>ENA-ORBV01003261-ORBV01003261.1-microbial-mat-metagenome-genome-assembly--contig:-NODE-3261-length-32773-cov-8.039240_pt1 | contig 32773 bp, 29 predicted proteins | sample MGYA00237777_ERZ505514 | MGnify/ENA primary metagenome ERZ505514 (study PRJEB26160, sample SAMN06269048) | microbial mat metagenome | isolation source: Oligotrophic lake microbial mat | place... | reverse complement strand
CTCTAACCCAAGAGGCTCCCGCGGAAGGCGAAGCAAGTGTGCGCCGACAGACCGCGACTCCCGCAACGGTTTTTCCAACGCCGGTGGGGCCGAGGATGAGTCGTCCGCCGTGTTCAAAAGGCGCGTAGCTTTCAGCCAACGCCTTGAGCTTCGTGTTCTTGACCATCCCGGCAAGCGCCGACAATCCAAAGCCAGCCAGCGCTATGGGGCCGCTCTCCAGCGTGCGGCGAAGGCGACCCGCTACCAGCTCGGCTTGCTTCTCGGTTGCCGCGACACCGGCGGCAGTTAGCCGCTCTTGCCAGCCCGCGGTTTCGATCTCGGCTTCGACGCGCGCTCGATTCCAGCTCGCCAGGGTGAGCTTTTCCAGCCATGTCTCCCCAAGCTCCGAACGCAGCCACTCGCCAAAACTAGGAACATCGAACGCCGACATCAGAATTCACCATCTTGAGCTATGGGAGCTTGCCAGCCACTGTTCGGTTGTTTTGGTCCGGCGCCTCTCGCGTTCCGCACCGTGCCCTGGTGCTTTGCCGGATTGCTCGCGATGTCCCGAATGGTGACCGTGTCACCCATCCAGCCAGCAAAAGCGTTCGTGATGATTTGCTCTGCCGCTTCTGGCTTGCCTGCACACTTCGCCAGCAAGCCCTGCACTGCCTTGCCTTCAGCTCCCCCGAAGATAGGTTTGATTCCCCGCTTAGCTTCGAAGGTCCGGAAGTAGTGCTCAGTGACCCGCTGATGCCCGGCTGTGTCGGCAGGCGCCTTCGGTTTCTTTGGTGCCTTCGATGCCCTTCTTTTTGGGGCCTCATTCGGTACCAACAAAAGAGCCTTGCTCGCGTCCTTGGACGCAACCTGGGAGATCAACTGGGAGATCTCTGGGAGATCAATAAGGATGGGTCCGGTCGTGTACGCCCTGTCAAGGCGCTCCCAATGACCGGTCAAGGTGTCTCCAATGACCGGTCTAGATTTGCTTTCCGCCTCCTCTGACCGGTCGTGTACGCCCTGTCTTGACCGGTCGTGTACGCCCTGTCTTGCGGTCTCCTCTGACCGGTCGTGTACGCCCTGTCTTGCGGTCTCCTCTGACCGGTCGTGTACGCCCTGTCTTGCAAGCTCAAGGCGCCACTCACTTTGGCGAGGTCCACGCTGTTCGCGAACGAGACGGACTGGACCGCCAGCCTTGGCCAGGGCCTGCTCAAGCCGGCGCACCTGTCGCTCCTTCAGCCCCATGCAGCGAGCGATGGTTTCTTGGCTGTGCCAGCCAACGCCCGTCCGTGAGTCCGCCAGCATTGCCAAGCGCAGCAACAGGTGGCGCACCTCAGGGGGGTACGACGACGCGCCAACGGCTTCGGCCAGCCTGAACGCGAACGGAACCTTGCCGCTCATGCTGCCCCCGTCTGAAGGTGCGGCAGCAAGCGATCTTCAATGAATGTCGCGAACTCAGAATGAACCAGCGGATCGCAATAGCCGCGCCGATGGGCTGCCGCGCAGCTGCAACACAACACCAGGCGACGGGCATCCAGCCTCAGTCGCACCTCGGCGAGCCCGCCGCACGCATCGCAATGCGGTAGTGCGTCCAAGAGCAACCGCCAGTCGGCGTAGGTTGCAGCGATTCGGATCTTCGGGTCAGGCATCGCGGCCACCCCGTGGTTTGGGTTTGCCACAGCCGAGATGCGCACATTTCTTGCGCTCAGCGCAGTAAATGACCGAGTCGCCCACGTCGTTGCCATTCCCGCAAACGACACATTTCCCGGAGTATTTCGACTCTATCGGGATTCCAAGGAATGGTGTCGGCACAGACATATCAGGGGCCGAGCTGGTAGCCTGAGCTTGCGTCTCGCTGCCCAGTAGCAGCTTTTCCAGCGCGTCGCATTTGTTGCGAATCGAGCGAATCTCGGCCAAGACTGTGGTGCGTAGCGCGCTCACTGTTTGTCACCCGTTTTGACAGAGAGGCGCACAGGGCGCTGCCTTTCCAATTCGGTTAGCGTGGCCCGCAACAGTTCAAGGGCCGCTATGCGATCCGCGATGTCCTGATGAATTGCCGCAACCACCTCAGGCGGGAAGACAGCGTCCGAAGGCGATCCGTCGAAGTCGCGGGGCATGTTGCTATCCGCAAGCTCGGCGAATGCTTCCAAACATTCAGCAAGGACCTTTTGGCCAATTCTGACCGAATTCGCCCTTAAAATGAGGCGTCCGACGATAATCCCACCGGTCATTGAGCCGCCTCGCAATCGCAGCCGCTGTAGAGTTCCGGACTAAGCATCCGTCGCAACTCCAGGCTCTCCGCCTGTCGCATCTCCTCTGCCTGGATCGATTCAGCGACGGCGAAAAGCTCAATGGCTAGCTCAATTTCGCCCGCTCGAAGTGCACGCTGGCCCTCCCGGAGAGCGCCAAGAGCGGATCTCATTTGCTCACCCCCGAACGTCGAATCCAGGCATCTATTTCGTCTCGGTGATACCTGCGATGCTCGCCAACGCGGTGGTAAGGGATCGGGTCAGACTCGCGCCGCGCCATGATATCGATTTGCACGAGCGACACGCTCAAGTAGCCAGCCGTCTCGGCTTTGGTCAGCCATGGGGACTGCTCAGTCTTGGCAGGCTCGGCACCCAGAAACTCGGCGATTACTTCAGCGACGATGTCGCGTAGCTCGCCCGTGTCGGCATCGATTAGGCGCTTGCGGGGCTGTGCCCCGGGTGATACGGTATTGGCCAACTGAAAAGTCCTTGCGCCTGGCAGCTCGTCACTGCTGGGCGCACGCGTGTGCACCCGTCGACGCTTTGAGGTGGGGAAACTAAGCTGCCTTTTGAGGGGCCGCGGGAATTAAGTGTTCAAGCCGCAGCTCACGAAGAGCTTGCTCGATTCTGGCCGAGGTTGTGGACTTGCCATTCCCTCGGAAATACTGGCGGATTGAGCGAGGATCGACGCATGCGTGGACAGCGATCCGGCGCGCCTCGTGAGCGGTGATGTCGTGAATCATTTCGCTGACTTTATGCGGGCGTGATTGGCTCTTCTAGCTTGGGCGCACACAAGCCGTTGTGTCAGCCGCGGGTTGTCTGCTGATTCTTGTAGTTGAAGAGATTCTTAATCTGGCTTTCGGTGAGTCCAGTTATCGGCTTTCCGGCGGCTTTGAGGCCCAATCGAACAAGATGTTCGGGATCCGTACCCTTCAGCTTGCCTGTGGACCGGTCGCTCATCGCTGCCGCTATCTTGGCGATAACCTGGGCTTCCCACTGAGCCGCCCATGCGCTGTCCGGACCATGCTCCCTCAGACCGGCAATAAATGCCCCGGCCACATTCTCGGGCGTGGGCTTTCGTGTCAGCGAGTCAATAATCCCGCGCAGCAGACCTTCAGCCAGGGCAGCCCGCGCACTCCCGAGCTTCTGACCTCGACGAAGCCGGGCCGTCCGGTGACTGTCAACGCCCACGCCCAAACGGATCAGCTCGGCGGCCAGCGCGCACTCAATGGCACCCAGAGCCTTAGCGTCCTTGGTGTGATGGTGCAGCCAGAACGCTGCATCCAGGACGGCTGCGAGGCTCCCCATGCGTTCGTCGTGCTCGTGCCCGGCCCATACGCGCATTCGCACAGCCAGGTCCTGCAGGCCCATCGTGTAGTCACTGGCCCTGGGCTTTCGGGTCTGCTTTTTCTTGCTGGCCACCAGGCTCAGCCTAGCCCGGGTGGCGCCCGAGCTCGCTAGCGAAGCCGCGGCCTTCATGCTGCCCCCACAAGCTGGCAGGCCATGCCATCCGCCAGGCTCCGGAGATACGCCCCGATCGCCGCATGGCTAGCTAGGCCTTTTAGGCTCTGGGCACTTGAGGTGCCCATTCCTTTTTTCCGGCCTTCTGATTCAGCATGTTTTTGGTCGGGGTGAGTGGATTTGAACCACCAACAACCGGCACCCAAAGCCGGTCCTCTACCAGGTTGAGGTACACCCCGAGGGATCGGGAGGCGGTTTCGTACTGTTCGGGGGCAGGTAGCGCAAGGGTGAAGTTTCAATCGGGGACGGGGTCGAGCTTCACGTCCAGAAAGATGGGGTCACGGTCGGCGACCACGATTTGATCCCAGGGGAAAAAGCCTGGTTTGGTGACGCTGATGCGGTGCTCGCCCACTGGGAGGCGGATGCCGTGAGCGGCCACGTAGCTGAGCGGGCCTATATATTCTTCGTCGATGATCACCGAAGCGTCGCGCGGCGTGGCTTCGCTGCGTCGGAAGTTGAGGTCCACCGCTGCTCTGAGCCCTTGCCCACAGGCCGCAACCAACCCGGCAACGGATACGCTGAGCGCGTTCCCCCAGAAAGCCCGGCGCGAACTTAGCACAGCCCTATTCCCATTCGATCGTGGCGGGAGGCTTCGAGCTGATGTCATACGCCACCCGGTTGATACCACGAACTTCGTTGATGATTCGCGAACTGATCGTCGCGAGCACTTCGTGCGGGATCCGAGCCCAATCCGCCGTCATTCCGTCGGTCGACGTCACTGCGCGCACGACGCATGTTTCTTCGTAGGTGCGATCATCGCCCATCACACCCACGCTCTTCACCGGCAAAAGTACGCCAAATACCTGCCAAATCGATTCATACAAGCCGGCCGCTCGGATCTCTTCATCGATGATCGCTTCTGCACGCCGCAACACACTCAGCCGTTCTTCAGTGACTTCACCTAAGCAGCGAACGGCCAAGCCTGGACCCGGGAAAGGATGTCGCCAGAGCACGTCGTGCGGCATGCCCATCGCGGCGCCGACCGCTCGGACTTCGTCTTTGAACAGCTCTCGCAAAGGCTCAATCAATTTGAGCTTCATATGCTCAGGCAAACCGCCCACGTTGTGGTGGCTCTTGATGACGGCGCTCGGGCCTTTCACGCTCACGCTCTCGATCACATCTGGGTAGAGCGTGCCTTGCACCAGGTAGCCGGCGTTCTCGATGTCCTTGGCGTGTTGATCAAATACCTCGATGAAGACGCGCCCGATGATCTTGCGTTTCTTCTCCGGGTCGGTAACGCCTGCGAGCTCCGTCAGGAATTGTTGGCGTGCGTCGACTGCACGCAAATTCACGTGAAAGCTCTCTTTGATGGTGTGGACGACCGTTTCGAATTCGGTGGCACGCAACAAGCCATTGTCCACAAAGATACAAATCAGTCGGTCCCCCAGTGCACGATGGCAAAGCACTGCTGCCACTGCGGAATCCACCCCTCCGCTGAGGCCACAGATGACGCGCTCGTTCGGGCCTACTTGAGCCTGGATCCGGGCTATCGCATCATCGACGAAAGAACCCGGCGTCCAATTGGGTTCGAGGCCTGCGACCTCAAATAGAAATGACCGTAAGAGCTCAATGCCGCGTGGGGTGTGCGCAACTTCTGGGTGGAACTGAATGCCAAACAGCTTCCGTTTTAGATCGGCGATGGCCGCAAACGGCGCGTTGTCGCTCGCGCCAATCACCTGAAAGCCTGGAGGGAGAGCCGTCAGGCGATCGCCGTGACTCATCCAAACGCTGAGTTGTTCGTCCTTTTGAAACGGCGAAAAGATCCCGGAAGCTTCGAAGACTCGAACTTTCGCGGGGCCGTACTCACGCTCCTCGCTGGGCTCCACTTTGCCGCCAAGCTGGTGGCTGAGTAGTTGTTGGCCGTAGCAAATGCCCAGTACTGGGACTCCGAGTTCGAACAAACCGGGATCACTTTTTGGGCTGTCTTTTCCGTACACGCTCTGGGGCCCACCGCTCAGAATGATGGCGGACGGTTCAAGCTTTTTGAGTTTTTCAAGCTCAATGGTGCAGGGGTGGATCTCGGAATAGACGTGGCATTCGCGTACGCGCCGAGCAATGAGCTGGGTGTACTGGGAACCGTAGTCCAAGATGACGACAGATTGACGGGCGGCCATGGCGGCCGAGCTACCACGTTTGCGCGTTTGTGGGGAACGCTTTGCGCCAATTCAGAGGGCTTACTAGGGAGTTTGGCCTGCCGGCATAACGACGAGCTGTTGCTCTGGGCTGAAAAGGCGAAGCGTTGCCTGAAGAGTTCCCGGGCTCGGGGTTCGCTCCGGCACAGCTGCCCAGGTCTCACTGAGCCTCACTCGAGGATCCAGTCTGTGCACTCGGTCGAGTTCGCTGAGTCTCTGCTCAGCCCACTTCAGGTCCTGTGGGGTGACCACAGTGAGAGCAAGGCCCTGGAGTGCGTTGCGAACTTTCGCCGTTGCGTGATTGAGCTCGCTGGGCGGTGCTGTGATACTTACGACGATCACTGAACTTGTCGCAGCGTCGAAACACTCTGCATGCACCGCGGAGCCGTCCACTTCCGATTCGAAGGTGCGGGCGAGGCTGCGGTTTAAGAGCAGCGTGGTCAAACGTGCGAGCCGGGGAGCAACTGGGGAAAGCGGGAGCGCTACGTACGCTGCGCCTGGGGAATGAGGGATGGAGCGGGGCACACGGTATTCGCCGAACTCCCAGGACGGCACTTCAGATTTACGGCACTTGAGTGAGCCGGGTGCGTAAGGCAAGAGCCAATCACGGAGTTCGGTGAGTGCGGCTTCAGGTTGCGAGACGGCTAAATTGCTGAGTGTCGCCACGCGAAGCGGTTCAGCTAAAAGCAGCGCACGGTGACTCGCCAGGGGACCCAGTGCGAGACCTGCGAGCGTTTCAGGTGTCGTCTGGGGTGCGAGGCGAAAGGGCTGCTCTGTGAGTTCATCCAGCCACCACCACCAGCCTGAGTCAGCCGACTTACTGAGGAATGCCTGCTGGTTGGCACGTGCAACGCCAAAATCCTGAGCCGCCAAACTCGAACTGGTGAGCACTTTCCCAAGACTTCTTGCTACCCGAGTTGCCAGCTGGGTGGGTGTTTCGTCGGGTGTCCGACGCTGGGCGTGGGCGAATAACCCTGAACCCTGAGTTGAGAACCAAGGCTCCAGGCTAACGCCGTCTACTTTCGAAAAACGACTCGAGAGCGCCCGTAACCAGAGTGTGTCAGAAGCCACGTTGAGCGTCGAGCCAGGGTGGACACTGCAAGCGCTTCCGATCAACATCCAGAACTCCGGTTGCCCCATTTCTGTGAGTGCTCGCGGTTCAATCGACAGAACCCGATGCTCCAAATCCTTTAGGAGCGTATCGATCGAAAGCTCAGCTTGCCGCGCAAGACTTGGGGGAGCGGTAGGTGTCTCGAGTACGGCGGCCATGCCGGGCGCCAACGCTGGGCTTGATTCGGCGACCAGGCCCGACGCCGCTTCGGAAGCAAGCGCTCGTGGATCGGAAATTGATGGGGTTGCTAGATCCCTCGCCACGTTTGAGCGAGAGGTTTCTCCACGGTGGGCTAATGCAAACGCAGATTTCAGGGCAAAGCTCGCGTCTTCCAGGGACACACTGTTCGCTGTGAACCAGTTGAGGCTGAGGCACGCTCCTCCAGGCAAGGGCGCCACTTCGGGCTTCTCGGCGCGCCAGTTGGGTTTTTGGCTTGCGACGAGCGAAAGTACCGGGGACTCTCCGTTCTCGGCGCGGCGTGCCAGCTCGAAGGCTTGAGCCAGGCTTGAGGTGAAAAGTGCCACGCGAAATCGAGAAAACTCAGTGTTTGAATGCGTGAGGGCGAACGTCTGGGTGACATGTGGGGGTGACAGGGGTCGTGGATCACGGGCGGGGAGGCGCGTGAGGGCATCGCGCGCGGCGTTCAGAATCTCAGCTGAACCAACAACGGCTAGCGCGGAGGGCAAGTTGGAAACAAACGCGACAACAGGACTGAGATCGGATTCTCTGAGAGGTGTGCGGAGCGTGGTGGTGGCAAAGGGCTCGTGTCCACACCGGTAAACGGCAGCGGCCGCGGAGTCAGGCTCGACGATCGGCAGGCTATCCAGCTTCAGCCTGGAACTCGGAACATAGCCCGACGCTGAGATGGCACCAACTCGCAGCGTTCTGCCCACGAACTCCACGAAACGCACAGCTTCGACGGGCGTAGCGATCAGGGCATCGAGCTTCAGCTCCACGGCATCAACCTGTACGCGAAACCGTGGCAACTTCTCTTCGGCTATTCGGTACTCCAGCCAATCGGCGAGCGAAGCGGCGTAAATTCCTTGCAGACCGTGGGCCACCACATAGCTCACGCCGGAAAAGGGATCGCCGTCACGCTCGATAAGTTGGAGAGCAGGCCGACCTGCGTAGCGCTGAACTGTAGGAGTGCCCAAAGTACGCGGCAATTCGGTGGGTCGTTCCTTCTGGCAGCCGAGAACCTGAAACGCCCACAGCACCACTCCGAGGACATGAGGCTCAAGGAAACGGCGTTGGCCCAACTTCACTCAGTTGTGATTACCATACTTGCTGCGCCCCCGCGCCCCCCCTGCGGTCCCCACATGTGCTTTCAGGCAGCCAACTGCTGGTCCAGCAGCAGGCTTTCCAGTCGGCCCCGGATCTTGTGTTTCTTTGAGTACACGGTCTTAATGTTGATGCCCATTTGGCTGGCGATGACTTCTGGGCTCAGCCCTTCACCGAAGTACAACTCGATGAATTCCTGATCCTTCTCGCTAAATCCCGCCATCAGCGCAGAGATTCGTGCGGCTTCCCGGCGCCACAGGGCTACCTCACAAGGATCGGGCCGTTCGTAGGAAACTTCCATCGCGTCGGTCAGGGTTGTGCGCTTCGGTTGGCGTTTTACCGCACGCAGGAAATCATAAGCCGTGTGGGTCGCGAGCATGCCGAGCCAAGTGCCGAGCTTGTTACCGCGGGTCTCGTCAAATGAACGCAACTTGTGTTTGTTGTTCGCCAGAATCTGCAGGCAAAAGGTGGCGTACACTTCGCTGGTATCATCTTCGGAGACAACACCACGAAAACGCCGCACGACTTTCCCAATGCAGCTGTAGATCAAGCGCGAGTAGCGAGTGTTGAATTCCCGCCAGGCGCGCGCATCGTCCACCAAAAGTCCTTCCAGCAACACCGCGTCGCTGGCATCGGAGAAGTTCGGCGTGCTGTGGAGGGTTTGGACGGTGGCTTCGGAACTGTGACGAGTCATGGGATAAGCTCTCCTTGTGCCAGCGCTGTGTTGGCTGACAGGTGAGCTAAAGCAGGCGCCATGCCACCGCCTAACTATCTGAAATGTCAAAGGTATGTGGCGTAACATCCCCGTCGGATGAGGAGTGTTACGCGTAACAGTCTGCCCGATCGTGACGGACCGACACGCCCGCGGGAGGCAGGCTGAATCTCAGGCAACGGGCGACAGCTCAGAGTACGCCGCAAGGCGTCCGACACTTCCCCTGGGTCTCGGTGCCTGAAGTCAGGTACCTTTGGGATTGCTTATGAACCCGCGGTTTAAGGCCAACCTACTGCTCGTGTGGGCGTTCCTGCGTTTGCTCGTACGTCGCTTGCTTCGCGCGAACCAAGGTCTAGAGCTCTTTCGCGCAAACTACGACGCGGATGGATTGCCTCCCGTCACGGGCCCAGAACGCTCGGGATTTGCCGCTTTCAGCGGCTGCATTGCCTGCGGCCATTGTGATCGGGGAGAAGCCTCCCGCATAGAAAACTCAGGTGGAGCCTATCGGGGGGTCATGGCGCTCGTGTTGGCTGCCTCTCGGAGCATTCCCGATTTTCGTGCTGCCGCTTATAGCTTTCATTTTGTTCCGGATACGGTGCTCGCCGAAAAGGAGCAAATCTGTCCGAGCCAAGTGCCGTTTCGTGCACTTGCAAAGTTTGTCAGAGATAAAGCCAATGAGGTGGGCGGACCGCTCCCGCTACCGGAGCGGCTTGTGAGCCTTCGACCCAGGACGCCTTGACGGGTCTCAGGATTTCACGAGCGAAAGCCGGGGCGCAGCGCCAAAAGCCGCGATGTGGCCGCTCTCTTCGGCCACGTAAACATCTGAGCGATCATCGACGCGCACGAGATCGGGGACGAGATCTGTCGGAACGGTTCCGAGCATTTCTCCCGTCTTGGGGTGCATTACGTGAACCTGATGCTGCGGAACGAACAGCGCTCCACTACGCAGAACTGGCTGGAGGCGACGCGGCTGATCGGCCTCCACTTGGTGTGAGAAGGCATGTGAGAATCGGATGGCGCCGGTGTTGGCGTCGAGCCCGACCAGCGTTCCGGTACTGCTGTTGGCGATCATACAGTCGTCGACGGCTGTAAACGCGGTGGTAGGTGAGCCAAGTCCTGGATCCTGCTCCCAGGCAGGTGACCCCGTTTCGCGCTTGAAGGCTTGTGCTCCGGTGCCTCGCCGATCCCGGGTCGGAACAATCACTGTCTGTGGTGTGAGCAAGGGCATCTGGCCGCCGAGTGGGGCGGTATTGAGCTCTTCGGTCCAACGCACTTTGCCAGACCAAAGATCCAGATGGTAGATCTTGGCGGGTCCCACTGGGCCACCGCAGATGGCAAAGGCCCCGTCGCGATCGAGGGCAATATCGCCGGTGAAGGGCACCCGTTCACGGATGCGCCAGACCACATCTCCGGTGCTGACATCCAGGGCGAAGAGTGCTGAATCGCCTCCGGACACGAGCAGTAGCTTTCCGGCTCGTTTCATCCGGAAGTTAGCCGGACGCCGGGACGTGTAGCGCCAACACAGTTCCCCGCTCTGAAGATCGAGCGCACAGATCGATCGCTCGCCTTCTGCGACGATCAGTAGTTTGGGGAGTCCTGGCGCGTGGACCACAGCACCGCTTGGGCTCCCGTTGGCCCGGGGGGTGATAAAGGTCCCGAAGCGCACGTGGCCCGATTCGAGTTCGTGCAGACAAAGCATTCCGTCCTGGTGCCAGCGTACAATCCCCATCGGCGTGAGAACGGTCGCCCCGGGGCGTGTTGCGGCCCGCCAAAGGATGTCGCCGCTTGGTGCATCGAGGCAACACAGTTCGCGAGCTGCACCGACGACGAGTCGTTCGCCATGCAGAAAGACCGCGCGGAGGTCGAGCTCTGGCACCGCTGCAACCCAGCGCGCCGCGAAGCGCATTTTCCCAGCCGCGGGTGTTTGGTTCAACGGCTTTTGGGGAGCCGGCAGACCAAAGGAACGATAAACGGCGGCGTTGGTGTTGATGAGTGAATCGTCGGAAGCGAACTCGTCGAGTTGATCCTGAAGTGTTCGTGCCTGGGCTTCAAGATTGGCGAGGCGCAAGTTCTTGGACTGGGTTGGGTCGCTGGCTTTGAGTGCTGTGCTCAGATTCAACGCGAACTTGGCTGCTGTTTCAGCGAATTTGAGCGGGGAAATCTTGGGGAAGGTGAGTGCACCGCGCTTGCTCGGACCCGATACTGTGAGTCGGAGCGTATCCTCTAGGTGGGTGCGCTGGATCCCAAGTCGCAACGGAGCGGAGTCAACCCGGCGAAACATTGGACGCTGCGAGCGTAATGATTCGAAGACTTCCTCGCCAAGTAACAAGAAACACTCAGCAAACAAGAACGGATAAACTCCTTCGAAATCATAGTCGCGACCGTGGGCCGTGACTTTCAGCGTGCCGCGGCACAAGAGTGCGTGGAGATCGGTTCGCTCTAGGCGTTCCGCTGCTGAGGGCATCTCGGCGATCGGGAGCGGAGCGCGCAACTCGGTGCGGACCGCAACGGCAAACGCGGTATCTTCGCCGGAGGCTACGTTGGCTGGAGTCATGCAGCGGCGTGGGCGACCTGTGAACGGGCGAACGCGTCCGAGTGTGCGCCTTGCCTGGAGGAGCGTGCCGGTGAGACCGCGAGGTGCTTTGGCGATCGGTGCTGCGTCGAGGAGAGCAGTGAGCACTTCCGTAAAAGCCGGGAATGAAACTCGGCGTTCATGCACTGCAACTTCTGGGCAGCGGCCTGCCGTGTAGCTCGACAGCAGGAGCTCCTCGCCGTCCACTTCGAGGCCGAGCTCCCAGGGCTGTTCACTTGCGTAAAGCCTTACGGTATGGCGAAGAGCACTCCCTATTCCCAACCCCGTAACGGCTTGGCAAATCTCGGCGAGTACGCCGAAGGCGTCATTCTCCTGCATTTTTACCTGCTCGCGCTTGCCTTCAAAGAACCAGTCGAGGAGTCCCTCAAGGGGTGCCAGGGCGTTCGCTGGGTCAGAGGAGGGTGATACTGGGGCAACAACGTGAAGGGCTGTCATCGGTGCGCACATGGTAGGTAGAGTTGTGCCCCGTGCCCCAGTTTTGAGAGAGGATTGCTGAGGATTGGACAACTGATGCCGATTCGAGTTAGGCGCCCCGACGTCAAGAAGTGGCTGTTGGCGCTGGTTGCGGGCGTACCCGTGAGTCTGTGGTTATTCGGATTTACGGTAGATGATGCGCTGATCAGTGTCAGACTCGCGCAGAACCTGGCCAACGGTTCGGGTTATCGCTTCAATACCGGTGGGCCTGTGGTGGACGCCGTGACGCCGCTCGGCTGGGCTCAGGTGCTGACGTTGTTGAATGAACCCAGCCCCTGGGGGATGTTGCTGTCAGCGCGTTGGTTAGGTCTACTCGCGTGGTGGGTGGCGCTGGTGCTTTTGGGTGGCCGCATGTCCACGCTCGGCCAGAGTCCGAGGCGTTGGTTGCCACTCTTGCCGCTAGCGCTGTCCGCACCGCTTGGCGCGTGGTCCAGCTCCGGAATGGAGACGGGTGTGGTGACGCTGCTGGCAACGATCGCGGTTTGCGAGGGGAAGTGGGCGCTCCTGGCTGCGGGTCTCGCCGCTGCTTGGCGTCCGGAGCTTCTGGGTTGGGCCGTGTTATTGGGGATGGGGAAGGGCTGGAGCTCATCAGAAACGGGGCGTATCCAGCGGATGAGTGTGGCCTTGGCAAACGTGTCAGCGCCGTTCGTGCTGGTCGCTGCTGTCCGTGTCATCGTGTTTGGGCAAGCGGCGCCGCTCAGTGCGATCGCAAAACCAACAGACCTTGGGCAAGGGATGTTTTACGCCGCGGGTGCACTACTCTGGACGGGCTTTCCGTGGCTGCTAGTCAGCCCAAGATTCAAGAAACTCACACCCGAGTTTCGAATCGTTGGCGTAGCAGCGCTGGGTCATTTTGCCTGCGTCGGTTTGGTAGGTGGTGATTGGATGGCGCTCTATCGACTGGTGGTTCCTGTGCTGCCCTCGCTGGTTCTCGTGGGTGCAGCCGTCTGCGAGCAGAGTAGTTGGCGCGGCTCTATTGCTAGGCTCGCGTTGGCGTCTGTTGCGAACACCGTGTTGTTGTTCCAGTTGGGCCCCGCTGCGCGGAACATCGTTGAGCAGCGAACGCTGCTGTCGCAGCAAGCGGAGCCGTTCTTGAACGCGGGCGGTACGGTTGGCACGTTGGATGTTGGGTGGGTAGGAGCCGCGGCCCACGGTGAAATTTTCGACTTCGCGGGTGTCACCGATCCAGAAGTCGCGCGCTTGTGCTGCGGACATCATGCAAAAAAGATCGACCGCCACTTGTTGGAGCGGCGAGGTGTCACCACCCTGGTACTCTTGCTAGCACCGAAAGCTCAGCTGGCGTCGCCCTGGTGGCAGAGCCATTTTGACCGCTTCTCTGAAAACTACGTGGCGCATCAGCTGAAGGAGCAGAAGTGGTCGGTTGTCTCAGAGCTCCCTCTAAGAAACACAGAGCAGCACTATGTGATCCTGCGTCGCGCCGACGCAGCCATGGTCGGAGTGGCCGGGGAACAGCATTAAGGACTAGAAACAGTATCCTTGGCGGAGCTTCCGGCGAGAGCCGCTAGCGCATGTTTGAATGACCGCACGTCGGCAAAGCGATCCCGAGCTCGATAGGCCATGGCCTTTTCGATGACCTCGCGCCACGCCTCCGGTAACGCCTCGGCGCTGAGGATCACCCCGCTCTCCAGGCGCGAAATGGAGTCAGGCGAAGGCCACCCGCCACTGCTGGTAACAGGTGGTGGCCTCCCGCAGAGGCACTCGTAGATAACACCGCCGAGCGCATAGATGTCTGCGCGCCCATCGACTTCATGGCCCTGCTCCTGCTCAGGGGACATGTAACCCGGCGTGCCAAGCGGACCCTCCATATTGGTGAGGCGTGTTTCCGCCCACTCGACGCGAGCGACTCCGAAATCGAGCAGCTTGGAGCGCTCGCGGGTGGGCAGCTGCGTCAACGATCTTCTCGCCGGCTCCTCGTCGTCCAGGTGGTGGTCGATCGACAAGAATATGTTACTCGGCTTGAGATCGCGATGGATAATGCCGGCAGCGTGCACAGCTTCCAGCGCGTCGCAAACCTGCAGCGCAATCGGCAAGACCTCTTCGGTGGTGAGCGCCTGCCGCCGCCGTAAGCGCGTCGCCAGCGTTTCGCCAAACAGTCGCTCCATTACCAGGTAGCTGGTGCCGTCCGGCAGGACGCCATCGTCGTACACTTCGACCACATTGGGATGCCAAGCGAGGCCTAAGGCTTGGGCTTCGCGGCGCAAACGATCAGCTGCCACGGTGTCGTGGGCTACAGCGGCTCGCAGTAGCTTGATGGCAACTGTGGCGCCATCAGCCAGGCGTTGCGCTTCCCAAATCGTGCCGCTCGCGCCGACGCCCAGTTTCACTCCCAACCGATAGCGGCCCGCAACCACGACGCCTTCCCGAAAGCCGGCAGCACCGCGTTCACGCGCGTCGCGGAGCGTCGCCGAGCGTTCAAGTGCGACGATTCTATTCAGCTGCGTGCACGTCTGAGTCTTCCGTCGCTGTGCACGTAGAACAGCGAAACCAAGGAGCGGCCCTGCCAAAAGTGGCCCCATGGCTAGCTCCCAAAAATTCCCCGATCTAAAAAACCAGCCCACTCCAAGCGCTCCAACAATGCCCGAGAGGGCCCCCACGATCAACGGCAGGTGACCTGGAACGACGTAGCGAACTTCATACTCCTCAGCAACCGAACCGTCGCGTTGCGTCGTGGTCGAGAGAAGCCGGGCTTTTGCCGGAGGAAGGCCAAAGAGGAGCGGCACTGCGCAAAGCTCTGTGGCCCGGGCCAGGCTGCACAGCCCATCCGTTTCCACAGCGGCGGCATCATGGACCACAATTCTCCCGCGCCAGATACCCGGCCCCGTGTGGAGCGTTTGCCAGCTTTCGGTCATCACGTGCTCGCCCCCGTATTGGTCGAGTTGTTCGAAAGCCAGGCGAGGATCTTCGGTGCCACGCAGCACACGTGTCCACACACCCAAATTCTCCGGGTGCACGATGAACGGAATCGTTGAAGAAAGCTTTTGCTTCCCCCAGCGCGAAGCGAATGCAATCAGAGCAGAATGCCAGACGTCGGCGGGCAACGGACGCGTCTCGTCATCAATGTATTCACGATCGAGTCGAGTCGTTTTCAGGAATGCGTCGGCTTCGGCCGGGCCAAACTGCTGTTGTAAGTATAACAGCAGGCTTTTCACCCTTGCAGTGGTCGTGTTTCCGAGTGCGCCCCTGCGTTGCATCTTGATCAGCCTATTTCAGTGTCGCGCACGGTCAAGGATAAACTCCCGTGCTAAGCTGTGTTTGAGGTGCAAACTATGAAACGCTCCCTGATTAAGTTCGGCATGGCAGGTGTCGTTGGGTTGCTCGCCTTGCAGCTTCGACAGCCTGCTCACGCAGATCCGCTCGCTGTGGTCGCTGGCCAGCCCCTTGAGGTTCAGGCGAATAAGCTGGATGTGAATATTGCTGAGGGAACGGCGCTGTTGGAAGGCGATGTACACGTCACGATGGGAGAGCTTAGTGTGGCCTGCCCAAAAGTGGAAATCCGTTACGATGAAGCTCCCCAGGTGAAATGGGCGCGTGGCAGTGGCGGTGTTACGGCAAAGCTTCGTGGGATTGAAGCCAAAGCCAACAATATTGAAGTAGATGTTGCTGCTCGCCGCTTGAGCATGCTGGGGAATGTGAGGTTGTCCCGTGGCAAAGGCTGGGTGGAGGCTGATCGTGCGACGATCAATATGGTGACCCAGAAGGTGACGCTCGAAGGAGTTCACGGTCAGATCCCTGTCGACACACCGACCGAGTGAACGAACACTGGCAGGCGATCGCTGGCTACCCATAGGCCGGCGGGCCGACTGTTGCGCACAAACTCCCACAAATTCTCTGAAAATTTTGCTGGCGCGAGTTTTGCTTTGGGGTGTTAGAGTCTCCGGGTAGCGCTCCTCGCTGCCTCACCATCATGGAGATCAAGCAACAACTTCGCATGTCCCAACAGCTGGTGATGACACCCCAGCTGCAGCAGGCGATCAAACTGCTGCAACTCTCGCGCCTTGAGTTGATTGAGGAAGTTCGTCGAGAGCTCGATGATAATCCCGTGCTGTCGGAGGATGAGCCCGGGCCGCGTCCGCGCAGCAAGGAAGCAGAGGATTCTGCCCGCGAGATCCGGCAGGAGGCGCTCTTCGAGAGAGACGGCCGAACCGAGGAAGGGCGAAGCACGGAGAAAGCAGCGCGCGAGGTAGACTGGGAGAAGTTCCTAGAGAATCGCACGTTGCAGCAGTCTGCGCAGGGTACGGGGTCGAGCAACAACTACGAAGATTTACCGCCCATTGAGCAGAATTTAACGAAGCCGAGAAATCTTCACGATCACTTGATGTGGCAGCTGCAGATGAGTGATTTTACGGAGACGGAACGCCGCTTCGCCGAGTTCGTAATCGGCAATCTGGATGACCAAGGCCACTTAGACCTCAAAGGGGTTGAACGGCCCGACGGCACACGCACTTCAGATCTCACGGTTGAAGATCTCGCCGAGGAGGCAGGGTTGCACCCGGACGATGCTCCGTTGGTGCTCGAGATGATTCAAAACTTCGATCCTGTTGGAGTCGCTTCAAGAGATCTGCAGGAGTGTTTGCTGATTCAGGCTAAGGCGCTTGGCTTCAGCGATGAAGACCACGAAGTGCGCATCATTCGCGATCATCTTGTGCACCTTGAGAAGCATAATTATCAGGCCATCGCCCGCGAGATGAAGATCTCGCTCGAAGAAGTGTACGAGGCAGCCAAAGAAATTCAGTCCTTAGAGAGCCGCCCCGCACGAAATTTCACTGACCAAGATGAACGGAGCGTTGGGATCACTCCTGATGTTTACGTGATCAAGGACGGGAACGATTTCGTCGTGGTAGACAATGATCGTGGCGTTCAGAAGCTCTTTATCAATGAGAGTCTTACCAAACGCCTGATGCTAGATCCCAAGGCCAAGGAATTTGTCGGTGAGAAGCTGCGCAACGCTCAGTGGTTGATTCGCGCCATCGAACAACGCAGGAAGACCATCATCCGGGTTGCCGAATGCATCGTCGAGAAGCAGCGCGAGTTTTTTGAGAAGGGCGTAGCTTTCCTCAAGCCGATGATCTTGAGGGATATCGCCGAAGCCGTTGGGATGCATGAATCGACGATTTCGCGGGTCACAACCAATAAATACATCCACACGCCTTCCGGTTTGTTTGAGCTCAAGTATTTCTTCAACTCCAGCATCCGGCGCGTTGCGAGCGAGGACATCGCGAGTGAGAGCGTCAAACAGGCGATCAAGAAGATGATCGAGGGTGAGGATAAAGGTAATCCGTTGAGTGATCAGGCGATTGTTAAGATGCTTGAAAAGCAGGAAGGGATTCGGATTGCCCGGCGCACCGTGGCAAAGTATCGAGAAATGTTAGGGATTTTGGCTTCATCGAAACGCAAACGCGTGTTCTAATCTTCACCCTGGAGTTAGTATGAATGTGAACATCAGCTTCCGACACTTCGAGTCTACTGACGCAATCAAGAAGCATACTCGGAGTAAGTTAGAGAAGTTGCAGCGCTTTTTGAGGGAACCGATGACCGCCAAGGTCACACTCTCTATCGATCAGCGTCGGCACGTTGCAGAGGCGCAGATTTCGAGCGGCGGGGAGCACCTGGAAGCCAAGGAGGCCAGCACGGATATGTATGCTTCCATTGATCGATTGATTGATAAGCTGGAACGGCAAATTCACGGTAGTAAAGGCACCGTCGAATCCAAGCGAAGGGTAGCCGCGCTGGCAAAGCTTGCGAAAGCGGCCGCGCCGGATGCGCCGCTGAAGAAGCCACCGGTCAAGAAGAAAGCCCCTGCAAAGAAGGCTCCCGCGAAAAAGGCCACGGCCAAGGCCTAGCCTCCGACCCCAAAGGCGGCCGTATGCAACTTTCTCAACTCCTTGTTCCCGGTCGCATTTTGGTGGATCCAGAAGGCAGCAACATCGTCGACAAACCGACCGCCCTCCGTGCTTTGGCGAAACTGCTAGCAGGATCAGTTGGAGTCGCCGAAAACGAGCTTGAGGCACTCTTGGCAGATCGCGAACGCCTGCAGTCGACAGGGATCGGTGACAGCGTGGCGATCCCGCATGCCTCAGTCGATGGGTCTGGCAGTCAGGCGGGGGCGCTGCTGCTATGCCCGCGGGGGATAGAGTTTCAGTCGATCGACGCCGCCCCCGTGATGATCGTGTTCGGTGTCGTAGGTCCAAGGCGCGCCACGGGGGAGCACTTGAAGGCACTCGCCTGTATTTCGCGACTGCTCAGGAACCCAACCACGCGTGCCGAGCTTCTGACATCCGCGGACGCGGCAGAGGCGTTTGCCCATGTCATCGCCGAGGAGGCGACTGGCGGATAACGTGAGAGAAAGTGGATGGCGATCTACGAGCCCCCTGAGCACGTTATCCTTGGCATCTCGGTCGGTGAGCTTCTCGACGATCCTGGGCTGGATCTCAAAGCGCGGGTCGTCGCAGGCGCCTCCGGTCTCGCTCGGCAGATCACGCATCCTCGTATCCAGAAGTCCGGGCTTGCGCTGGTAGGCCACTTGCATGGGCTGGATCCCACACGAGTTCAGGTTCTTGGAGAAACGGAGCTGAGCTTCGCAGAATCGCTCGACCCGGAGCGACAATACGCGGCCGCCAAATATCTGTTCTCAGCCGCCCCAGCTTGCATCATCGTGACAAGGGGTGTGGCTCCGCCTGCTTCGTTTTGCGAAGCAGCAGAAATCTCCGGAACTCCGCTCGTCGTGTTTGAAGAGCGTTCTTCAGCAGTTATTCTGGCAGTGCATACGTTGCTCGATGAGCGACTGGCACCGCGGGCCAGCATCCACGGCGTGTTGGTGGATGTGTTCGAGGTGGGGGTGCTGTTGCTCGGCAAGAGTGGGATCGGGAAGAGTGAGTGTGCCCTTGAGCTCCTCATGCGAGGTCATCGGTTAGTGGCCGATGACGTGATCGACTGCGATTATCGGCCCCCAGGTATGGTTTTTGGCCAAGCCGCCAATCTCTTGCGTCATCATATCGAGGTGCGGGGGCTTGGGATCCTGAACGTGAAGGATCTGTACGGAGTCACGGCAGTGCGCGAACGCAAACGACTCGATTTGATCGTTCAGTTGGAGCTTTGGGATCCTGATGCAACCTACGATAGGCTCGGCCTTAACGACGAGGTTCTCCCCATTTTGGGTGTGCCCATCCGAAAGTTGACGGTACCGGTGCGGCCGGGTCGCGACATGAGCTCGATCATTGAAATTGCGGCACGGAACGAGCTTCTGAAGCAGGCCGGACATGACTCTGCGCAGGAGTTCGTTGCCCGAATCGAGCAAGAGACACGCCGCGCCTTGGAGACGCCAGAGCGGCGTGCGCGTGGCCCGAACGCCAGTCGAACGTTTAATGAGAGCTCGGCGCCGCCACCCGTTGAAGGGAGGCGCAGGTGAGTCGCTCGCTGGTCGTGGTGGTCACAGGGATGAGCGGAGCGGGCAAGACGACCGCCGTAGAGACATTGGAGGATCTCGGGTTTTACTGTGTGGATAATCTGCCGCCGCCAGTTGCAGAGCAGACGCTCCTGGCTTGCGAGAATGCCGGAATGCATCGGGTGGCGCTCGGCATGGATGTGCGTGTGGGCGCCTTCCTTGATCGCGCGTCGGGCGTAATCACAGCCCTCGGGACTCCGGAGCGGGATGTGGCGGTGCTGTTTCTTGACGCCGCCGATGAAGCCTTGTTGCGGCGCTTCAGCAGCACACGCCGTCCTCATCCGCTTTCCACCTTCGCAGAGCTTGGCGCTGAAAAGGCCCCGAACGCGGTGCTCGACGGCGTTCGGGTTGAGCGTCAACTCCTGGTATCTTTGCGCGGTCAGGCGGACTGGATCTTGGACACGACCAGGCTCAGTGTGCACGAGTTGCGCCGCCGAATCGTGGCCCACTTTGCTGAACGTGTGGGCCCCGTGTTGCAACTGCAAACACGGATCATGTCCTTTGGCTTCAAGTACGGCCTGCCCATTGATGCGGATGTGCTTTTGGATGTTCGTTTCTTGGACAATCCCTATTTTCAGGAAACTCTCAAAGATCTCCCAGGCACCTCAGCGAGCGTTCGCGATTGGGTGCTCCAGAATCCCGAGAGTCAGGAATTCGTGCGGCATGCGGCTGGTCTTCTAGAATTTTGCTTGCCGCGCTTTGAGCGCGAAGGCAAGAGCTACGTGACGGTGGGTATTGGTTGCACGGGTGGGCGCCATCGCTCGGTGGTGATCGCGGAGCATCTGCGCGAAATCCTGGCCCAACGCCTGAATCGGGAACTGGATGTGGTGCACCGGGATGTGGATCGCGTGGTGGCCATCCAAGAAGGTGGGCGTGCGCTCGGCCGCGGTGAGTCACCATGAGTACGACGGAGGGGACCTTCGAAGTGGTTAACGTCCTTGGGTTGCACGCGCGTGCCGCCAGTCGCCTGGTTCAGCTCGCTTCGCGGTTTCCGTGCGAGATCGAAGTCATGAATGGAGCCCAGGCAGCGAATGCCAAAAGCGTCATGGGCGTCTTGTTGTTGTGTGGCGCCAGGGGCACTTGGCTTCGGATTGTGGCATCCGGTGAACACACGGAACGCGCAGTGGCTGAACTCGGCGCGTTGATTGCCGACCGTTTCGGAGAATCTGAATGAGTACTCGCGAGCCGCCGGAGCCTTCGGGTGTCGATAGTCCGATTAGCGACCCAGTATCCTTTGCTTCATTGCCGCTTCCGTCACTATTACTTGCGGGGATTGCCGGTTCCCCTGGCTATGCGCTCGGGCCCACTTGGGTCGTGGATGTCGAGCGCGCGGGCGTGGTGCATCGTGCAATCAGCCGCCAGCTTATTCCCGACGAGATCGAGCGCTTTGCCCGCGCCGTGGAGCAGACGGCTGCCGATCTGCGCGAGGTGGTAGCAACCTCCCGCGTCGGGCGCGCGGAGATATCGATTCTCGAAGCGTATATTCTAATGGTGTGCGACCCCACACTCAAAGAGAAAGTACAAAGTCGTATCCGGAGTGAACGCAAATGCGCCGAGTGGTCGCTGGATATTGAGATTCGCGAGCTGAGCCTGGCGCTCCGGGGGAGTGAGAATACCTATCTCGCGGAGCGCAGTCGAGATATTGAATTTGTGGGTCAACGCATTCTGCGCGTGCTCACCGGAAAGGCCGCCGGCATCAGCCTACCGGAAGGTCCAACGCCCTACATCCTGGTTGCGCACGACCTTTCCCCCGCTGAGACGAGTGGGCTCACCAAAGGTCGCGTCCTGGCAATCGTGACTGAGGTTGGGACTCGTACGAGCCACACCGCTATTTTGGCGAGGGCCCTCGACATTCCGGCCGTGGTCGGTGTCGGGGAGATCCTTTCGAAGATCAATCCAGGCGAATTTGCTTTGGTCGATGGTTCGCGTGGCGTTGTGGCGTTGCGCCCCACCGAGCAAGCGATCGCGACGGCTAAGTTGCGGGATGAACGCTATCAGGCAGTGGCGTCCGGTCTATGGCGGCGCCGGAGTCAGCCAGCGACGACAGCGTGTGGAGTCGCGGTTCAACTGAATGCAAATATCGAACTTCCAACGGAGGCCCCGCTAGCGTTGGAAAAGGGAGCTCAAGGGATAGGACTCTATCGCACGGAATTTTTGTATCTCGATCGACCTGATTTGCCCTCAGAAGACGAACAATATCAAACGTACGCACGGGTCCTCGAAACGATGGCACCGCTCACTGTCACCCTCCGAACCTTTGATATCGGTGGTGACAAGCTGGCTTCCGCCTTCGCATTGCCAAGCACGCTGAATCCGGCGCTAGGGCTCCGCGCGGTTCGTTTAGGTTTGGAGAGGCCGGAACTCTTCCTCACACAGTTGCGCGCCATGGTGCGCGCTTCTGCGCACGGGCGAGCGCGCATCCTGTTGCCAATGATCACCGCGACGCAGGAATTTCGGCGAGTTCGCCTGCTTTTGGATCAAGCAATCCGTGAGGTTGACGATGCCGGGCAGCCGCGCGCGGTTTCGATCCCACTTGGGATGATGGTGGAGGTGCCCTCGGCGGCAATCTTGGCGCATGTCTTCGCGCGAGAGGCCGAATTTTTGAGTATCGGGACGAACGATTTAGTGCAGTACACGTTGGCGGTGGATCGCGGGAATCGTGAGTTAGCCAAGCTTGCTTCGTTTTTTGATCCGGCCGTGTTGCAACTGATAGCGGGTGTGGTGCACGCGGGCGAAAAATGGAGTCGTGGCGTGGCCGTCTGTGGAACGATGGCGAGCGATCCGTTGGCTGCGATTTTATTGCTCGGGATGGGGCTGCGCGAACTCAGTATGGAGGCGTCAGCCATTGCAACGGTGAAGGAAACAGTCAGCCGAGTTTCGATAGCGGAAGCTGTTGCTGCCTGGGAACGCTGTGCGATGCTCGGCGACGCCCAGGCCGTGGAGGCTGAGTTGGCGATGCTATTCGCCCCGAGGATTTCAGACCTTTTGGGGCGTGATTTCGAGTAGCGCCGAAAGGCCGCTACGTTCTTGCCAAGCTCTGGCCGTGTCGCCTCCGCGGGGGTTGTCGTCCCTTGGCACACATCTTTGGTGCACGGCGTGACCTTCGGGTTAAAGATACAGATGGGCTGGTCGTTCATCGGGTTAGCCCGAGGTCACCATTGTCCGAACCGTTTAAACTCAACCGATCGCCCCTCCCACAACCCTCCATGGCGCCCTCCCTGCGCGCCATGGCGCACACGGTGCCCCCGAAGGTTACCCTGCGGTTCGGCAACCACCAGTCTCCTGAACCAAAACGCGACAAGCGTGGCGTGAGTCTGGTCGCGTTGGCGCTGGTGGCTGTGATCAGCGCTGGAACCAGTAAGGGCGAAGTAGCAGCCAAACGCACCGATCTGAAGCCTACGTTCGTGCATGGTCAGGCCCTTCCGAAGCTATCTGAAAACGGTCGTGCACAGCATTGGGCAGGGAAGAAGGTGGTAGTCACGATTGACGATTCAGTCGACAAGCTCGGACCCTGGGCTCGTGGCTCCGTTCAAGACGCTTTCGGCACGTGGCTCTCGAGTGGCATCCAGATCCCCGATTTGGTTTTTTCCGCGAGCAAAGGCCAGAAATTTGAGCTCAAGCAGGATGGGATCAACAGCGTCCTCTACCGTGAGATCGACATTCCCGGTCACACCAACGATCTAGCAGTCACGATCGCGTATTCGGATCCGCAGACGGGTGAGATCGCCGAAAGCGACATTGTCATCAATAAACGGCATCCCTTCGCAGCACTCGACAAGCTGGCGAAGGAGCGCGCATCGAGTGACGCTAAGACGGTGAGCGTGCAGGGCTCCACGACTCCGAGCTCAAGCACTATTACGCGTCAAGCGTCTTGTAGTGGTGAGGTCGCGGGGCGCTGTGGCGGGAAATTTGACCTGACGAGTGTGCTCACGCATGAGGTCGGCCACTTTTATGGCCTGAGCGAGGACTACACCGATCACTACGCCACCATGTTTGAATGCACGAGCCAGTGCGAGACTCACAAGCGCGTGCTTGCGGACGACGACGTGGCTGCCATGAGGGAGATCTATCGCGTTGCTGACCCTGCTTCGCAGTCAGCAACCACTAGCGCGAGCGCCGCGCCAGGTTGCACGGCCACGCCCGCTCAGCGCACCAACGCCTCGGCGATCAGCCTGGGTGCCCTGATTGGGGCGCTCAGTCTGCTCCGCGGACGCCGCAGGGCTCGCTAGACGTATTCGGGGAGGGTGAGCGCGCTCACGCCGGCCTGGCGCCGGAGTAACTCGCCGTTTTCACTGTAAATCGCGTTCCGGGGAGGATGCCCTTGCCTTGGCGTTCCTGTGTGGGGTACGCACGCCCCTTCCGAATTGACCGGAAGACGGTGCCGGGTACACCCGCGCCGTAATGTTTGGAGAACAGAATGGCATTAGAAACCGAAGCAAGGCAGGCGATGATTGAACAGCACCGTACGCATGAAGGCGATACGGGCTCGCCTGAAGTACAGATCGCGTTGCTCAGTCAGAGGATTGGGCATTTGACGGGTCACTTCAAAGTCCACGTGAAAGACCATCATTCGCGTCGTGGGTTGCTCAAAATTGTGGGGCAGCGCCGGCGCTTGCTCGATTACCTCAAACGCAAAGACGTCGAGCGCTATCGCAAGATCGTAGCTGCTCTAAGTCTACGAAAATAATCCCTCTCAACTTTTCCGATGTCTCCGCGTCTTTGAACTTCATCCCCGTTTCGTGGGTGCGACTGGGTCGCACCTAGGAATCGAGGCTGAAGGAGAGTGAGGGCGCGAGTTGTCGGCGTAGGGCCGCACGGACGCGGTCAAGCGCGCTGAAGGAGCGCAATTCTCAATGTTTGTACGTGAATCTGTAATGATTGGCGGGCGTCCGCTTACTTTCGAAACAGGCCGTCTCGCGAAGCAAGCGCACGGCTCAATTCTCATCACGTTTGGTGAGAGCGTCGTCTTGGTAACCGCAACTTCAACCGAAGATCGTCCGGGTTTAGATTTTTTCCCGCTCACCTGTGAGTACGTCGAAAAGACTTACGCTGCCGGCAAGATCCCAGGCGGATTTTTCAAGCGCGAAGGCCGCCTACGAGACTACGAAATTCTGTCTTCGCGGCTCATGGATCGGCCCCTTCGGCCGATGTTTCCGGAAGGCTACAAGAAGGACACGCAGATCATCGCGACTGTCCTCAGTACCGATAAGCAGAATCCCACGGACGTATTGGCCCTCACGGCTGGTTCAGCGGCGTTGCACGTTTCCGACATCCCCTGGGACGGCCCGATTGTGGGGATCCGAGTGGCGCGCGTGGCGGGTGATCTCGTGGTCTATCCCACGTTCGAGCAAATCGAGAAAGCCGATATCGATCTGGTTGTCGCCGTTAGCCGCGATGCCATCATCATGGTGGAAGGTGGAGCCGATGAGGCTTCAGAAGCAGATCTGGTCGAAGCTTTGATGTTTGCGCACGCGCAAGCTCAGCCGATCCTCAATTTGATTGATAAGCTGCGCGCTGCGGTCGGCAAGGTGAAGCGCGAGTTTGTGATCCCGAAGTTGGATTCAGCGATTGGCAGCCAGATTGCCGCGATTGCGGATGCTAAGATTGCCGTCGCTTGTGTGATCAAGGAAAAGAAAGCACGCTACGAGGCGTACGCGGCCATCAAGTCGGAGGTCGTGAGCACGCTCAAGGCGTCCTTGGGCGATGCCGCATACTTGGCCGTTGAGAAGCTCGTCAAAGAAGAGATTGAGGAGCGAAAGTCCTACGTCGTGCGCAAAATGGTGCTCGATACCGGCAAGCGCATTGATGGCCGCGACACCAAGACGATCCGCGCGATCTCCTGCGAGGTCGGTTTGCTGCCGCGCACGCATGGCTCCGCTCTTTTTCAGCGTGGAGAAACGCAGGCAATCGTCACGACCACACTCGGCACGGCGAGCGATGAACAGAAGATTGACGCGCTCACAGGTGAATCCTGGAAACGCTTCATGCTTCACTACAACTTCCCGCCCTTCAGCACTGGCGAAACAAAGCCCATGCGCGGCCCAGGTCGCCGCGAGATCGGCCACGGAGCGCTGGCTGAGCGTGCCATGGAGCGCATGCTGCCCACCAGCGAAGCGTTTCCATACACCGTGCGGGTTGTCAGCGAGATCCTAGAGTCGAATGGCTCAAGCTCGATGGCGAGCGTGTGTGGCGCCACGTTGAGCATGATGGATTGTGGCATGCCGCTCAAGAAGCCGGTTGCAGGTATCGCCATGGGCTTGATCGCTGATGGCGGAAAAGTTGCGATCCTGAGCGATATCCTAGGCGATGAAGATCATCTTGGAGATATGGACTTCAAGGTGTGCGGCACGGATCGCGGCGTTACTGCGATTCAAATGGACATCAAGATCAAAGGCCTTGAACGCTCCATCCTGGAGAGTGCGCTTGAACAGGCACGCGAAGGTCGCTTGTTCATTTTGGGCAAGATGTTGGAAACATTGCCGCTTGCGCGCACCGAGATCAATCGCCATGCGCCGCGCATCACGACCGTGAAGGTCCGACCTGATCAAATCCGGATCATCATTGGGCCTGGTGGCAAGACGATCAAAGGCATTGTTGAACAGACGGGCTGCAGTGTCGATGTGAAGGATGACGGCACGGTTGCCATCGCTAGTTCCGATTCGGATGCAGTGCTGCGCGCTGTGAAGATCGTTGAGGGTCTTGTGATGGAGCCTGAGGTTGGGGCCATCTACAAGGGAACGGTTCGCCGGCTCGTAGATTTTGGCGCCTTCGTTGAGATCATGCCCAATACTGAAGCGTTGTTGCATGTCTCGGAGATCGCCCACGAACGCGTGAATTCACCGGGCGATGTGCTCGCTGAAGGCGATGAAGTGGACGTGAAAGTCATCAGCATGGAGAAAGACGGGAAGATCCGCCTCTCAAGACGTGAGCTATTGCCGTTGCCTGAAGGTGACGAGGGCGAAATGGCTAAAGAACGCATGGCCAAGGCTCGCGAGGCAGGGCCTCCGGCTGGGCGTGGTGGTCCGGGTGGCGGCCGACGTGATGGTCGCAGTGGCGGTGGAGATCGTGACCGCGGGCGTCCACGTCGCTGATTCGTGAACCGCTGATTCGCTAAGAATCGCAGAACAAAAGGCTGTGCTTCCGGGCATAGCCTTTTTTGCTTTGTTGTCCCTTGAACGAGTGCGCATCTTGGCCGCGCACAACGTCTAACAAGATGCAGGGGAGCATTAGAAAGCCGGCAGTGTCGCGGCGCGTGGCAGGCGAGTGGCGCTAACGCTACTGCAGATAGTAAGCATGCTTACTATCTCTCAATCCCAAAAGGGGCGCCCGTTTCTCAACCCCTTGCATTCACCATTGGCCAGTATTGGGCATCGAGAGCCAGGGCTCTTCGGGGGGCAAGGCTGAGCCTTCCTGGAGCAGTTCGATCGAGATGTTATCCGGTGAGCGGATGAATGCCATGTTACCGTCGCGCGGTGGGCGGTTGATGGTCACACCTTGGTCCAGCAGCCTTTGACAAAGTTGGTAAATATTTTGGACGCGGTACGCCAGGTGGCCAAAATTTCGCGCACCACTCAGCACCTCAGGATCCCAGTTGTAGGTCAATTCAATCTGGGCTTCCGGTTGACCTGGGGCTGCTAAGAAGACCAACGTGAAGCGTCCTTTTTCGTTGGTATTCCGGCCCACTTCCACGAGGCCCAACTTGTTAACGTAAAAATCGAGTGATTTCTCGAGATCGCTCACGCGCACCATCGTGTGCAGGTATTTCATGGCTAACATCCAACCAGGCTCGGAGTGTCCCGGCAAGGCTCAACGCTAGAAACCAGGCGGAATCAGCTGGCGGGCGGATGAGCAGCTTCTTGTCAGCGGCTCGGGCCTAGTCGTTGCCGGATTTTAACCATAACGGCTTTGAATTCCTCTGCGTTCTTGGCGCAGCTTGCGGGACAAGGCCTGGCCTTCCATTTCCCGCAACCTCGCTTGGATCCGATGGTGAGTGGATTCAAGATTTGGATGCTGCGTTCGTCGCCGAGCCCTGCCGCACGAGCGAGAAGAGGAAGTCGTGCTTCACAGGTTTCAGCCTCACGCAGTTGGTAGGCGATGCTGAGGGCTGGGGTTGCGGCGGCGCGCAATGTTGGATCAGAAAGCAGCTTATCAGCGCGCGTTTTGAGCTTCGGATTGGTGTTTGAGAGTTCGAACAACAGATCCAAACCCGTGCTGCCCATGCTCCGAGCCATGAGTTCAAAGGCCTGGTCGGAGGCTTGGCCAGGGGTGCTCGCAGCACTTTTGATGATGATCCCGAAGTCCCTATCTAGGGCCTCGCTGGGGTTGACTTCGAGTAGACGTTTGGCGATGGCCATGGCATCCGCTCGGCCGACGGCGCGGCTGGCAAATGCGTAGAAGAGAGGCGAGAGCACCAGAGGTTCCTTGGGATAGCGTTCGGCGAGCGGTACAAGTCCGTCAACGCCGAGCGCGATAGCCTGTGCCAGCTCGGTGTCGCTCGGGCGCGTGGGCTGGCCGGGCTGGACCGGTTGGGCCGACTGAGAAGGGAGGCCTGGAACGGGCGGCTGGTTGTCAGCCGGGGGCGTTATCGCGGCATCGAGCGGACGAGGGCTGACTGGCGCGGGGTTGGCCACGGAGGAGGGCTCCCCAGCTGGCCCAGCCGAGGCGGCCTTGAGCCGCCATGACCCGCCAAGCAGCAGCAGTAGCGCTGAGATGCAGACAGCACCAGAGGTGATCGTGGGTGCTAGGAGCAAGCGCCGAAAGCGGGTGCTCTTATCGTGTCGCTGGCTGTCGTACAGAATCGCCGCACCGGCCGCGACCAACCCGATCAGGGAAAGCAATAGATCCCAACCTCGAAATGTCGAGCCTTCGGCAACGACCCCAAGCGGAGACCAACCGTAGCGAGTCAGCACATCATCGGCTAATCGCACGAGCAGCCCAGCAAGGCCATAAGCACTCATGCCGGCGATGAGCGGGGGATACAAGCGATCCAAGTAGCCGAGAACTCGTGCGCTATTGCCCCAGGCTCGCCGAAGCCTCGAAATAATCAGGATACTCGGCGTGAGTGCTGTGCCGAGCGCCACCAGCATCAGCAAGGTAAACTCGGTGGGTGAAAAGCGGTGCCCCACGCTGAGCTCAATACCTGCGACGGCCACAGCGAAAACCGACATGAGGACGAAGACAATCAGAGCCAAGAGAGCGATCAACTTGGGGCGGGCGCTCTGTACCTTGTCGCCTTGCGTCTCGAGTGCAATCGATGATTCTGCGGGCGCGCGTACTAGGCCCACGCTGGATGGGGCCGTGTCGAGGGCTGCCAGGGCTGCCCGCATGCTGGTGAAGTCTTGGTAGCGATCCTCTGGCCTTTTTGCCATCGCTTGCTGAACAATCAACTCAAGGCTTGCGGGAATATTGGGCTCGATCGAGCGCAACCGTTCAGGTTCTCTTCCCATCACCGCGAGAACCGTGAGCTGAGGTGTGGACCCTTCAAACGGTGCGTTTCCTGTGAGTGCCGCGTAGAGAATGGCGCCGGCCCCGTAGATGTCGATTCGATGATCGCCCCGCTGGCCATGTGCTTGCTCCGGAGACATGTAGCTCGGAGTGCCCATGATGAAGCCAGTTTTAGTCAGCTGATCGTCGGTCCCGTCAGCAAAGCGCGAGAGGCCAAAATCAAGCACGCGAATGTCCAGCATCGCGTTGGCGCCCTGATCGCGATCGCCCAAGAGATAGATGTTCTGAGGCTTCAGATCGCGGTGGATCACTCCGCGTGCATGAGCGGCGGCTAACGCGTCGCAGAGTTGCACTCCAATGCGAACGGTAGCCTGCCAGGTCAACCGCCCCACTTTCTCCAGGTGTTCCGAAAGATCGACACCTAAGAGCAAATCGCAAACTAAGTAGGCTAGCCCTTGCGGCGTGCGATCCACGTCGTAGACGCCAATCACATTGGGGTGAGCAATGCTCGCTGTGGCTTCGGCTTCGCGCTGAAAACGCACCATCACTTCCGCATTGCGCGCAAACTCAGGCAACAAGACCTTGATCGCAAAACGCTTATTGGTGATGCGCGTGTGGCGGGCTTCATACACGCGGCCCATGCCACCTTCGCCGATGCAGCGCTCCACCACGTAGGTTTCATTGAGCACGGCTCCGACGAGTTCGTCCTCAGCATCAGGAGCCGGGGGATGCGCGGAGAAGCCAGAGGTTGGGTCGTAGGCCGCGTCTAGGCTCGAGGCAGCAATTGTTTCTGCCTGTTTTTCGGCGGAGGCGAGGGGCTTGGTCATTCGGTAAAAGCGAAACGCAGGCGGAGGGCTGCAGCTGATGAGCCGAGGGGATCGGGCAAAAAAGATTACAAAACCTGGCCCGGGGCGACCAGCTCTCAGCGGGCAGAGCGAAGGCGCCTACATGGGCGCCAAACAATGTTTCCTCCGAAAAGAGCGTAGATTCAGGCTCTGGGGCGCGGCTTCCTGCCTGGAATGTTCGGGGCTTTGAGCCTCACTAAAGGTTGCGGCGTACGATCTCGAGGATGTCTTCGCCAAAGCGATCAATCTTGGCCGGCCCGAGCCCCGGGATCGTTGCTAATGCAGCCGTTGTTGTGGGGCGCTGTTGGTCGACAGCGAGGATAACCCGCTGTTGGAAAACCATGTAGCTCTTCCAGGAAAGTGAGCTGGCTTTTCGCCGTCGATAGTTTTCCAATTCACGAACCAGATCGCTGCCGCGCGATCGACCCGGCTTACCTTTCTCGGGTGTGTCTTTGGAAGCGAGCCCACGAACGGGTTTGCCATTCAGCCAGATAGTCGGATACTTCACGCCACGCCGCACCAGGACCTTCTCCGTAAGGAGTACGTCGATGCTAGCGATGATTTCAGCTTCCGTGTTCTCGGCCAATTTGCCGTGTTCGGCCAACTTGAGCAGCCCGCCGCGACTGAGTGCCTTGGCGCGGCTACCGCGTAAGGCTCTGGCCAGGCTCGCTTTGCCAACCGGTCGCGTGAGCGCCGTCACCGCGCTCGTGATCAATGCTCTTGCGGAGGAGTCGAGCACCAATATTTCGGGTTTTGGCTGTAGCGCGGGACGCGGAAGGTGGTGCGGGGGCGCAAGCAGCACTGAAGCGGGAGTGCTGCACACGTCGCAGTGCCCACAAACGGGAGCGAGTTGGGTAGTGAAGTATTCGCACAAAAAACTGGCGCGACACTCGACGCTCGCGGCATAAGCAGAGACAGCGCTGAGCGCCGCTTCGGTGCGCTCCTGCATCACTCGGCTCACTTTGCCCGAGAGCTGTAAGCGCCTCTGCGTCATCAAATCACCAAGCCCAAAAAACAGCACGCAACGTGCGGGGAGTCCATCGCGGCCGGCTCGCCCAGCTTCCTGATAGTAGGCTTCAATGCTGCCCGGCGCTTGAAAGTGCACGAGTAAGCGCACGTCGGGATAATCGATCCCCATGCCAAAGGCGCTCGTGGCCACGAGCACGCGTGAACGGCCGAGCTCGAAGCCTTCTTGAGCGCGTTCGCGCGCTAACTTGGTGCGTCCGGCATGATAAAAAGCAGCCTTAAAACCAGCTATTTTGAGCGCCGTGGCGACAGCTTCCGACTTCTTGCGTGTGCTGCAATAGACGATGGCTCGCCCTTCAGACTTAGGAGTTCGGAGCTGGGCTTGGTCGAGGAGGGCGGTGAGTGCGGTGATGCGGTCGCTATCTTTGCGCAGTTGTTGCACCGAAAAACTCAGATTGGGTCGCGCAAAGCTGCCGCGTACCAGCGTCGGAGTCTTTAGTTTGAGCTGTTTTTGGATCTCCAGCAGCACGCGCGGAGTAGCGGTGGCGGTGAGCGCCGCCATGGGCGCCTGCACGATGTCGCGCAGATCCCCCAATTCCATATATTCGGGCCGAAAATCATGCCCCCATTGGCTCACACAATGCGCTTCATCAATGGCGAGGAGTGCAATCGGCACCTTGCGGAGCAGGCGCCTGAAGCTATCCAATTTGGCTCGCTCCGGCGATACGTACAACAAATCCAATTCGCCCCTCAAGAATTCGAGCACCACGTTGCGTTGCTCTCTCGGATCTTGATGGCTATTGATGGCTGCTGCGGCCACACCTTTGGTACGCAGTGCCGATACTTGGTCTTGCATTAACGCAATCAACGGGGAAATCACCACCGTGGTGCCGCCCCCACGTCGCCGTGCCACGAGTGCGGGCACCTGATAACACAGCGACTTCCCAGCTCCGGTGGGCAAAAGGATCAGCGCATCGCCGCCGAGGATCAAAGAATCGATAGCCGCGCGTTGCCCCTCACGAAACTCGGAGTACCCGAAAACTTCACGCAAGATAGTGCGCGGATCGTGGGGTGTGTCCGAGGGCATAGAAAAACGGCTTGGCCTAAACTACCCGCAAATGTTTACCCACCAACACTTCGTTGTGTGAGCCCATGCGGTAGCCAGCAAGATCCAGCGCGATATAAGAAAACCCGTGTTTTTTCCCAAAATCCACAACTTTTTCCCGGATTTCAGGTTCAATCAAACGCGGAAGCTCCTGGAGGGCCACTTCGAGGCGGGCGATCTTATCGTGCCAACGAACTCGAAGTTGCCGAAAGCCGAGAGCCTTGAGATCGGCTTCGAAGCCTCCGATTTGAGCTAAACGTTCAGTGGTGACGCTCGTGCCGTAGGGGATGCGGCTAGAAAGGCAAGCTGCGGCGGGCTTGTCCCAAACATCCATGCCCAGCGCGAGAGCTGCCGCTCGAACATCGGCCTTCGAGAATTGGGCCTCAATGAGTGGACTGCGAACCTGGGCATTTTCAGCAGCAACCAGCCCAGGGCGATAATCACCGAGGTCATCCAGATTGGTGCCATTGGCGATGAAGCTCAACCCCCACTCTTTTTGCGCTGCTTCCGCCACGCTATAAAGCTCTGTTTTGCAGTGAAAACAGCGATCAGAATCGTTTTTGACGTAACCCTCGCGCGCTATCTCATTGGAATTCACGAAGCGATGTTCAGCACCGAGAGCGGCTGCAATGCGTGCAGCATCCGCGCGTTCCCCTTCAGGCAAGCTCGGGCTCACGGCGGTCATCCCAATCGCTTGGGCGCCCAATTCTTGATGCGCGATCGCGAGCACCAGCGCGCTATCAATGCCTCCCGAGTAGCAAACCAAGACGGATTGCATGTCGCGCACGATCGCACGGAGCCGGCTCAGCTTGGCTTCGATAGGAACGGAAATGGCTGTCTCAAACGAAGACGTATCGGAAGTTGCCATCGTCACGAGAGATAACACTGCGGGGGCAGAGGGG
>ENA-ORBV01003260-ORBV01003260.1-microbial-mat-metagenome-genome-assembly--contig:-NODE-3260-length-32776-cov-11.809168_pt1 | contig 32776 bp, 33 predicted proteins | sample MGYA00237777_ERZ505514 | MGnify/ENA primary metagenome ERZ505514 (study PRJEB26160, sample SAMN06269048) | microbial mat metagenome | isolation source: Oligotrophic lake microbial mat | place... | reverse complement strand
TCGCAGACAACCAAGTTCTCTCAGCACCAGTTGTCCGACAGGAGATTTCTGGAGATTCGATTCAGATCACGGGTAATCTGAGCAGGGAAGTAGCCGAGAAGATAATCGCACTTTTCCAAAAGGCAAAAAATGGCTAACGGACCAGTCAAGCAAATAACCGTCCCTTCGGGACTTTTGGCATGGCTTCTGCTGATTCCGCTCCGCGGGCAGAAGCCATGCCCGAAGCAAGCGGTGATTCCTGACTGGGGACGTTCGGAAGATAAAAGAAAACAGGAAGACTTTAGATTCCAGAGTCCTTGGCGACTTTGCGCGAGAAACAATCTTCAAAAACAGAGGAAAAACCGAAGGAGTCCACAGATCTTTGATTTGGCTAAGTCCCAGACTCAGGCCCAAGTCACCCTTTTCACCCTCCGGCGAGGGCCGTTTTTTTGAGCTGCCAGATGCGAGATAACCTGATGGAAAGATTTCCGAACCATGTGGTTCACTCAAGCCCGCTACGCGGGCTGGTTGACCAAAACCGTTAGTAAAAGCCATGAGGAAATCACCTACAAGAGAAGTTCTTGATAAATGTGTTACAGACATCCTCTATTGCTACGGCCAGATTTTTGCAGATTATTGTTGGCGAGTTGTCGTAAAACCAAAACTTATTTCTCACAAAGATGAGATCACTGAAGGATGCGCACAAATAGTTCAGAACGCCTGCATTGAATCTGTTTTAGTCTTTTACCGAAAAATCGATGAGTTTTACAAGCCTCGACTGGGAAAGAGTAATGCAAAGGATGATGATTTGAGGGCTTACGATTTTCCAGGTTTCAACTTACCCAATGGGATAATTGATGAAAACTCCAGAACCGAGCTACACAAAAGGGTTGCTCACATCACAACCCGCGAGGCGACAGACGGAAAATTTGCCTGGAACACCATCTCTGCAAGTCCAACCTTCGTTCAGCACGGACGACCTTTTTTTAATTACTTGGTGAACGAATTCTATTCTACCGATCAAGAGAAAAGAGATCTGACCAAATCAATGATTGATAAGATCAATAGGATTTCCAACGAAGTTTCTCAACAACCTGAAATACTCAAAGCTAAAGAAAAAAACTAACCAGACCAGGTAGCCAACCCCGCTCTGCTCAACTCCTGACCGGCAACGTATGGTTAATAAAATCAACTACTGCTCTGCTATCTTATGATTCAGAACAGCACTTTTCATTTTCTGTCAGAGCTGAAGACTAATAACTCGAAGGCCTGGATGGATCAGCACAGGGCGGAGAGTCAGGCGGCCAAGGCGGATGTGACCGCCATGGTAGGACAGTTAATCGAGCGTCTCGGGCAGATTGACCCCAGGATCAAAAAAGCTGGGTTGGATGGGGCCAAATGCCTGACTCGCCAGAATCATGACATGCGCTTTGCCAAAGGTGCGCCACCATATAAGACGGATTTTTATATCATACTTAATTCTGTCGGAAAACAGAGTGCCAGAGCGTTTTACTACCTGCACCTGGAGCCGGAAAATTGCTTTGTTGGCGGTGGCGTTTATAATCCACAGCCAGGCCCTCTGCGCAAGTTCCGGGAGAAAATCGGAAGCGACTACACGGAGTGGAAGAAAATCATCTTGGACAGAAAATTTAAAAAACGCTTTCCCACTGGTCTTCATGCTCCCTCGCTCTTGACGAGGACTCCCATCGGTTTCAGTCCGGACTCCCCGGCTGCGGAATTTTTCAAGATGAAAGGTTCTTATACGATGGAAAAACTGGACGACCGTGAGGTACAGGTGGAGAGGGCGGTGGCCTTGGTGGCAGACTACTTCAAAGCGGCGCGGTCTCTCGTGGATTTTTTGAACCGTGCACTCCAGCCTGCCAGATGATGCCATGGGCCGCATGTCATTTAAAAACTAAAAACCCGAACAAGATGCACCCCACCAGCCTTGAGTTAGAATGTCACCCATAACTGCCACCCCAAACCCGCACTCAAAGCAGCGTTCACGGTAGGCGGTGCCAGACCTTTGACGTTCGATCAAGATATGAAGAAGATTCTCCGAATTGCGTTGGTATAGATACTGGGTCTGATTGTCATTCTTACACCGTTTACGATCTACGGCTATTTTACACAATCCGAACCCAAATACACATTACGCGAAACTCTGTGGGTTAGTGACCGGGATATGAAGCATTTCTATCCACCCTATTCACCGCAAGCCCCATATGTTATTGCGATCTTTGAGGATAGAGCAGTTATCCAGACGAACAAGAAGGCGTATAATGAATACGTGCTTTACCGAATGGGACTGACAGCAGTCGACGAACCTAACGAGTCATTATTGATTCTTGGCTTTCAGCCTTCGAAAGAGTAAAAGCATCGAATCAGCCGGTTCAGCCGGCCTCGCTCCGCTCGGCGGCTGGTTGGCGACGCTAGACCAAAAAATGAAAAGGCTGAACCTGACCCTGCACTTAGCAGCTGCGGCGCCTGTCCTTTAGTACAACATGCTTCCTGCTGTTGTAGGCAGGCTTCAACGGATGATTCTGGCCTTCCGGTAGTTGCCCATGCTGCGGGTGTGGCGCTCGTGAATCTGACCGAAGGGGATGTTTACCTTGAAACGGTATTGGATCTGCGCAGGTCCGAAATCGCCGTTGGGTAGTTGGCGGGTTTCGAAGGAAAAGTCCAATTCCCGCAGGGTTGCAAAAAACCAGGCAACGGAGACGGGTCTGGTCAGGCTACCTTTGTTTTTCATCAGGGTATTGTCCTGTTTGGAGACCCAGAAGTAACCTGCCAGTTCATTGGCCACTTTTTCTTCGCGGTTTCTGAAAGGCTGTTTTCCCTTGGGCGAGAAACGGATTTTGTGGCAGCGAATACCGTTGATGGTTTCCTCACCGGCCCACTCGTAATTGAAATGGTCGATGATTTTCAGGATGTTGAAGGGCTCCTCCTGGGAGGCCTTTTTCAGATCTTTCTCCATTCCCTTGACATCCTGGGGGGCTTTGCGGGTTTCGTAATCGGGGGATTGGCTGGCCTTCTGGACAATGCTTTCGTTTTCAGTCGAAGTAACCTTGCCGTCCCGATCCAGTTTTTCACGCTTGGAGGCGGCGGTGCAGTCGTAAGCCGCACGGCGCTCCAGCAGAACCTGATCCCTGGCCACGGCACGCTGCACCAGTTTGAAAGGCTCTTCTTTGGCTGAAAGAGTTCCGGCGGAAAAAACCATTGCAGCTGAGAAAATAAACGACAGAGCGGAGAGGAGATAAAAGGGGGGCTTGGTCATAGGATGCACTTGTCATCTTGCCGGGAATCTCCGTAACTTCAATGTCTCATTCCTGTGACTCCTCCGAAATCATCGATTCTTGTTCTGATTCCCGCGCATAACGAGGAACGGCATATCGGGCCAGTTGTCGAATCGCTGGTGCGCATGAACCTACAGGTCTGGGTTCTGGACGACGGCAGCCGCGACCGCACGGCCTCTGTTGCGGAGGAACGTGGTGCGAGGGTTTTCCGCTTTCCGGAGCTGAAGGGGAAAACAGCCCGGATCAAAGAGATTCTGACCGTCATCCCGGAGTTGACGGAATGGATCCTTTGCCTGGATGGCGACGGCCAGCATGACCCTTCTGATTTTGAAAGGTTCCAAGAGGCAGCAAGCCGGGCGGATCTTGTGATCGGGAACCGCTTCCATCGTCCGGTTGGAATGCCGCCGCTGCGTTATTTGGCGAATAAGGGAATGTCTGCAGTATTGAACCTGATGGGCGGAGGAAAGCATCCGGACACCCAATGCGGCTATCGTATGATCCGCAGAAGCTGGTTGGGATCCTGGCTTCCCAGTGGCAGTCAATTCGAATGGGAATCAGAGCTGTATCTACAGGCGCTCCGGACGGGAGCCCGCATCTGCTCCGTGCCGGTCCGCTGCATCTATGGCAGGGAAAAATCCAAGATTTCTTTCTGGCGGGAGATGAAGCATTTCCTTCGGCTGCTGTGGGGCAGCCGTAAGCTGGGCAATACCTGACACGCTAGTTGCCTGATAGCGAAGTTTCCTCATTATCAGGACACGAGGACGGGAACCACAGCGGTTCTCCACAATTTTTGTTTGACCAGGTCATGTTAGCCAATAAAAAGGGGTGCTTTTTGCTTCAAAACGGTTTCACCCAAGGCGAGAAGACTGGAGCCCCGCAGAAATTGCGGGGTGCCCGAGGGGCCAACCTAGGGAGAGACCGTTTTCAAGCAAACCCGCCGGGCTGGGGCGGACGGGCTCCCACCCTGCGTTGTCCGCCTAAGGACGGATCAGCCTGTGGCACGGCTCGTCCGTTACAGCTCTTTCAGAGATGCGGAGTCCTCGCGCCTTGGCCGGAATCCGCCCACCTCCAGCAGCACCCCTTTTTTTTCGTTAACGCGACCTGAGACCTACCATTTGGATTTGGGTTGCAGGGCTTTAAAGACTTGCAGCAGGCAGAGGAGAGCCGTGGCGTAGAGGGTAAGCCAGAGACCTAGGTTAAATTCAATCTGCAGCAGAAGCCGGTCGCCGAAGGTCTGGTTGAGTTTCCAGCGCAGAAAGCCGTAGAAAAGCAGCTGCCCAAACGCGGCCAGTAAGAGGAATTTCGCGTTGGTCTTTTTCAGGGTCAAGGCGATGCCCGCCAGGATGGCCATCAGTGGGCCGAAGGCTAGGAATTTGACGCTTTGCTCGGAGGCATGATCCCCCCAGAGCATGCTCAGCCAGGCTTTGGAAACTTTGGCGGAGACGGAATCCTTTTCCGAAAGTAGAACAAGTTGATAGGCGGATAGGCCTTCCCCAGGATTATGCCAGATGGCGGACCACTCGGCCGGACGCATCAGGAGATAGGACTCGACAAAGCCGGCTTCATCCCCGGCCAGGTCCCCGGCCAGGTCGAGGAGGTTTCTTCCCATTTGTTCGGGAGCGAAGCGCGCCCACGGGATAAAGAACGCAAGGCAGATGATAGCGGCCAGAACCCAGCCAGTGAGTGTGGAGTTTCGTAGTTTCATAGTTTTATTTTCTTTTTCCGAAGAGGTTGTACATGGCCTGGGAAGGAAAGAGTCGTCCGGGGCAATCGGTCGGACGGATATTGATATCGCGGTGCACCATGAAAACCAGTTCACGCGGGTGCTGCCTTTGCCGGAGATAGGAGGTCAGCTCGATCAGGGCCGCGATCTGTTTCTTGGTCGGACGGCTCCGGTTGAAATCGCCCACCAGGCAGATACCGATGGCGATCTCGTTCTGCTCCTCGCTGCGGAGATGACCGCCTTGGAGCTGCTGTTTCCAGCGGTTGCCGACTTCGATCTCCCCATCCTTGGAGTCGGAACCATTCCCGATAACAAAATGATAGGCCATCCCGTTTTCCATACCGCGGACACGGCGGTGATAATATTCAAAAATTTTGGCATTACCGGTGCTGGTGCCGCTGTGGTGGATGACGACGAATTTCCATTTACGTTCGGTTTTGGGGACGTTATCGATTTGTCTCCTGGCAGGGGTGACAAAGATGTATCGTTGCGGGGTGGGGGTGCTCGTCGGGGAAGGCGTTGGTGTTGCTTTGGCAGTGGGAGCGGCGGGTGGCTCCGGAATTTCGGGGTCTTTTTCCTGGCTTCCATTTCCCTCCATGGAAACGGAACTGCTACGAACGCGCAGTTTCTGGCCGATGAAGATATCGGAGGACTTGAGATTGTTGAGGGCTTTGAGCTCAGCCACACTTGTGCTGCGCAGGGTTGCGATCCGGGTGAGTGTCTCACCTTTGCTGACGACATGAAACTCAGGCTGGGCAGGTATGGAAGGTTCCGGATTTGAATCAGGTGCAGGCAGATTGGGTGTTGCGGAAGTAGGTGCGGGAGTGGGGGGAGCTGAAGCTTGATCGGTAGGTATTTGGACGATCTGCCCGACTTGCAGGGCGGAAGGGTTCAGGGTGGGATTGGCTTTTTGAAGTTCGGTTACGCTGACTCCGTATTTCCGGCTAAGGCTGTAGTAGGTGTCGCCTTTGGCCAGCGTGTGAGTGCTTGCGGCGTAAGTGCTTGGGCATAAAAGGATGCCCAGAACGAAAACGCGGATGGCCATGCGCAACACGCAACCACGGTATCGGTTCGGACTCCGTTTGCGTAGAAAAAAATCATTTCCCGAAACCTTTTGCCTTCTCCTGAGGAATTGCTGCGGACAGGTTGCTCAACCCTGGCTGTTGAAACTTCAGGTAGTGAGGGAGCAACCATTACAGGGCATTTTACATTTGGCCTTCTTCGTTTAGGTTTTAGTATGTCCCATGCCGCCAAAACCGTGAGTCTATCCATGAACGACAAACAAAGTGAGCGTGATCACCGCAAGTTGCGGATCGACAAGGTCGGCGTTAAAGGCCTGAAACATCCAGTGGAAGTGGCGGACAAGGCCCGCAGCCGTCAGAATACCGTGGCCACCCTTTCCCTCTCGGTGGATCTTCCGCACCATTTTAAAGGCACTCACATGAGCCGCTTTGTCGAGGTCCTGAACTCGCATGGCAGCCTCATCCATGTGGAAAGCATCCCCAAGATCCTGCATTCCCTCCAGCAGCGGTTGGAGTCCAAGTCCGCCCATCTGGAAATGGAGTTTTCCTATTTTCTGGAAAAAAAAGCGCCGGTGACCAAGTCGCTTGGCCTGGTGGATTACGTGGTCCGTTTTGATGCGGAGGCCAAAGGCAAGCGGGTGGATTTCCGGGTGACGGTTGTTGTGCCGGTGACCACTCTCTGTCCCTGCAGCAAGGCCATCAGTGCCCGTGGTGCCCATAACCAACGGGGCTACGTCACTCTGACTGTGGAGTTCAAGAAAACAGTCTGGATCGAGGATCTGATCTCACTGGTGGAAGAGTCGGCCAGTTGCGAGTTATATTCCCTCCTGAAGCGGCCCGATGAAAAATTCGTCACGGAAAAAGCCTATGACAATCCCGTGTTTGTCGAGGATCTGGTCCGCAATGTGGCGTTGCGCTGCAACGCACATCCGGACATCACCTGGTATCGGGTGGAAGCCGAAAACATGGAAAGCATCCACAATCACAGCGCCTACGCCATGATCGAAAAAGGGTGATCAAAGAAATCACAGCCGTTTAACGCAGAGGCGAGGAGGGTTGAAGGCCCAGGTTAGGCGAAGAGAAGTCAGGGAAGCGAAAGAGCTGCTTCTTTAACATTATGAGGAACCTTTGTTTTTATCGTGCCCCGTCGCAGGCTGGCGTTTCCAGTATTACCGGGCTTAGTCTGGTCGCAGCCTGATAGGCGGTGCCAATCCCGTTCTTGAATTTCTCCGCCGCCTCTTTCCTGACAAGATTGATGGTGGCCCCTCCGAATCCACCCCCGCTCAGGCGTGAGCCGAGGCAGCCCTGTTGTTTTTTTGCCAGATCCACGAGTATATCCAATTCCTCACAGCTATTCTCAAAATAATCGACGGAACTTTGGTGGGATTGGAACATCAGCTTCCCGAAAGCTTCCACATTCCCTTCGGCCAAATAACTGACCGCATGCGCCACGCGCCCGTTTTCACCCACGATATGTTTGGCCCGTTTATAAGCATTTTCCGGAAGTCCGGGCCGGGCCGCCTCCAATTCCGCTTCGTTCACGTCACGCAGGGCTTTTTTGCCCAAAAGTCTGGCTGCCGCCTCGCAGGACTCCCGCCGTTCATTGTATTCGCCGGAGGTCAGAGCGTGTTTGGCTCCGGAGTGGACAATGACAAAAACAGCCTCCTCGCCCAATGGCAGGTGTCGGATTTCAAAACTGCGGCAATCGATGTAGGTGGCGTGGTTCTTTTTTCCCATGAGAACGGAAATCTGGTCCAGCAGTCCGCATTTGACTCCGGTAAAATGGTGCTCGGCCCCTTGGCCAACTCTGGCAATATCGAGATCGGGCAAGGTGAAGGGATACAGTTTTTTCAGGCTCAGGGCGGTGGCTATTTCCAGGGCGGCGCTACTGCTCAGACCGGCTCCGATGGGGATGGTGCTGGAGACTTTGAAATCGGCACCGCCGACAGGGATGTCCCGCTTCCGTAATTCGGCAAAGACACCGAGAACATAATTCACCCAGGTGGGATCGGTCTGCGGGGAGAGGTGTTCCAACTGTCCGCTCCAGACGCTCTTCAGGTCGCTGGACTCCAGGCGAAGGGCACCATCGGCCAGGGTTTTGGCCTGGATGGTGGTGCCGGTGTTGATGGCCAGGGAAAGAACCAGTCCTTCGTTATAATCGGTGTGGTTGCCGAGAAGTTCGGCGCGTCCGGGAGCGTAGGTGGAAATCATAAATCGACCATCAACCATGGGGATTTCTTATTAAATGGAAAGCAAAACACCCCGCACGCGGCGGGGTGTTTTGCTGTTTTCTGAAAAGAACGTTGGTTGGTTCAAACTTCTTTGCGGGGTTTTCCCTTCTTGACCGGAGGAGGGTTCTGATCCACAAATTTCAGGAAAGCATCCCGTCGTTCGGCCATGATTTTTTCAACCTGCGCTTTTTGTTTTTCATTGAGGGCAAGTTCCCGGGACATCCGCTTCAGAGCGGGTTTGTACATAATCACACCCATCAACGGATCACGTCCGCGCGGCCCTTTGCCTTCTTTACCTTTGAAGCCGGGTTCTTTTTCATCCTGGGATCCGATGTCTGCCACGCCGCGCCACGGCGACCCTGATGCAGCGAGGCCGGCTTTTCTTATTGTTCGACTGTTAGGAAAGCTCTAATTTTTGTCTTGAAAGGTTCCCCCACGCTTCTGAGTTTCTCGGCTTACGCTTTCATTTCGGGAGAGGGCCCGCGTCGTCCTCTGACAAAGCCTGGGCCTTCTTCCCTTTCACGGGAAAAGCTCCTGTGCTGACCAAATCCGTCTGGTTTGCCGTCGCGAAATTTCTGCATGCCGTGGGAAGGATGTCCGGCCATGGAATGGGCTTTGGGCCGGTTGAGATGCTAAGAGGCGATGCCCAAAAGCAGGCCCGCGACAAAAACACCCAGAATCTTCAGAATGTTTTTCCAGTCGACGGTTTTATTTGGATTGTTTTTTGGATCCGGGTCGGTTGGGTTCTTACGTGATGAAACCACCCGCGCCCGAGAAAGTTGCGCGAAAGAATCGAAACCTCCTCTGCTTCAGATCAAAAGGGAGGTGACGCTGTCTGAAACCAGTTGGCCTTCCTGGGTCAGGCGGAGTCGTCCGCCGGTCAGCTCCAGAAGACCTTCACCTTTCAACTCCTCAATGCGTGAGACTCTGGACGGTATCAATTCTGGATCGATACCATGGCTGGTTCTCAAGCCCAAAAGAATGCGTTCATGCGTTTTCATTTCCTCACTAAGAGGTTCCTCTTCGCGCGCGGGCTCCCCTTTCTCCCGGAGAGCTTTGGCATAAGCCACGGTATCGGGAACGTTTTTCCAGCGGAGTTGTCCGACAGTGGAGCAGGCGCTGGGACCGAGGCCGAGGTAATCGGCTCCCGCCCAATAAGCCTGGTTGTGCAGGGAGCGAAAGCCGGGTTTTGCATAATTGGAGATTTCGTAATGCTCGAAACCATGCTCCCGGAGGAGTGCAGAGGCGGTCAAAAAGAAATCGCGTTCCTGATTTTCATCAATGTGAAGCTTGCCCGCCTCCAGCTTCCGGAAGAAATCGGTGTCCTCCTCGTAATTCAAATTGTAGGCCGAGATGTGTTGAGGCTGCAGTTCCAGGGCGGCATGAAGACTAGCCAGCCATTGCTCGTGACACTGGCCGGGAAGCGCGAACATGAGGTCGATGTTCATATTGGTGAAGCCGGCCCCGCGCAGGAGACGTGCCGTGTGCCGGATCTGTTCCGCATTGTGGGTCCGGCCCAGAAGTTTCAGGGAGACATCATCAAAAGCCTGGACGCCGAGGCTTATCCGATTGAAGCCGATGTCGCGCAGCAGGGCCGCCTTGGCCGCAGAGATCGTCATGGGGTTGGCCTCCATGGTGACTTCGGGGATGCGGTTGAGGGGCCAGTCCCGGAAGAGGTCTTCCAACTGTGACAGGCTCAGGGCGGACGGCGTTCCCCCTCCAAAGAATACTGTCTCCAATTGAAGGTTATAGGTTCTTTCAGCCCAGGCCAGTTCGGCTTTGAGGGCTGGTAAAAAATCCGTGATCTGCGGCAGGCTGTTGCGTGTTTTGTAAAAAGAACAATAGGGGCAGATGTGGGTGCAGAAGGGCACATGCACATAGAGATGACGGATGACGGATCCCTCCGTGCGGGAAAGGGCTGGCATGGTCTTCAGGAAGAGGAGGGATTCCTCTGCATTCTCCAGATCTGCGGTTCGATCATATTTTTATAACACTCCAAGCTTATCCCATAATTAAAATCCGTTCCTGTGTGCCCACGGATATCATGGTCAATCTGTTCGCAATAATTGCCAGCGTTCCGGATTTTATTGTAATACATGCTGATGCGGACGGGTTCCTGACCAAACAAAGACGAGGCATCTTCCCTCTCATGAGTCGCCTGGACTTTATAGCCCTGGTTTTCGAGGCTGTTTTCCAACATCCGGCAGGAAAGCATCTCATCCCCGGCAATCAGAACTTTCATGATTGGAGTTCCTGCATGGCAGTTTTCAAGAGCTTGAATTCATTCTCCAAAGCAGTGATCAGTTCCGCTGCCCGTTCCGGGGTCGTCTCTGCGTTGAACTGCTGGACGGTCTGGCATATTGAGGTAAAACGCACGGCCCCAAAATTTGAAGCTCCTCCGCACAGGGTGTGGGCACTGTAGGAGATGCTCTTGATATCCATGATGACCAGGGACTGGCGGATCAGGGCCATGTGCTGGTCGGAGTCATTCAGAAAGGCGTCACACAATTCATGTAACAGGGTGTTTTCCCCGCTTTCGTCCAGATCTTTTAATTGCTGGATGGAATCGGGATCAAGGATGTTCTGGCCCGGCTCCGTCACGCCATCAGGTATTGGTTCTACAGACATTTTTTTCAGTTCTGCGGTTCCGTTGGCGGGATGATTTCCGAAACAATGACCTCAGATCCCTTGGAATATAGAATTATTCCGGAACGAAATCCAGAGCTTTTACCGATTTGTCCATAAAACCCCGAAAAGGTCGAAGCCGCTTCTTTTGCATGTTAGAGCTGTATACCGGGTTGTTTACCTTCAGCTCTTGTTGGCGATAGTGTCCAGGGCACTCTGAAGTGCTTTGAGCTGGACGGGCTTCGGCAAAAAATGGTTCATGCCCGCTTCCATGCAGGCTTTGCGGTCTTCGGTCATGACATCGGCCGTCAACGCAATGATGTGAACCGGTTTTGCCATGGCGGCGGCTTCGCTTTCGCGGATGTTCCGTGTGGTTTCCAGTCCGTCCATGCGGGGCATCCTGAGGTCCATCAGGATAACGTCATAAACCCTGCCTTGGGCGAGAAGTTCCATCACTACAATTCCATCCGGCGCGTAATCAGCCTGGTAGCCGAGTCGTTTCAGCATTGCTTCCAGAAGTTGCCTGTTCACAGTGTTGTCCTCAGCGACGAGAATCCGCAACCCACTGGTGTGCAATGGCAGGGGGACACGCTGGGTCAGTTTGATTCTCCCCGAGTGTGCGGTGGCTGGGTCGGGCAGGCCGACACGGATGGTGAAGAAAAAGATGGCGCCCTGACCGGGAATGCTTTCCAGCCAGATCCGGCCGCCGAGCATCTCGCAGAGCTTCCGACAGATGGCCAATCCGAGACCCGTTCCCCCGAACAGCCGGGTGGTCGAAGAATCTGCCTGGCTGAAAGGCTGGAAGAGTTTGTCTGCCTGTTGCGGATGGATGCCTATACCACTGTCCGCCACATGGAATTCCAACAACAAAGTGCCTAGCCCGGGTGTGTGCCCGGCAGAAAGACCTGCCTGTATGCGAATGCCTCCATTCTGAGTGAACTTAATGGCATTACTGATCAGATTGATCAGGATCTGATTCAGGCGGATGTCGTCTGTCAAAACAATCTCCGGGATGCCTTCATCAATGACGGTTTCGATCGTGATGTTTTTCTCCCTGGCCTCTTCGGTCAGCAGGTTACTTGACTCCAGAATGACTCTGCGCACGGAGACAGGCTTGATCTCGGTTTCCATACGGCCCGCTTCGATTTTGGAAAGATCCAGTATATCGTTAATCAGTGAGAGAAGGCTTTTCCCGCTGGAACGGATGACATCAACATAACCGACCTGTTCGGGTGTGAGATTGGTTTCTCGTAGCAGCTCAGTGTATCCAAAGATCCCGTTCATTGGAGTCCGAATTTCATGGCTCATCATGGCCAAAAAAGCGCTCTTGGCCCGGTTGGCAGAATCTGCTTTTTCCTTGGCATCGTGGAGTTCCTGCATCAGCTCACTGAGGCCGACTTTGTTTAGTTCGTCCGAGGCGATCATAGCCAGGTCCTGAAGAGCCGTGATCTGTCCGGGCGTGAAATCCCGCGGGGTGTTGTCTATGACACAGAAAGAACCCACCTGTTCACCTCCGTGGGTTTTTAAAGGGAATCCCAGATAGGCACGGATGTGGGGGTGTCCCTGAACAAGGGCATTGTCTGAGAAGCGCGGGTCGATGCTGGCGTCCGATACCATCAGGGGTCCGGGCTGTAGGATGGTGTAAGCGCAAAAAGAAAGGGCGTGGGAAGTCTCCCTGTTATCCATGCCATGGCTGGACTTGAACCATTGGCGATTTTCATCAACAAGGCTGACGATGGCCATGGGGGTTCCGGCAATGACGGCGGCAAGGCGGGTCAAACGGTCGAAGCGTTCTTCCTTGTCCGTGTCCAAGATGGACAAGGCCCGCAGGGCACTCAAGCGTTGGGTTTCATTCAGGGGCCTGGGAGCCTCGGGCATTCTTTCATGTTATCGCGCCTTTTTGATTTTGCCAAACTTTTGTCTCTTCAGACGACAAAAAGACACGGGCTTCCGTTTGTGCTGTCCAGAATTGTCCCTGGCAGATTCTAGTGGAGGGCCAGTTTGTTTAAAACCAAAGTTAAAGCCGATGTCTCCATGCTCCGGCAGAGCGATGAAGAATCGAGTGCCGGCATGTCCTACCGGAGTTTCAACGTGGGAGGAAAACCCCGGATACAGCCAATCAAACCGACCTGCCATCCAGGTTCCCGTTGGATCTAACTCCGCTACTCCTAGCATAGAAATAGAGATATAGTGTGCTTCGGTTTCATCCTTAAGCGGATACCAGAGAGTCACCCCGCAAGATTTTTCTGTGCTGTTTGGGAGCCTATTGGATTGTCCCTGCCGGAACCGGATTCTTATTTCCCGAGAAGAAAGCCTATAGACCGCCCAGGAACACTTTGCTCCGGAATTTTTTCACGTGCAGAACGCGGTTTGCTTGGATCCCCTTAAAGCGAAACTCATCTTCTTGGTTCAGCCGTTTCTCCCGCCATGCTTGCTGGCTTTTATGAACCAGTGACTTACCGACAGGAAAAGGGTTTCCCATGTCAAATGTTTGCCGCTCCTGAAGGAAGTGCAGGAGGCTGATCCGCTTGTTAAGTAATATTAAGTCAAAATCCAGAAAGGCAGACTTGAATTTTCATGGAGTAATGACCTTGCCGTTGTGACATTGCCTGTGCTACACTATCATTTATGCAACCAACTGGACTTTCCGTTGCCCAGTTCTTGAAACCGTATGCGGAAAAAAGGGAAACGGGAGCCCTTGAGGTGACCCGTGGCCCTTACCGGGGAATGCTTTACATTCAAGGTGGGGTTCTGGTTCAGGCGGAATATCTGGGTAAGGTAGGTCTTTCCGCCGCTTACGACATCCTGGATATGCAGGATAGCAGGATGTTATGGCGCGACAAACTCACTTCCAGTGAAACCGGAATCGCCCTGGATCTGAGCCAGTTGCTGGAAGAACTGGAGCAGGCCAAACATTTACCCCCTCCGCCTGTGTCGTTGCTGATCCCCCCCCAGGAAGAAGATGATGTTGATGAGGAGCCGATTTTCAAACCTCTGCCCATTTTTTCAGATGAGCAAATCAAGTCCAGTGATCTTCTAAAACGTTTCTTTTTCAGCCTGGAATGGCTGAACTCCCCCGAGAAAAACAAACCTTTCGATTTTGAGGGATGCGATCAGGCAAGTTACACCGTCGGCAGTTCCGAAGACTGCGACTTTTACCTTTCCCAAACAGGAGTGGAACCCTTACATTTTAGCCTTTTGGTGCAGGACGAACATGTGGAAATCTGGGATTTGGGAACCGATAACGCCACGTTCCTCAATAATGAACTCATCGATCAGGCGATCCTCAGCTCAGGAGACATTATTCGGGCGGGCGAGGCCAGCCTGCGTTTCAGTCTGCATGTTCGCCGTAGCGGCCAGATCGCAATCACCGTAACGGAAAAAAAGAATCCGCCGGTAACGAACGCCACCTCCCCGAGGATCCGCGGCCCCATTACAGCCAAATCCCTTACGCAGGAGCAAAGTCAGACGCCGGCCTTACGTAAAGTGTTTGGCCGTTTTTTCAGCAAAAAAGGAAAATGATATGAATGTTTGGATCATCGAAGACAATCCCGCCACCCGCATGCTTTTGCAGACGCTTGTGAATTCGGGAGTAAGCGAGAAACACGAGATCACTTCCTGTGCCAGCGCGGAGGAAGCCTACCAAAAGCTGGAGACGGCTTCTTTTCCTGATGTCTTCATCGTGGATCTGAATCTTCCCGGTATTTCTGGTTTGGAATTCTGTGCAGAAATCCGTCGGCGTCTGGCTGGGCAATCGGAATATCTGCCTTACGTGATGGCGGTCACTGCCAGTGAAGGTTCCGATGTCCTGGCCTCTGTTCTGGAGGCCGGGGCCAACGATTACCTTTCCAAACCCATTCATGTCAAAGTTCTGCAGACCCGGCTGCGCATTGCCCGGAAATTAATCGATCAGGCCCGCTACCAGATGGAGGCTGATTACATTAAAGCCCTTGCCGCCTATACCTTGAACCATGCCGGCGTTCCGGCCGCCATTGTCGAAGCCGAGGGAAACGGAATTGCGTTGTCAATGGCTTTTGCTAATGCCGCCATGCTGAATTTGTTGAATTCCTCTACGGATGCGGCCATGGGCCATTCCCTGCCCGCCCTCCAAGACTGGAATGCGGAGATGACTTCCTCTTTACAGCAGACACTTTCCAAAGGAGAACCTTTCCATTCCAGACTACTTTCAGGCTCCACTCATTTCGCCTCCCTTGATCTTAGGCTTTCCGTCTATCCGGTGCAGGGGAACTCCTCCCAGGTTTTGTATTTGGTGATTGAAGACAAAATGCTGGCTGTTTGAATAGGGTTTTCCACCAGAGGCAGTTTGGCCCGGTGGATTTCACTTTATGCTTCAACCCGTCAACATTCAGGTCATAGGACAGGAACTGGCCGTGGCCTGGAGCGACGGCGGGGAAAGTTATCTTCCTCTGGAATTTTTCCGTCGGGCCTGCCCATGCGCCACCTGTTCCGGCGAACCCGACCTGAATGGTCAGGTGGAAAAGCCCCGTGTGACCTATAACGACCTGAGTTTCCATGTCCGTCAATTCCGGATTGTTGGAGGATACGCCCTGCAACCCACCTGGGAGGACGGTCACAGCACCGGTCTTTATTCCTGGCAGTATCTTCAGAAACTGGATGGACTGGTCCGGAAGGCTGCGGGTTGAGCCCGGCAAGCGCCTATGAACACCGCACACCCTCCCGCTGGTAAAAAGGAAATTTTCAGCTGGTGCTGTTACGACTTCGCCAACTCGTCCTTCACCACGGTGATCATCACCGTGGTTTACAGCACCTATTTCACCAGTGTGGTCTGCGGGGATCTCGATTATGCCAACACCCTCTGGGCGGCGGCCCTGGCTGTTTCCCAGTTGATTGTTATTTTTTTGGGTCCCTGGATCGGCGCCATTGCCGACCGGAGAGCGCTGAAAAAAGAATTTTTGACTGCCCTGGCCCTGATTTGTTCCGGTTTCACAGCCCTGCTCTATTTCACGGCACCTGGAACCGTCTGGCTGGCCTTCGGCCTGATTGTAGTGGGGAACTTTGCCTTTTCGTTGGGAGAAAACTTCTGCGCGAGCTTTCTGCCGGAAATCAGCACACCGGAAACCTGCGGGAAAATTTCGGGTTATGGCTGGAGTTTTGGTTATCTCGGAGGACTTTTAAGTCTTGGCATGGCCTTGTTGATCCTGAAATGGGGAGGCGGCACCGGGCCTGAGGTTGTCAGAAACATCTTCCCAGCCACGGGGCTTTTTTTTGTGCTGGCCGCCCTGCCCACCCTGCTGTTCCTGCGGGAGCGGGCCGTGGCCAGACCTCCGTCCGAAAGGGCCGAACCCAATGCCATGGTGCATTTACTTGGGACACTCAGGAAACTTCCGGCCAACCGCACTCTGTTCCGATTTTTTATCAGCTTCTTTTTCTACATGTGCGGTCTTTGCTCCATCGTGGCCTTTGCCGCCATTTATGCGCAGAAGGAAATAGGATTCGACACCAACGGAACCATCCTGCTCTTTGCCTCCCTTCAGGTCAGCAGTGCCGTAGGGGCCTTTGCCTTCGGCTTTTTCCAGGACCGTTACGGGGCCAAGTTGAGCCTGATTATCTCCCTCGTGCTTTGGATCCTGGTCTGTATCGGGGCCGCTTTTTCCAACACCCAGGCCACGTTTTTTATCGTGGGCAATCTGGCCGGAATTGTCATCGGATCGACCCAGTCCGCCAGCCGTGCCGTCGTTTCCATGCTGACCCCGCGGGGACAGGAGGGGGAATATTTCGGGCTCTGGGGATTTTTCGGCAAGTTGGCGGCGGTGGCGGGCCCCTTTGCCTTTGGATTCATGGCGGATGCCGTGCACCTGCGCTGGGCCATCGGATTGGTGGCCGTTTTTTTTGTCATGGGCCTTCTGTTTTTGAGCGGACTCTCCCTGAAACGCAACGAACCTCTTTAATGGATTATGGAAGATTCCAAAAAAAAAGAAATGGCCACGTATTCGAAGCTGGGGCTTTACCGCACCACCAAATCGAAGCGGCGCCGGGAGTTTGTCGAAGACAAGGGTCTCTATGTTTTTATCGGAGACAACCGCTCCGGCCGTCCCTGGATCCAGGTGCTGAGAGCGCACTACGCCCTGGCCTGGGAAGAAGCCATCAAAAAGGCCAAGACCCGGGACCGGCCCGAAGGCCTCGAAGAGGAAGCCTGGCTGGATCTGTTGCGCCCCCAGATGGAACACGAAATTTATGACGTTCTTCTAGCGCAAACAACCGACCTGGACCGGTTGACCGAATCCTTCGAGAAGCAGCACGGGCGGAAAATGACACCCTACGAAAAAGAACGGTATTCCGCAGTAATGGACAACGGACAGTCACTGCCCCGGACCAGAACCCCCAGTGAAGAGCGGACCGACCGCACCCGGAAACATTGGATCGGCAACGTCATGGAAAAAATCCGCAAGACCCAGAACCAGCGTCCCGCCCGTCTGCAACAGGCCTGGGCCAGCGTTGTCGGAACGGAGGCCGCCATGGACAGTAATCTGGAAGGGATCGATTCAGTGCGTGGTGTGGCCTATTGCCGCTGTCTCAGTTCCGTCCGCAGGTTTGAACTGGGTCGCCAGAGCGATCTCCCCAAACGACTGGGCGAAGTCCTGAAACAATCCATCAAGCGGATTGTCTTCAAATAAGCCGGTTTCATCGATCCAGAAGAATCAACAGGCGACAACGTGGAACAACGATTAAATCATACTCGGCTGAAACACTTTTGGTGATTCCTGTGGGTCCTTCTCCGCCCCGGGCGGATCAGGATGACGCGGAAATGAGCGGACCGGCTTTTTTTAATTTTTCAACCCTGAGGCTGTGAAAGATCGGGAGGATTACTTCACCTGATTCACGCAGGTTCCGGCCCCGGCAAATTCCGTGATATTACCCAGAGTGGTGCGGGCAATGTTCTCAAGTGCTTCTTTGGTGAAAAAAGCCTGATGGCTTGTGATCATCACGTTGGGGAAAGTCAGGAGCCGCATGAGGATGTCATCGTCAATGATACACTCGGAAAGGTTTTCATAAAAAATGCCACTTTCTTCCTCGTAGACATCCAGGCCCAGGGCCCCAATTTTTCCCGATTTGATACCTTCGATCGCTGCAGAACTGTCAATAAGTGCACCGCGACTGGTATTGATCAGGGTGACACCCGCCTTCAATTTAAGAACGCTTTCCGTGTTGATCAGATGATGGGTGGAAGGCATGAGGGGACAATGAAGGCTGATGATGTCCGATTCGGCAAACAAGGTTTCCAGCGGAACATAGGTGGCCCCCAGTTTCTTGGCGGCATTGTCTTCATGGGGATCATGCGCCAGAACCCGGCAATCAAAGCCGCGCATGATGCGGATGAAGATCTGGCCGATTTTACCGGTGCCGATGACTCCCACCGTCTTGCCTTCCAGATCGAATCCCACCAGACCATCAAGGGAAAAATTGCCTTCGCGCACCCGGTTGTAGCTGCGATGGAATTTCCGGTTGAGGGTTAGAAGCAGGCCGACGGCGAACTCCGCTACGGAGGCAGGGGAATAAGCAGGCACCCGCACGACGGTGATGCCCAGCTCCTGTGCTGCGACCAGATCAACATTGTTGAAACCAGCACAACGGAGGGCGACAAGACGGCAGCCCTGGGAGGAAAGTATGTCTAGAACAGGCCGACTGAGTTCGTCATGAACAAAAACACAGACCCCCTCGTATCCAGAGGACAGGCTGGCAGTTTCTGCCGTGAGCCTGGGCTCGAGAAATTTCAGACTGTGCCCGCCGTTGTTGGCTGCGGAAAGAAACTGTTTGTCGTAGGGCTTGCTGCTGAAGACGGCCATTTTCATAGGTGAAAGTTTAATGCAGTCAGGACCAAGTGCAAAGGCACAAGTTATCCGACCCGTGTTGCGAAAAAAATCAGCAGACTTCCACAAACCGGAGCTGGCGGAACACAAAAAACTTTGTTATCTTGGCCCAGCATGAAAAACATCTTCAGCCTGTTGTTCCTTAATTTTATCCCAACCAGCAAAGATATCGGCCTGCTCGTTCTGCGGCTTGTCTTTGGCTTTTACATGCTACTTGCCCACGGCTGGCCCAAACTCATGACCTTTTCGCAAAAATCAGGAAGCTTCCCGGATCCTTTCGGCATCGGCTCGGCCTACAGTCTGGGGTCGGCCGTGGCCTTTGAAGTCGTCGGCTCCGCTTTCCTGATCTTTGGTCTGTTGACCCGTTTTTCAGCGCTGGCCGGAATCGTCGTCATGGGCGTGGCTTTTTTCTATGTGCACAAGGCGGTCTTTATCGGCGACGGCGACGGCGAACTGGCCTTTGTCTATTTAACAGCCTATATCGTCCTGTTCCTTTCCGGTGGTGGACGTTACGCCGTCGATGCCAAGCTTGGCGGAAAAGCCTGAGGCATGCCGGATAGGATCGCAGCCGTAGCCGGGGGCGGGGCCGCCGGTTTTTTTGCCGCCATCACCTGCGCCGAAACCAATCCGGACTGTCGGGTGGTCATTCTCGAGCAGACGGCCCAGGTTCTGACCAAGGTCAAAATCTCCGGCGGCGGGCGTTGCAATGTCACACACCAGTGCTTGGACCCCAAACAACTGTTGACCCGCTATCCCCGTGGAAACAAGGAGTTGATAGGGCCGTTCCACCGTTGGCAGCCCAGTGACACCGTCGATTGGTTTGAATCGCGCGGGGTGGATCTGAAAGTCGAAGCGGACGGTCGGATGTTTCCTGTCACGGATTCCTCCCAGACCGTCATCGACTGCCTGATGGCGGAAGCAAAAAAATTTCATGTTGATATCAAAACCAACTGCGGTCTGAAATCCGTTTTAAAACAGGAGGACGGGCGTTTTGATCTGGAACTTTCCGACGGTCACTACCTGACGGTGGATGCCCTGATGCTGGCCACAGGGGGCACCCGGGCCGCCCATGGTGGAAAACTGGCCATCTCGCTCGGCCACCAGTTGGTTCCCCCCGTTCCCTCTCTCTTCAGTATGCGAATCAAAGATCCCCGCCTGAAGGGTCTGGCCGGTATCGCCAAGGAATCCGCCTCGGCCAGCTTCGGGAAAAGCGGTCAGGAACTGACCCAGACGGGGCCTCTGCTCATCACCCATGAAGGCCTGAGCGGTCCCGCCATTCTGAAACTCTCAGCCTGGGGTGCACGGGTTTTTGCCGATGCCGATTACACCGGAACCCTGCGCGTGGATTGGACTGGAGGCGAAGCCGTGCCTTTCATCCGGGAAACCTTCATGCGCTGTCGCCGTGAAACAGGCAAGCGGCAATTGGGCACTCAGGCCATCCTGGGTGTTCCCCAGCGCCTCTGGGAACGTCTGCTTGAACATGCCGACATTCCCGGCGACCGCCGCTGGCTGGAACTACGGAAAGAAGAAGAAGAGGCTTTGCTGCGGGAACTGACCCAGTCACGCTTTCAGGTGGAGGGCAAGAGCATGAACAAAGAGGAGTTTGTCACCTGCGGCGGAATCATGACCAGAGAAGTGGACTTCCGAACCATGGAAAGTAAATGCTGTCCCAATCTCTATTTTGCCGGAGAGATTCTTGATATTGACGGCGTGACCGGAGGTTTCAATTTCCAGGCCGCCTGGACGACGGGTTATCTTGCCGGCAAAGCGATGGCAGGCTGATCATCAGAATCAGGGCCTGTTAGACTATTTCCTGTTTCACTTCAATTCACGCGGTTCGTCTTCGAAGACAGTGTATTCCCCGCGGAAGCGAAGTTGGATCTTGTCGACGGGGCCGCTCCGCTGCTTGGCGACGTTAAGCGTGGCTTTGAGGCCGTGGCTGGTATCTTCATCGCCCTCTTTTTCAAAAGCACGACTCAGCAGCATGACCGTGTCCGCATCCTGTTCGATGGAACCGGATTCGCGGAGATGATGTAGCGCGGGGTCCTGGTTGCCTTCCTCCGGCTTACGGTTGAGCTGGGCGAGAACGATGATCGGAATGTTCAGCTCCTTGGCCAGGCCTTTGATGCCGCGGGATATCTCGGCCACTTCCACCTGGCGGTTGTCCTTGGCCTTTTCGCTGCTGGAAGTGAGAAGCTGGAGGTAATCGATGATGATGACATCAATATTGTGCCGCTGTTTCAAGCGGCGCGCCTTGGCCCGGAGTTGGGTGATGGACAACATGCTGGATTCATCAATAAAGAGCGGTAGGGTGGACATTTCCTCTGCCACAACGGTGAGCGCATCGAGGTCGCGGGCTCCTAGTTCGCCTTTGCGGATTTCCTGCAGGCGGACACGGGCATAGGATGCCAGGAGACGGAGCATCAGTTGTTCCGCTGTCATTTCCAGACTGAAGAAGGCCACGCCGTAACCGGGTTTGACGAAGCGGCCCAGATTGTCGTCCCATTTTTCCTTGAGGAAGTTCTTGGCCATGGTCAGAGCGAAAGCCGTTTTCCCCACACCGGGACGGGCGGCCACCACAATCATTTCCCCGGGCTTGAATCCTGTGGTCAGACGATCCAGCTCCAGAAAACCGGTCGGAACGCCGTCATAACGCCCTTTCAGGCGCATGGTGCGCTCGATGATCTTGAGGGTCTTTTTGACTGCCTCTTTGGAATCCAGGGTGGTGTTGGTGATGGCGCGGTCGGCGATTTCAAAAATGCCTTTTTCCGCTTCGTCCAGAACCTCTTCCACCTCGTGCTGTCGTTCCTGGGTATTGAAAACAATCTTGGCGCAAGCGGTTTGTAGGCTGCGCAGGATGCTTTTGGCGCGGACGGTCTGGGTATGGGTGGGGGAGGTCAGGACGGAAACCACCCCGGCTGCCAGCTCCCCCAACAGCGGGGCACCACCCACGGCGGCGGCAATTTTCCGGTCTTCCAGATATTGCAGCACCGTGCCGGGATCGATGGGAAGGGCGCGGTTGCGCATGTCGATGATGCAGTTAAACAGGCTTTGATGTGCTGGATTGAAAAAATCCTCCGCGCGCAGGGTCTGGGCCACTTCATCAATGACGGCTTCAGGATCCGAGAGCATGGCACCCAGGACACAACGTTCCGCTTCAGGGCTGTGGATCGGTGGCAGTCCTTCAAGTGAAATGCTGAGTTGCTTGGAGTATTTTCCCCCGTAAGGACGTGCGGCTTCTGCGATCATCAAGCAGGATGGTAAAGGCTGGAACTCCGAGGGAAAGAGGAATGCTTCTGTAATTTCGTCATCCTGTGAGCAAGCTGTGAATAGAGGCACTAAGAGACCCTGCAAGTCATTGAAGCTGAATAGCTAAAGTCTTCTGTGAATAACTCAAGCCCTAGGGTAAGAAGCCCGCTGCTCAGTGTTTGACCGCGACCACCACCGGACGCTGCCACCATCAGGTTATTTTGCGTTCATCATCAGGATTCACGTTGAAAAGTTTCTGGGCCTCGTTGGGCACCTGACGGATTGGTTCCAACACTTTTTCCCGGTTTTCCGAAGGCGTGTCTGCCGCCTCAAAATACCAGAGCAGATCCGGTTGCTCGAAAGGCTGTAGTTCCCTTTGCGCGACCCGCAAAGATGCGTCCACTTCAAGGGTGTGATGAAATGGTTGTGTAAGAAATCGCGCAGCTTCTCCACTGAATGCGACCAAGCCTCGGTTTCCAGATACCCGTCATCCACCGTTCCATCGATCAATAACAAGTGCCCGCCAGATTTCAACATGCGAGCCGATTCCATCACAAACGACGCTGGACAGGAAAAGTGGTGTCCTGCCACCCGGCAAGTGACCAGATCAAACGTAACATCAGGATAGGGGAGTATTTACGCTTCGTGGCGGCGGGTGCCCACGTTCAGGCCTTCTTCCAAGGCCAGGGCGGGGCAGATGTCGTCCGTTTTGCCTAAAATAAGGGACTTCCCGTAGTTCGCGCTTTGCTGGTCGAACTGCTCTTTCGAAGCTTCTTGGATTTTATCGAGTTCGGGAATAACAACTCATTTTAGCTTAATTACCAGATTCCTTAATTGACTAACCACTCCCCATTTTCGCCGCATGCGCGTGGGCCACCTGAACATATTTTTCCGCCCAGCTCTTCAGGCCTTTTCTTTCATCTTCCGTCAGGGGCCTGATCACTTTGGCCGGGGTTCCCAGAACCATCGATCCATCGGGAACCACCGTATTCTTGGTCACCAAAGCTCCCGCTCCGATGATGCATTGATTCCCGATGACCGCTCCATCCAGGATGGTGGCACTCATGCCGATGAGACACTCATCACCGATTCGGCAGGCATGGATCATGGCCTGATGACCGATGGTGCAATACTTTCCAATAAATACCCCGTGCGCGTCCGCGAGATGAACCACGGTTCCGTCCTGGATGTTGGTTCCCTCCCCGATTTCAATCGTGTTGATGTCGCCACGCAGGACACACTGATACCAGACGCTCGCATTTTTTCCCAGAGTGACCGCCCCCATCAGATCAGCCGAGGGAGCAACGAAGGTTGCTTCTTCCACTTGAGGTGTCTGGGAAAGATAAACATTGAGGCGTTCCGTGATAGTCATGCAGAAACTTCTAACACCGAGATGCAACGACGCCAAGGGCGCAGATTTAGAACCCATTCTGTTGAGACCGGTAACGCCTCTTTTTTATGTGGTTTGAACCCTCAATCAGATAGCTTCTTGGCTTCTTTGCGTCTTGGCGTTAAATCTTGCTTATGGACCTCATCAACCGGAATCAAACCACCCCCTTCATCACCAAAGACGGCTCAGAAATTCGTGAATTATTGGCTCATCGGAACTCGTCCATCCGCAACCAAAGCCTGGCCGAGGCAACCTTGCCTCCAGGCACTTCAACTACACGCCATTACCATTCCAAGTCGGAAGAGATCTACTACATCCTGAAAGGTTCCGGATTGATGGAAATCGAAGATGAAAAATCGATGATTAAGCCCTTGGACGCGGTCGCCATTCCTCCCGGCAAAGCCCATCAACTGACCAACACCGGATTCGAACCGCTGGTTTTACTCTGTTGTTGCTCCCCGGGCTATGAGCACGAGGACACCATCCTCATAGACTAAGCTTCTTTTCGGCAAGAGGTTGCACTGTTTGAGCCGCATATATTACTGCCCTCAGCCCCCTCAGCAGTTGTTGACTCTCGTATTATTTACTGTATTATACGTAAAAATGAAGCATATTTCCATTCTTCTTCTGCTTTTGTTTCTGGCCGAACCGGTTCGGGCCCAGCTTTTGCCTGAACAGCACGTGAGCCTGGTTGAGACGGCGCGGCTTCTTGGCCGTAAAGATATTGCTTACCAGGAAAGCTGGAGGCCTCCCCGCGAAGCAAACAGCTGGATGATGGATTGCTCCAACACCTCCCGTTACATTTATAAAGCGGTTTTTGGACTGGATATCCCGCGGGTCGCTTCCTCCCAGTATGCCATGCTGAAAAAACAGGGCCTGATTTCCTATGCCCCCCGCCTCCAAAGTGGCGAAGTAGACCAACAAACTTTGGTTTCGCAATTGCGTTCCGGCGACCTGCTTTTCTGGGAATGGACCTACGACATCAAACGCAGCCCCCCGATCACCCACGTGATGATCTATCTCGGACGCACCGCTGATGGAACGGCCAAAATGGTCGGCTCCGCCAGCCGCAGCCGCGGCGAAGTCACCAAGAGCGGAGGGGTCGACGTGTATACCTTCAACGCCAATGCTCCCATGGGCGGAGTGAGAGACTTTTTTGGCAACACCGTCCGCAAAGGCCGCTTTGTCGGCTTCGGACGGATGCTCCGCCCGGAACCCCCGCGCATCATTCCGCAGCTGGCCGAAATCCCGGTTAAAGCCACTCTCCATCCGAACTGACCACAATGGACATCCGCCGCGTCGAAACCAGCGAAGCGGAACTCCTCCTGCAGCTCACCCAGCGTGTTGAAACGGAGCGCGATCAACTTCTCTATCAATCGGGTGAAGCCATCCAGACGGTCGAAGAGCAGGCTGCGCAATTGGCCTGGATCCGGAACTCCGGCAACAGTGAGGTTCTGGCCGCGCTTTCCGGGGAAGAATGGGCCGGCTACGCCATGGCCCTGGGCGGTGAACTCCGCATCGACCGCCATGTCGCCATCGTCGTGGTCGAAGTTGTCCAAATCATGCATCGAAAAGGCATCGCGACCCGACTTCTTCTTTCACTGGAACTCTGGGCCCGGCAAAACGGCGTTCGCCGTCTGGAACTCACCGTGCTGGCCTCCAACGAAGCCGCGATCAATCTCTATTTCAAGCTTGGTTATGAACGCGAAGGTGTACGACGCGAGGCACGCCTTATCGGAAACCAGTTTGTCGACGAGTGGTTGATGGCTAAAATTCTGGCCTGAATTTTTAAAATCGGAATGCTGTTGGGCGACACCGTGTTCGGCAAGCCTTAAACGTAAGCACAACTGTAATCCCGTCAGGTTCTTGGCTGTGTTTCCAGGGAATAGACGCCCTGTTTAGGTGCAACCACGCAGTACGAACAGAATCAGTAGCACGGGAATCGGCACGCCGATCAGCCAGAGAAAAATCCACCCTATCTTTCCGCTTTCACTTTTCTTTCGGTTGACGGGCTGGGAGCATTTATTGATTTGTTTCATGGTATTTTTCCACGGTTCCTGGTGGAACCATACTTTAAAGCCGCAAACACCATGCCAAACAAACCCTCAATAACCAAACCACCTCTCCTTCAAACATTTACGTCTTTTAAAAAATCGAAGGAATTCCGGCGCTTCATGCAGGCTGCACGAATTCCGAAATCCCTGTCCTGCACGGCTGCAATACTTTCCTTGTTTGGTTGTGTAGGATCGACCTTGCCTCGCGAAAAACCATGCATGCCTCTTAAACAACCGCGACACGTGGTCGCTCCTACAGAGAAAAAGACTGCTCTTATTTAAACTGACAGGACATTTCGGCGTGGCTCCCTCCTTGCCTCGTTAAAAAGTTCACTTATCCTGACCATTCCGCATGTCTTCCGCTCCATCAACCCCTTTGATCATCCGTGCACGTGCTGTCACGAAACGTTTTGGCGATTTCGAAGCCCTGCAAGGCATGGATCTGGACGTGCGTGCAGGCGAATGCGTTGGACTGCTCGGACCTAACGGCGCCGGCAAATCCACCTTCATTGGCTGTCTCTATGGCGTGGTCGAGCGCGATAAAGGCGAATTGGAAATCTTTGGATATGATCCCGCGAAAAATCCCCGCCTGATCAAGGAACGGCTGGGCGTCGTGCCTCAGGAAAACGCATTGGACGAAGGTCTGACCGTTCTCGAGAACATGAAGATTTATGCCCTCTTTGGCGGCCTCTCCTCCAAAGCCGCCCTCCCGCGAATCCAGGAACTCCTTGCCCACATGTCCCTGGAGCACAAACAGGATGCCACCATCCGAACCCTTTCCGGCGGCATGAAGCGCCGCCTGACTTTTGTCCGCGCCCTGCTCTCCGATCCTGAGCTTTTGATTCTCGATGAGCCGACCGCCGGCCTCGATCCCACCGTGCGCCACCTGCTCTGGGATAAAGTGCTTTCGTTCCGTCAGGCCGGGAAAACCGTCCTGGTTACAACGCACTACATGCACGAAGCAGAACTTCTCTGTGACCGTATTGTTATATTGAACAAAGGCAGCGTCGTCGGAAAAGGTGCTCCGCGTGAACTGATCGAAAAAGAAGCCCCCGGCTATGTCGGGATCTTTGGCCACGATACAGAATCCAAACTAAGCCCCCATCTCCACGCCGCATGGGATGTGTTCCATCAGGGGCGTCAATGCTGTGTCCGCGCACCCAAACTGGAAGACCTCATGCACCTGCAACAGCTCTCCGGAATCCAGGCCCTACAACTGCGCCCCTCCAACCTGGAAGATGTTTATCTGAAACTCACCGGACGGGATCTCGACGATAATGAATAACCTCCTAATCCCCCTGCGTCTGAGCTGGCATGTTGTTGTCCGCAACTGGATGGTTTACCGGAAAGATTTCCTGGCCAACATCTCTCCCACTCTGGCCGATCCTGCCCTGATGATGGCCGCCCTTGGCGTGGGCCTTTCCCCATTCATCGGCCAGATCAACGGCCTCAGCTACGCGCAGTATCTCGCCCCGGGCATGATCGCTACCACCGCCCTGTTCACCGCCTTTTTCGAGTGCAGCTACGGCTTCTACGTTCGGATGACTTTCGAATCAGTCTTCAAGGCCATGCTCACCACACCGATCGGAGTGAGGGAAGTGGTAATTGGCGAATTCCTCTGGCTTTTTATCCGCGCTGCCCTCATGTCAACGGGAGTCGGACTGGTGCTGGCCGTGATGGGGCTTCTTCCCAATCCCTGGGCCCTGTTCCTCTTCCCCTTCATCGGTGGATTTCTATCTCTGCCCTGTGGTGCCATCGGACTGATTGCCGCCGCCCAGGTAAGGAACATCAACCAGTTCCAGACCGTTTATTCCTTTCTCATCGCGCCGATCTATTTCCTCTCCAGCGTTTTCTTTCCCTTGGACGACAGACCCGTGCTTGGGTTCATCGTTCAGTTCTCGCCCTTCTATCACGGGGTCCGACTGCTCCAGATTTCGGCCTGGGGAACCTGGGATCTGCAGGAAATCCTTTTTCATATCGGTGCCCTGATTGTTTTTACCGTTGTGCTGGGTGCCTGGGCCTTACGGCGTATCGAGCAAAAGTTGACAGCCTGACGTGCTTCCGTTCCGTGTCCTGCGTTTTAGTGTCCTGACTCGTTCGCAAAATCGGAAATACTGACAACCAAGTTGACACATTAGAAAATTAGTTGACTTGAATCACTACCTCCGACAGAGGCCCGAAATATATAAATTTTGTATGTCGTTGGCTTTCAACTACTTCCACACAGTCTTTTCGGGTTGGCACGGCTCTTGCATTAATAGGAGGCATGAAAACAACTATCAACACAATCATCAGAAACATAGCGCGGGGGAAATCGGCTGTTATCACTATTTTATTCATGGTCGGCCTTCTCGTCACCTCCACAGTTCAGGCCAATGACCTTGGCATGAAGCTGGCCAAGGACCGCTCCATACCCGGCAAAAACCAGATTGGCGAGTGCGCCAAATATGCAGACGCCCTTTTTGCAAAAATGAACGCCTCCGGCGTCGAAGCCTACCGCGTCAGTTTTGACTGGAGCCACCTCAGCGGCATTTCCGGCGGACAGGGCGCCCACGCCGTGGTCGTCTTCAAGGATGCACGCGGACGCTATTACGGAGTAGACAATATGACATGGAAACCCATCTGGCTTAAAGGCAACAATTCCCAGGAATGGGCCACCTTCATCGCCGGCATGGACACCTCGACCTCCGTCCGCAACACTGTCGCCTCCAAAGCAGCCTCTTTCAATGGAGCCGCTTACGCTGCCAGGAAATGAGTTCCTCTTTGGCAACAGTAAGGCGCGAACCTCCGGGTTCGCGCCTTTTGTTTTTATTACGATGATCCGGACGCTATCCGTTTGCTCCGCACAAATAAACAAGCCATAGACAGATAGAGCAGCTAATGAACGGCCTGAACCAAAAGATAAACCGGATAGACATTCAAAACGGTTTCCGTGGATGCGCGGACAATTTGATAGTGCCGAAAGGACTCCAGTGTCTTGAGGAAACCACTTCAACACCAGTAGGCCGTAATAAATGGCCGGCAAACCCAGTTCAGCCAGTCCGGCAGGGCCAGAGCCGCAATCGGACGCCGATCGCTCTCGGGGATAAATGCCATCAATCAATCAACCAACCCACGCCTTCCTGCCAACCCAGATCCGCTTCGACCCGAAGGACGACCTTGAAGCTGAATCCGGCCAAGTCCCGATGGTCGGGAAAGTAGGTCGAGGCAGGAAATGAGGAAAGTTTTTGAGCGGGATTTTTTGAATGCTGGTCAAGAAAGACAACACCGGGTCCCATCACCAGAAATAGCAGGAAGCCTGCGGCAAGCCACAGCCAACGTTTTCTTCCCTTCCGGGGTCGATCATCCTTCGTGCTTGCGGCCATCCGGGCAAAAGGGGACTGGGTCTAACTTTCAAATTAATAGGAAGGCCTATATTCACCAATCCTAAATACCCGGGTCGAACAGCTTTTACAAATTAGGCGCTCTGCTGAAAATCTCATGAAGGAAGGGTTCAAAGGCCACCGCGCAGCCATCTTATATTGCCTTCATTTGCCACATTCGACAGAACCCGATTCCCCTGCTAGACATAATAAATGCTCCCTTGGTTCAAAAACCAATTCCCGCTCTACCTCGCCCCCATGGCCGGGGTCAGCAACACCGTGTTCCGCCAGATCTGCAAAAAACACGGGGCCGATGTCCTGGTCACCGAATTCGTTTCCGCCGATGGCATCCTGCACAAAAACAAACGCACCAAGGAATACCTTGAATTCAGCGAAAAAGAACGGCCCGTCGGCGTCCAACTTTTCGGAGCCGACCCCGAACACCTGGCCGAAGCGGCCAAACACGTCGTGGACTGGGTGCGTCCGGACTTCATCGATCTCAACTTCGGCTGCCCCGTCAACAAGGTCGTTTCCAAGAACGGCGGTTCCGCCCTGTTGAAGGACTGTCCCCTTCTCGAAAAAGTAGCCCTCGCCGTGGTCAAGGCTTCGCCCGTTCCCGTCACCGCCAAGATCCGTCTCGGCTGGAGCGAGACCACCATCAACGCCTGTCAGACCGCCAAGATCCTGCAGGACGTCGGCGTCCAGGCCCTGGCCGTCCATGGTCGCACCAAGGAACAAGGTTACTCCGGCGAAGCCAATTGGGACCGCATTGCCGAAGTAGCCGAAGCCGTCTCGATTCCGGTGATAGGAAACGGAGATATTGATTGCGTTGAAGATGTCCTAAGACATCGCCAAACCAGTAAAATAGCCGGGGTGATGATCGGACGTGCTGCCATGTCCGGACCCTGGATCTTCGCCCAGATCAAACATTACCTGAAGACCGGCGAAGTTCTGCCCCCCCCTTCCCTCGAAGTCCGATGGAGCCAGATCATTGACCATTGCCGTCAGGAAGTTGCCTGGCGCGGCGTCGAAGGCCCCGTCATGCATTCCCTCCGCGCGCGACTCATGGCCTATTCACGCGGCATGCCCGCCGGACGCCAACTCCGCAGCCTCATGCAACAGGTTTCCAGTATCAGTGACATCGAAAAAGTCGCTAAGGACCATCTGGAAACAGCCAGCCAACAACAAACAGCCAATAGCCCCGCATAGTTCGCTCAAAACATCAGCCCAAACAAGAACGGCGGGAAAAATCGCATTAAATATCTCCTTTCGAAAGTAGTGGAGCGATGAGCCGTGGTTTGTAAAAGAAGGGAGCTCGCGGCAGGTTTAATTTAACGAGCTCACAATCCCAGATTCTTTCAGCTATTTCTACTCATCCTTGGTTTAACCTGCTTGGGAGCGGTAATATCAGGATGGAAGGAGTATTTTGCAGATTGCCAAAAGCATGGAAGCCCGGTTAAATAAATGATTAGGTTCTGGGAGAAAAAAAATTGCGTCTTAGAAAGTTGTCAAAAGTCGGCGATTGATCCCGTTGATAAAGGCGTTCACTATGATTATGCTAAAAACACTTCTGATAGCTGTTATAACGTTGTCGTCATTGGGTTCGGCACTTGCTTTGCCGCCAGGAGCCGCTGAAGTAATTATCCGCAACAAAGAAAGACTGAAAGTACAAAGTCAGACTGAAGGTCCAAATAAACAATTATATGTCGACATATTACAATACTTCTCAGAGCTAGAAACTAATTGGGACGCAAATCTTGCCTTGGAACCATCCCAAGTGCCGAAATCAGCTCAATATTGGCATAAAATTCTCAGGTTTTATTTTGACAATAATACTAGTAAGTATGAAGTCGAAAAGATTGAGGAGTTCCCCGCATTACCCATGCTACTTTCTATAACGGCCCCACCAGATTTTAGAAATTTATCTAGTATGGATTATCATGATTATGAAATCAAAGGCTTAGAAAGACGCAGCGTGGATATAAGATTGCTCTACATACGATCTATGTTGAAAATCGGTTTCACCAAATTTATTTCGATGGATATTGCCCGCATATGGACAATGAGAATTTTAAAGTTCGCAAATGAATTGTTTTCTGTGCCAGCACTCCAAAAAGAATTAAACTCAACAGACATTGAAGAAATTGCTGTTATTCTTAATGAATTTCTAAAATTAGATGTAGAAACATTTACTTCCTTACAAAAAAGTTCCTTCGCAGCTCTGCCCAAAGAACTTTTAGTTCAGCAGGATAGTCAGAATTATAAGAATTTTGTAGCCTCGATCAGGTTTTCTTGTAGAAAAGGTTTCACAAATTTGCTGAAGGCCAAACCCGAATTGCATCGAGCAATTATTGCTGCGAAGCAGAGAAATACGTTGAAACTGTATGAATCCATAATTCAAACTATTGAAAATCAAAAGGAGGAGTCTGTCAAATTGGACCTTCTAACAATGGTACTCGTATCATTTAAAGGCACCTCCTCTCAAACAGGCCATAAACAAAATAATGAGCTTATCACCTCCAAAGATGTTTTGTCGCTCTACGATTCGGTAATATTAGAAAAGGATTACAAAGAAATTGCGGCGAAATTTCAAACTTGGGAAAATACAGTGTCTCAAAACGAAGGTTTGAAAAATAGGGTTCTAATTGCAGATTTAACAAAGAATCTGTTAGAGCATTTGGAAATTTTGACATTTAAATTGAAGAACGTTGCAATCGAATACAACTTGGATAAAGAAGTGCCCTACGATCCTTCGTTTGATTCAGAAATAAAAACCTTTAAAGATAAACTACTTGAAAAATTGTAAAAACAATAGCCATAGCTGTTGTATCATTTGGCTGGCAACGGGAGCAACGGGGCGTTCGTTATTAATTATGTTCTCAGGATCAATTCCCGAAAATTGACAGTAAAACTCGATTTTTTTTCAAGATACAGCGTTCCTCTATAAGTTTTCAGCTTTCAGGCACTAACATCTGTAATTGTGGTATTTTTTAGTGACTGTCCCGAATGGCATTAAGATAAGCCTGTAGTCTCTTTGATTTTGAATGACTTAGGCAAGGAAACGCATACTAAAGCCCCCTTATCAAAGTGCCATTCTAGACTGACCTCAATGATAGATGTTGAATGTTGAGACGCGACCCCAATGGCTCCCACAAAATGCAGTATTCGGGCAACAGCCCGCTTAGACACGACCCCAAATCCCCCGCACGGTAATTCTACAACAGCATCAATCACGCATTAAAAAATGTAGATACGTCCACATCGTATAGCACAAGAGAGCCAGCATTATAACAACCGAGGCTATGGAGGTAATTTTCCAAAAGCCTCGCGTTGATTTCATAAAATAAAAGCCAGCGAGTGCCGATCCGCTACCCAATAATGAAACCAAAATTCCCCCTATCCCAAAATGGGCGTAAGGCCCTAAAGGAACCGCAAAAGCAGGCACCATCATCATTGCCACTATTGGTCCCACTGTACTCACAAAAAACTTAAAATAATTCGCGCGCCTCATTTAGCGCACTCCCGGAGTGATCGTTATGGGGCCAGGACTAATATAGGTCGGAGAAGCAACAAAACCTATTACAACGCAATCTTTGGAAACATTGGTTTCCCAATCATTATAACTTGTACCCTGGAATTTCCTCCAAGATAGAGGATCTTGCTTCAAGGTTTCACAGCCCAGTAAGAGCATAAAACGTATGTCATAATTTGTGTATTTCCCGGCAATGAGTCCGGCACTTCCAGCAGAATTGCTCGGATTCAATGCCGACAGAGAGCCGTGCCCAGCATAACCAAATGCCCATATGTCTGAACTACCAAAATCAGAACTCATGGTTGTATCAGAAGAACCGTTTCTTGTTACCACGCTAAACCCAGAACTTGACCAACCTGCCGCCTGACTTCTTAGAAAACTCTATAAATGGGGTCAGTCTACTACAATTGACACTTTCCTTCATTGGCTAAGTTTTTAGTTAGATGCTTTATTGTTTTCGCAT
>ENA-ORBV01003259-ORBV01003259.1-microbial-mat-metagenome-genome-assembly--contig:-NODE-3259-length-32781-cov-6.742172_pt1 | contig 32781 bp, 36 predicted proteins | sample MGYA00237777_ERZ505514 | MGnify/ENA primary metagenome ERZ505514 (study PRJEB26160, sample SAMN06269048) | microbial mat metagenome | isolation source: Oligotrophic lake microbial mat | place... | reverse complement strand
CGTTCAACCAGGGTTTCGCCCTGCCCCATCTGCCGGTGCGCGGCGTGCCACGCGCGACCAACAAACCGATCAACTGAAGCGGCCCAGGCGCACCCGCACTGACGCGCCACGGCGACCTGGAACATCAGGCAGGAAGCAGGCAGCACAGGAAAGCAGGGAGAAGACGATGTTCAAGATAGTGCGACGGCTGACAATGGCCGGCTGAACTCGCAAGAATGGCGCCATCGGACAAAGGAGATCGCGTGCAGCAATGGCAGGACGAAGAAGGCTGGCATATCGATGTGCGCGGGCTGCCGCCGCCCCAGCCCCTGGTGCACATACTGCGGCTGGTGCAGCAGGTTGGTGCGGCCGGCGTTGTAATCGTCCACCATGATCGCGATCCGCAACTGCTGTATCCCGAGCTGGCCCAGATCGGCTGGCAGGCCGAGCGCATCGCCGCTGCGCCCGGCGAGTTGCGGCTGCGGCTGAGTCCCCTGCCATGACGCAAGCGCCCGCGCACAAACCCCGCCCAAGCCCTCGTGCGGCCCTGACGATCGACACGCCGCACGGCCCGCGACCGGCTCGCACACTGGCGGGCGCCTTCATCGGCGGCGCCAAGGGCCGGCTGCTGCCGGCGTCGATCCCACTGCGCTTTTTCGGCGCCGCTGTTGTCTACCACCTGCTGGCCTGGCTGGCGCTGGCAGCAGGCAGCGCGCAGTGGGCAGGTTTCGGCGGCGGCCTGGGCTGGCCGCTGGCGGCTCTGCACCTGGTCACGCTGGGCGTGCTCGGCATGGCCGCGCTCGGCGCCGGCGCCCAGTTGCTGCCGGTGGCGAGCCGCCAGGGGGCCACTGGCGCCGGCGCGCTCGCCACTGTCTGGTGGTTGTACACGCCAAGCGTCGCATGCGTCGCATTGGGCATGGCACTGGCGCGCCCGCCCCTGCTGGCCGCCGGCGCCGCGGCAGTGGCACTGGCCCTTCTGGTGTGGGGCCTGCTGACGGCGCGCAACCTGCTTGGCGCGCGTGGCATGCCGGGCGTGGTTGGGCATGGCTGGGCAGCGCTGGTCGCACTGTTGCTGATGCTGCTCGCGGCGCTGGGCCTGGTCGGCATCTGGCTCGGCCTGCCGGCACCGCCCCGGCATGCCTTGCTGGCCCTGCACCGCCTGCTCGCACCCTATGGTTTCATCGGCATGCTCACACTGGGCCTGTCCTATATCCTGCTGCCGATGTTCATGCTGGCCGACACGGCGCCCGAACGCCATCAGCTGACCTCGCTGGCCCTGGCGTCATGCGCATTGCTGCTCGCCGCGCTGGCGGCCATCGGCATCGCGCCACGGCCACTGCAGCTGGCTGCGGTGCTGATTGGTGCAGGCGCCGTGGGGCTGCACCTTTGGTTGATGGCGCGCGCTGCGCGCAGCGGCATGCGGCATCTGTCGGGGCCATCCTGGTTGCTGCTGCGCCTGGGTTGGGCCGGCTTGCTGGCCAGCCTGGTGCTAGCTTTCGTGTGGGCGATGCGCTGGCCGTTGCCGCGCCTGGGCCTGTGGTTCAGCTGGAGCCTGATTGGCGTCTGGCAGCTCAGTTTCCTGCTCGGCATGTTGCAGCGCGTCGCCCCCTTCCTGGCCGCCATGCACGGCGCCCCCGGGCGCCGTGCGCGCACGCCATCTGCATTGACCCATGACGGTGCATTGCGCCTGCACCTGGCCTGCCACTGCGTCGGGCTGGCGTTGCTGGCACTGGCGATCGCCACCGAAAGCGCCTGGGCCACGCTGGCGGCAGCCGCCGCCGGCACGCTGGGTGCGCTCGCTTTCGCCGGCTTTTACCTGGCGCTGCTAGCGCGTATTCGCGCGCCGGCGGAAGGCAGCGGTGACAAGGCGCGAAAGCAGACCTGACCACACGTACAACGTGGCGCTGGGCGCATGCCCGGGCAGCCTTTGACAAGGATCAAACTCGATCCGGTCAAACGTTGTATTGTGGTACTTGAATACCATTTTAGGGTTCACCATGAACTACTTCCGCCAGGTCGGTCGTGCGCTCGACGAAGAACACCGCAACAATCTCGCGCTGCTGGACAAGGTCGAGCAAGCGCTTGTGCGCAGCCCGCGCTTTGATGCCGCCCACGCCGGTCTGATGGCGCAGTTCGCGAGGGCGCTCGAGCACAATATCGAGCGCCATTTCACATTCGAGGAAGAGTCGCTGTTTCCGCTGATGGCTGACGCAGGTGACGGTGAAATGGCCGAACTGCTGCGCGAGGAGCACGACACGATCCGCGAAGTGGCGAGCGAATTGCTGCCGCTCGTACGCAGCGCCGCCTCGGGCCCAATGGACGACACGCAGTGGAGCACGCTCAAACGCTGCGCGCTGGAAATGGTCGAGCGCCAGGTGTCGCACATCCAGAAGGAATCCATGGCGTTGCTGCCGCTGCTCGACGACCTGCTCGACGACGAAACCGACCGCGAGCTCGCGTTTTCCTACGCATCGGACCAGGGCTAGCTGCTTTTTCGCCATTGCAAGCTGCGGTTGCGACAGAACACCTCCATCTGGCCCACGCGGCCCCTATTGAAAAGGATTGCCATGAAAACCGTCACGTCCCTTGCCCTCAAGGATCCCGCGCTCGCCGTGCGCGCCTTGGCCCGCACCGACCTGGCCGATGTCGTTGCGATCGACGCGGCCATCGAGGGCCGATCGCGCAAGGCCTACGTCGAACGGCGGCTGGCGGCAGCGATGGGCGAGCCGAAGCTGCACGCCCAGTTCGCAGCCTGCCGCGGCGACGAGCTTGTGGGCTATATCCTGGCCCGGGTGCTGATGGGCGAGTTTGGCCGCGAACAGCCTGCGTTGCGTCTCGAAATGGTCGGGGTCAGCCCCACGGTGCGCGGTCTGGGTGCCGGTCAACAGCTATACGACGCGCTGACGCAATGGGCCGGTCGGCACGGCATCGCCGAGTTGCGCACCGCCGCGCACTGGAACGACACGTCGATGGTGCACTGGCTCGACGCGATGGGTTTCGTACTCGCACCCGGCCTGATCCTGGGCTGTCCGGTCGACGACCGCGAACCCGAACCGGAGACTGAAGAGCAGATCGTCGTGCCGTTCGGTCAAGGACCGGGCCACGAAATCGACTTCGGCTTGCCACAGGCCAACGACCATGAACGCCATGCGATGGGCCGCCCGGAAGTACGCGCCATGGTGACGGCAGACCTGCGCGAGATCGTGCGTATCGACCGCAGCATCACCGGACGTGACCGGACCGACTACATCGCAAGCCGCCTGGGCGAGGCAATGGACGACTCGGCGATCCGCGTGTCGCTGGCGGCGCGCCAGGACGGTGCGATCGTCGGCCACCTGATGGCACGCGCCGACCTGGGCGACTTCGGCCGCACCGCAGCGGTGGCGGTAATCGACACCATTGGCGTCGACCCCGCGTATGCCCGCCACGGCGTCGGCCGGGCGCTGCTGCGTCAGCTGTTTGCCAACCTGGGGGCCTTGTGCGTCGACAGCGTGGAGACCGTCGTTGCACACGACGACCTGCCCATGCTCGCCTTCTTCCAGGCCCATGGATTCGCACCGACCCAGCGCCTGCCATTCGTGCGCCTGCTCGGCGGCAAGCAGACATGACCGATTCGCAGCCGCCACTTGACGACGAAGCCGTGCGCGAAGCGTTGCGCAGCGTCGACGACCCGGAGGCGGGCATGAACATCGTCGAGCTGGGCCTGGTCTACGACATAGCCGTGCAGCCCGGGTCGGTTGCGATCGACATGACGATGACTACCGCCGCTTGCCCGATGGCCGACATGATCGTCGACCAGGCTCGCGCCGCCGTGGCGGCCATCCTGCCACCGGACAGCAAGGTCGACATCCGCCTGGTCTGGGACCCGCCCTGGACACCCGACAAGATGAGCGGCATGGCCCGCGAGTTTTTTGGCTGGACCTTCTAGGCATCGCCTGTTCTGGCCTGGCGCAATGTCACCCGACCCCTACCGCTCCATTCTGCCCATGCGCAATCACCAAGCTGAAACCGGTCCCAGCGCACCCACCGTTCGCGCCGAGCCTGTCGAAGCGTCGCCTGGCGCCGCCGCCGGTCAGACTCATCCCAGATCGGCAACCCGGCCGCCGATGAACCTGCCACCACCGGCCCGTTTTCCCTTGCTGCTGCTCGGCTTCATCGCCTTGTTCACCGGCGTCGGCGCCGGCCTGGCGAGGCTGGGGTGGACCGTGCCCGACATCGCTGCATCGAGCGCCGGCCTGCATGGCGTGCTGATGGTCAGCGGCTTCTTCGGCGTCGTCATCGCGCTCGAGCGCGCGGTTGCGATCGCACGCCTGTGGGCCTATGCCGGCCCGCTGCTGGCCGGGCTGGGCACCGCGACCGCGGTGCACGGCCGAAGCGACCTGGCGGCCTGGCTCTACTTGGCCGCCAGCTTGGTGCTGCTGGCCGGCTCGCTCGACATCGTGCGCCGCCAGCGCGCGTTGTTCACCGCAACGATCGCGCTCGGCGCGGCCAGCTGGTGCGTGGGCAACCTGCTCTGGGCCATGGGCGCCGGCGCGCCGGTCGTCGCACCGTGGTGGCTGTCCTTCCTGATCCTGACCATCGCAGGAGAGCGCCTGGAACTCTCACGTTTCCTGCAGCCCTCCCGCTCCGCGCAGCGTATGTTCATCGCCGTGCTGCTGCTGATCGGCGCCGGGTTGCTTGGCATCGGCCAGCCCTGGGGGCCGACCGTCTTCGCGCTCGGCTTGCTGGCGCTGGCCGCCTGGCTGCTGCGCCACGACATCGCGCGCAAGACCGTCAAGCAGCGCGGCTTGACCCGCTTCATCGCGGTCTGTCTGCTGTCGGGCTACGCCTGGCTGGTGGTTGGCGGCGCGGTGCTGCTGTTGGCCGGGCAACTGGTGCCGGGTAGTGCCTCCTACGACGCGCTGATGCATGCGCTGGGCATGGGCTTCGTCTTTTCGATGGTGTTCGGACATGCGCCCATCATCTTCCCGGCGGTGCTGCGCGTGGCAGTGCCCTACCACCCGGGCTTCTACGTCCCGCTCGCCCTGCTGCATGGCGCCCTGGTAATACGAATGGCCGGCGACGCGCTGGGAGACTTCGATCTGCTGCGCTGGGGCGCCTTGCTGGGCGGGGTGGCGCTGGCGGCCTTCATCGGCAACACGATCGCCGCAGTGGTCAGAGGGCGTTGACTTCCGACGTGAACAGTGCAACTACTCATGGGCACTCGCGCTGTAGATGCGTTACTACGATGGCTCCTCGCAGGGGCGCTGTGTTCGGGCAGTGCAAACAGCCGTACCCACTGAATGGTGCGGGGGGGGCATGGTGGTGTTCAGCCTGTGAACATGGCCTGCAGCGTTTCCAGCGTGGCGGCGAGGGTCTGGGGCCTCAGTCTACCAACACGCTTGACCAGGCGAACCCGGTCCAAGGTGCGAATCTGGTCCAGCACGATCAGCCCCTGTTTGCCCTGGAATGTGAGGGCAATACGAAACGCAGCCGCTCGCGCGCCTGTGGTCATCGGCGCCACAATCACCGTGCGCAAATGCGCGTTCATCTCATTGGGTGACACCACCACGCAAGGGCGGGTTTTCTGGATCTCGCCTCCCACGGTGGGGTCGAGGTCGGCCAGCCATACTTCGCCGGTCTTCATTTCCAATGCAGGGTGGCGTCGGCCGCATTCGCGATCTCCGGCCAGACCAGGCCATCGTCGCGCTGCGCCGCCAGTTCGCGTGCGTCCTCAGCCCAGCCCTGGCGCGGGTTGCGGTGCATCGGCCGGATCTCGATGATGCCGTCACGCACTTGAAGGTCAGCGGTAGCGCCGAGCCCCAGTTGGGCAAGAATCGGCTTGGGAATCAGGATGCCCTGGGAATTCCCCATTTTTCGAATCGCAACTTCCATGTGCTCTCTCCAACGCCGGTGTTAGCACAATGGTAGCACTGAGGTGGAGCTAGACGCACGTCTGCGCGTGGTGTGTGGCTGGCGCGCCGGACTAGCCGCCCGCGCCCAGTGCCGAAAGTTGCGCTGTCGCCATCATCGCCGGCGCCAGCTCCGCATGCAGCGCCACGACCCCGCCGATCACCACCAGCGCCGGCGCCCTTATCGCATGTACGCGCGCCAGCGTGGGTAGGGTGCGCAAGGTGCCAATCACGGTGCGCTGCGTCGGTAGCGTCGCGTTCTCCACCACTGCCGCCGGCGTGTCGGCTGCCAGGCCATGGCGCTCCAACTGGGCGCAGACATGGGGCAAAGTGGCAACGCCCATGTAAACCACGAGCGTCTGGTGCGGCCGGGCCAGGCAGGCCCAGTCGAGCTCCAGCCCGCGATCGCCGGATTCGTCGCGCAGGTGGCCGGTGACCAGGGTGACCTGGGTCGCGTGATCGCGATGCGTCAGCGGTATGCCGGTCGCCGCCGCCATGCCCTGAGCGGAAGTGATGCCCGGAACCACCTCAAACGCGATGCCCGCTGCCGCCAACGCCTGGGCCTCCTCGCCGCCGCGGCCGAATACAAAGGGGTCGCCGCCCTTGAGACGCAGCACCGAGCGGCCGCTGCGGGCCAGGCGCAGCAACAGTTCGATGATCTCTTCCTGCGTCAGGGTGTGGTGGCCGCTCTGTTTGCCAACATAGATCCGATCGGCCAGTGGGTTGACCATTGCCAGCACCTCGCGCGAAACCAGCTTGTCATAGACGACCATTTGCGCTTGCTGCAGCAGCCGCAAGGCCTTGACGGTCAGCAGGTCCGGGTCGCCCGGGCCGGCGCCGACCAGCGAGACCTTGGGCGGCAATGCGCTTGCGCCAGGTGCCAGCGGCGAAAAGAAGCGCGTTTCGTCGAAAGTGGTCATGGGGCCCCTTCAGCCATGGGCGCGGCGCATCCGTCGGACATGTCCGGCCCATGCGATGCATTGTGAAAAGCGCGACCGCTTGCGTCCTTGACTTGGTTCAAGGACGTCACTGCGGGCACAGCCGAACATGGCGACGCTCTGGTTGGGAATGTGCAGCTTCCATGGAGCCCGTTGACGCCGGTCGGCGTCAACGGACGACGCGCTGCCCAGGGCCGCAGATCAGGCCCGCTATTGGGAATCACCACCATGAAGACACCGAATCTGGCCCGACTTGCAACGATGCTGATGGCGACATTTTCGATGGGCGCATTTGCGCAGGCCACGGCGCCACAGGCCTTGACCGCACAGGAAAAGGAAATCGGCAAGAAGGTCTATTTCGAACGTTGCGCCGGTTGCCACGGCGTGCTGCGCAAGGGCGCCACCGGCAAGAACCTCGAGCCGCACTGGAGCAAGAAAATGCCCGACGGCACGATGCAGGAAGGCGGCATGCTCAAGCTGGGCACCGCGCGCCTGGAGAAGATCATCGCGCTGGGCACCGAGGGCGGGATGGTCAACTACGACGACATCCTGACCAAGGACGAGATCAACATCATGGCGCGCTACATCCAGGAGGTGCCAGATGTACCGCCGGAGTTCAGCCTCAAGGACATGGCCGACTCCTGGAAGCTGATCGTGCCGGTCGAGCAGCGGCCCAAGAAGCAGATGAACAAAATCAATCTGAAAAACGTCTTCGCCGTGACCCTGCGCGACACCGGCAAACTGGCGCTGATCGACGGCGACACCAAGGAAATATGGCAGATTCTCAATACCGGCTATGCGGTGCACATCTCGCGCATGTCGCTGTCCGGTCGTTACGTCTACACGGTCGGCCGTGATGGCCTGGTAACGCTGATCGACCTGTGGTTCGAGAAGCCGACCACCGTGGCCACCGTCCGCATGGGCTCCGATGCCCGTTCGGTCGAGACCTCCAAATTCAAGGGTTACGAAGACAAGTACCTGGTTGGTGGCACCTACTGGCCGCCGCAGTACTCGATCATGGAAGGCGACACGCTCAAACCGATCAAGATCGTGTCCACGCGCGGTACCACGGTGGATGGCGAATACCACCCGGAGCCGCGGGTTGCCTCCATCGTGGCCTCGCACATCAAGCCCGAGTGGGTCATCAACGTAAAAGAGACCGGCCAGATCATGCTGGTCGATTACACCGACCTCAAGAACCTCAAGACCACCACCATCGAGTCGGCCAAATACCTGCACGATGGCGGCTGGGACGCATCCAAACGCTACTTCATGGTTGCCGCCAACGCGTCGAACAAGATTGCTGCGGTCGACACCAAGACCGGCAAGCTGGCGGCCCTGATCGACACCAACAAGATCCCGCATCCAGGGCGCGGCGCCAACTTCGTGCACCCGACCTACGGCCCGGTCTGGGCCACCGGTCACCTGGGTGGCGCTGCGGTGTCGCTGATCTCGACCGCATCCGACAACCCGAAGCACGCCAAGTTCAAGCAATACAACTGGAAGGTCGTGCAGGAACTCAAGATGCCGGGCGCCGGCAACCTGTTCGTCAAGACGCACCCGAAGTCGACCAACCTGTGGGCGGACATGCCGATGAACCCGGAGCGCGAGAACGCCGAGGTCAACTATGTGTTCGACCTCAAAGACCTGTCCAAGCCGCCAGTGCGGATCGACGTGGCCAAGGATTCCGGCCTGCCGGTGACCAAGGCCCTGCGCCGCGCCGTACACCAGGAGTACAACAAGGACGGCACCGAGGTCTGGATCTCGCTGTGGGGCGGCAAGACCGACCAGTCGGCGATCGTCATCTATGACGACAAGACGCTCAAGGTCAAGAAGGTCATCACCGACCCGAACATGATCACACCGACCGGCAAGTTCAACGTCTGGAACACCCAGCACGACATCTATTGAACTGAACTGCGCCACAGACGCGGGTTGCGGCTTCTCGCCGCTACCCGCAGCGCGCATAAGGCGGAAGGATAGCCGTGAACAACAACGATAAAGACGATTCTGCCCCTGTGTCCTGGTGGCGCCGGACGACCACCCGGTACTCGGTATTGGCCGTCGTGATGATGGGTTTTGCCGCCGGCATCATCTTCTGGGGCGGCTTCAACACCGTCGTCGAGGCCACCAATACCGAGACCTTCTGCATCGGCTGCCACGAGATGCGCGACAACGTCTACAAGGAATACAAGGAAACCATTCACTACAGCAACCGCACCGGTGTGCGTGCCGTGTGCTCTGACTGTCACGTGCCCAAGGAATGGGTCCCCAAGATGATCCGCAAGGTCCAGGCCTCGCGCGAGTTGTACGGCAAGGTCGTCGGAACGATCGATACGCAAGAGAAGTTCGAAGCCAAGCGGCTGACTCTGGCCGAGCGCGAATGGGCCCGCATGAAGGCGAACAACTCGCTCGAATGCCGAAACTGCCACAGCCTGCAGAGCATGGACGTCGACAAGCAAAAGCCGCGTGCCAGCAAGTCGCATGCACTTGCAATCAAGAACAACGAGACCTGCATCGACTGCCACAAGGGCATCGCCCACCACAAACCCAAGGGCATGAAGGAAGAGGACTGATTTCCGACGATCGCCACTGGCGCCAACCCATGCCCACCCATCACCATTTGCCGAAGGACGCACCATGAATACCCACCACCGCCTGCCGCACACCTTGGCCATCGCCGCGCTGCTGACGTTCTCGTCAGCGGCGACTCTGGCCGCACCGCCCGACTGGGGCAAGGTGCCGGCCACCAAAATCACGGTCTTCTACCCCGGCGCCTCGCCGATGGAATGGATCACCAAGGGAACCGAACACGGCGGAGCCCGCGCGCTGCGCAAAGGCGAATCCTGTGCCGGTTGCCACAACGACGAAGCCGCCGATATGGGCAAGAAGATGGCCAGCGGCCAAAAACTCGAACCCAAGCCGATCAAGGGCAAGGTCGGCGCCATTGCGGTCTCGGTGCAGGCGTCCAACGATGGAGCCAATCTGTATCTGCGCTTTAGCTGGAAGCAGCCGGTCGGCGGCGCCGACAAGATGGACAAGGACAACCAGGTCAAGCTGGCGATGATGCTCGAAGACAACAAGATACCGGACGCCAACCTCTCCGGTTGCTGGCAGGCATGCCACGCCGACGCGCGCACCATGCCCGATGCCAAGGACGACAAGAAGACCAAATACGTCAAGGAGGCCAACCTGGGCGCGGGCAAGTTCTACGACCTGATCCAGTGGACCAGCAAGGGCGACAAGCACGACGGCTACATTGCCGACAAGCGCGTGATGGACGGCGGCAAGGCCCTGGTCGATGCCAAGGGTGAGAAAAAGGGCGACGAATGGTCGGTCGTGATCACCCGCAAACTGGCCGGTGGTGGTGAGGGTGACATCACGATGGCGGCCGGAAAGACCTACAACTTTGGTTTCGCGATCCATGATGACCACACTGCCGGGCGATTTCACCATGTGTCACTCGGCTATTCAATCGGTATCGACGCCAAGGCGGACATCAACGCTGCAAAGCAGTAGAAACCAAAACCGTCGAATGCCGCGGTCGGGTGATTTGTGACAGACACGCGCATGCACCGCCGCACCGCCCTGCTGCGCCTGTCCTCGATGGCCTGGGTCGCTGTATGGGCGCTGCCCGCCCACCCGGCGGGCAAGACCCACGAGATCTCGATCCTGGACTACAAGTTCGACCCGCCCCATTTGAAGATCAAGGTGGGCGACACCGTCAAATGGATCAATCGGGAGAAGCGAACCACCCACTCGGTGCTGTTCACCGGCCCGGGCGGATTCGAGTCCGAACGCTTCTTTCCCGACGAATCCTGGCAGCGCACATTCGACAAGGCGGGCAGTTATCCGTACAGCTGCGGGCCGCACCCGGAGATGAAGGCACTGGTCGAGGTGCTGGCCCCCTGATTGGCCCTCCGCCTGATGCGGGCTGCGCCTTGCGCAGCAGGCTTGACTTACTTTAAGGACAACGCCACCGCCGCGCGTGAACATGGATCCGTGCCGAACCCAACGTGCCTCGGCACGTCAATCCCTATCAGGCGACATCCATGAAACTGAAAACTTTTCTCACACTACATGCTATTGCGCTGTTTGCGCTGTTTGCGCTGTCAAGCGTCAGCGCTGCAGCCGCCGGGCCCGAGGACGCGATGGTCAAGGCCGGTTGCACGGCCTGCCACAACAAGGACAAGAAGATCGTCGGACCGTCCTACAAACAGATCGCGGCCAAGTACAAGGGCCAGGACAGCATGGTCAAGCTGATGGAGAAGGTGCGCAAGGGCGGGTCGGGCGTCTATGGGCCGGTTCCGATGGCGCCCAATCCCGTCGACAAGATCAGCGACGCCGACCTCAAGGCCGCAATCGAGTTCATCCTGAAGAACTGATGCCATGCGCGCCTTGCTGATCTGCGGCCTGCTCGCCGCCGCGCCGGTATTCGGCCAGCCGTCCGCGCCCAGCGCCACGGAGCTGTCCGTCACCGACCCGGCACGCCAGCAGGCGCTGATCCGCATCGTGCGCCAGGACTGCGGCTCCTGCCACGGCATGCTGCTGACCGGCGGGTTGGGACCGGCGCTGACACGCGAGGCCCTGGCCGACATTCCCTTCGATGTCGTGCTCGCCAGCATCGTGCATGGACGTCCCGGCACCCCGATGCCCGGCTGGAAAACCCTGCTCAGCGTGGCTGATGCGACCTGGATCGCCCAGCAGTTGCAGTCCGGCTTTCCCCAAGAACCGAAGTCCCGCCCATGATCGCTTCGCTGTTTCGCGCTCTGCGCCTCTCGTCGCCCTTCGCAATGCTCGCACTGCTGGGCGCCTGCGCCAGTGCGCCGCCCCCGACCGCGCCGATGCGCGGCACCGGTGACCTCGGCCTCGTCGTGGGGCGCGCCGACGGCACGCTGACCGTGGTCGACACCAGCGCCCGATCGGCACTGGGCACGATACCCGGCCTGGGCGACCTCTCGCATGCATCCCTGGTCTACGCCCGTGATGGCGCCACCGCCTTCGTGTTCGGCCGCGACGGAGCGCTGACCCGCGTCAACCTGCTTGCCCGGCGCATCGAGGCGCGCATCCAGCAGGCCGGCAACAGCATCGGCGGCGCGATCTCACAGGACGGCACGCTCGTCGCCGCGCAGAACTACCAGCCCGGCGGCGTCAAGGTGTTCGACGCGCGCACCTTGCAGCTGGTCGCCGACATACCGGCCAGTTTCGACGCACCCGGAGAGCCGGCAAAGCGTTCGCGCGTCGTTGGCCTGGCCGACCTGCCCGGCAAGCGCTTCATCTTCTCGCTGTTCGACGCCAACCAGATCTGGATCGCCGATCTCAGCCAGGGCGGCGCGCCGGTGCTGACCAAGTTTCTTGACGTCGGGCGCCAGCCCTACGACGCGCTCGTCACGCCCAACGGCCGCCATTACATCGCCGGTCTTTTCGGCGAAGACGGCCTGGCGCTGATCGATCTGTGGGAACCGCAGCCAAAGGTGCGCCGCATTTTGGGCGGCTACGGGCGCGGCCAGGAGCCGCTGCCAGTGTTCAAGATGCCCCACCTGCGCGGCTGGGCGGTTGCCGGGCGGCTGGCCTACCTGCCCGCCATCGGCCGCCACGAGGTGCTGGTGGTCGACACGCAGAGCTGGCAGGAGGTCGCGCGTATCCCGGTGGCCGGCCAGCCGGTGTTCGTGATGGCGCAGCCCGACGGCCGGCAGGTCTGGGTCAACTTCGCGCTGCCCGACTACCACCGGGTGCAGGTCATCGACACTTTGAGCCAGTCCGTCGTCAAGACACTGGAGCCGGGCGCGGCCGTGCTGCACCTGGAGTTCACGCCGCGCGGCGACACGGTCTGGATCTCGTCGCGCGACGCGAATCGGGTCTCGGTCGTCGACACCCGCAACTTCGCGACATTGGCGCAGCTGACGGTGCCAGCGCCAAGCGGTATCTTCTTCACGAGCCGCGCAGCCCGGATGGGATTCTGATGGCTACGCTGACCGCCCTGCCTGAGCCAATCAGCCCCCCGGCGGCCCGGCTCTTCAATGCCTGGCAACGCGACTTCCCGCTGGTCGAGCGTCCATTCGACGTCCTCGGACAAGTCGCCAACATGGACGGAGCCGAGGTGCGGGAAGCCCTGCGACAGGGACTGGCGCGCGGCGAAGTGAGCCGCGTCGGCGCGGTATTCGGCGTCGGCGCTGGCGGCAGCGGCATGTTGTGCGCGATGCAGGTGCCCGAAGACCGGCTGTGCGCCGTGGCCGCTCGCGTCAACGGCGAGCCGGGCGTCAACCACAACTACACGCGTGAACATCGGCTGAACCTGTGGTTCGTCGCCACCGCGTCCGATGCCCCGGCGCTGCAGGCGATCGTCGAACGGATCGAACGCGCAACCGCGTTGCCGGTGCTGCGACTGCCGATGCGCCGCGCCTACCGGATCGACCTGGGCTTCGATCTCTACGGCACGCGCGAGGCGCGCCCCGCTGCCGCCAACGACGTGCCGCCGGTGCCGCAGCATTTGCGCGCGCTGGCAGCGCAACTGGAACAGGGCCTGCAGCTGGTCGAGCGGCCATATGCCGCGCTGGGCCAGCCCCTGGGTCTGGATGAGGACGAGGTGATAGCGATCCTGCGCCAGTGGTGCGCTCAGGGCACTCTGCGCCGCCTCGGCGTGGTGCTTCGACACCATGAATTCGGCATCTCGGCCAATGCCATGGTCGTGTTCGCGCTGCCGGCGCAAGCGGTCGATGTCGCCGGCGCACGTCTGGCCGAACAGGCTGGTGTGAACCTGTGTTACCAGCGCGCCACCACGCACGACTGGCCCTATTCGCTGTATTGCATGGTGCACGGCCGTCAACGCGCCGAGGTCCATTCCCAGATCGAAGCGGCAGTGCGCGGCGCCGGTCTGTGCGACGCGCCGCGCGAGGTGTTGTTCAGCACACAACGCCACAAACAGACGGGCGGACGCTACTTCGCGCAGACGGCGGTGCTCCCATGAACGCGCGAGCAACATTGTCCGCCTTGAGCCCTGCGCAGCAGGCCATCGACCCGATCGACGCCATGCTCATCCACCGCCTGCATGGTGACTTCCCGCTGTCGGAGCAACCCTACCGCGAGGTCGGGCAGCAGCTCGGCCTGACCGAGCAACAGGTCATCGCGCGGCTGCTACGTATGCTCGAAGACGGTCTGCTCACGCGTTTCGGACCGCTGTTCCAGATCGAGCGCGCCGGTGGCCAGTTCGTGCTGGCCGCGATGCAGGTGCCCGAGCATCGCTTCGACGCGGTGGCCGCGCAGGTCAATGCCCTCGACGAGGTGGCGCACAACTACCGGCGCGAGCACGGCTTCAACATGTGGTTCGTGCTGGCCTGCACCTCGGGCGAGGCGGTGCTTGCGGCCTGTGACCGCATCGAGCGCGAGACCGGGCTGCAGGTCTACGCCTTCCCCAAAGAGAAGGAGTTCTTCGTTGAACTCCGGTTGCCGGCTTGACGCCATGTTGAGCACCTTCGACCGCCAATTGATGGAAGCCACGCAGGCTGGACTGCCACTGGTGCCTCGGCCCTATGACCTTGTGGCGCAAAGGCTCGGGGTCCAACCGGCCCAGGTGCGCGAGCGCTTGGCGGACATGCTGCACGAGGGCCTGATACGGCGAATCGGCGCGGTGCCCAACCACTACCGGCTCGGCTACACCGCCAATGGCATGACAGTCTGGAACGTTGACGACGCGCTGGTCGACGAACTCGGCGAGAAGGTCGGCGCGCTCGATTTCGTCTCGCATTGCTACCGCCGTCCGCGCGCACTTCCCAACTGGCCCTACAACCTGTACGCGATGGTGCATGGCCACACCCGGCCCGAAGTCGAGCGCCAGGCGCTGCAGATCCAGTGCCTGCTGGCCGAGGCCAGCTGCGGCCACGACATCCTGTACAGCAGCCGCATCCTGAAGAAGACCGGCTTGCGGCTGCCCTCCACCGAAAGCTGATCCATGTTCCGAATCTCCCAGTACATGCGCGAGCTGGCCACGGCAGAGCGCGAGGGCGCTTACCCGACATTCAGGACCGGGCAACCACCAGGGCCGGTCGTGATCTGGAACCTGATCCGGCGCTGCAACCTGACCTGCAAGCATTGCTACGCGCTGTCTGCCGACCACGACTACCCAGGCGAACTGTCGAGCGCCGAGGTCTTCACGGTGATGGACGACCTCAAGGCCTTCCGGGTGCCGGTGCTGATCCTCTCGGGTGGCGAGCCGCTCCTGCGTGCCGACATCTTCGACATCGCGGCGCGCGCCAAGGGCATGGGTTTCTATGTCGGCCTGTCGACCAACGGCACGCTGATCGACGCGCCGATGGCCGATCGCGTCACCGCGCTGGGGTTCGACTATGTCGGCATCAGCATCGACGGCATGCGCGAGATCCACGACCGGTTCCGGCGCAAGGTTGGCGCGTTCGACGCCTCTCTGGGCGCGGTGCGCCTGCTGCGCGAACGCGGCGTCAAGGTCGGCCTGCGCTACACGATGACCGACATGAACGCGAGCGACTTGCCGGCGCTGATGCAGTTGCTGGAGGGCGAAGGCCTCGACAAGTTCTACTTCTCGCACCTGAACTACGCCGGGCGCGGCAATATCCACCGTGCGCGTGACGCGCGGTTCGCCGCCACGCGCGACGCGCTCGATCGCCTGTTCGATACGGCGTGGCGTGCGGCGCAGCAGGGCCGGCCGCTCGAGTTCGTCACTGGCAACAACGACGCGGACGCCGTCTACCTGCTGCATTGGGTCGCGCGCCACCTGCCGCAGTGGCATGGGGCGCTGGGTGCGCGGCTGCGCGCCTGGGGCGGCAATGCCTCCGGCCTGCACGTGGCCAACATCGACAACATCGGCCATGTGCATCCCGACACCATGTGGTGGCACCACGACCTGGGCGACGTGCGCAAGCGCCCGTTCTCGCAGATCTGGCCCGACACGTCGGATCCGCTGATGGCCGGCCTCAAGCGCCAGCCGCGACCGGTCACCGGCCGCTGTGGCGCTTGCGCCCACCTCGACATCTGCGGCGGCAACACCCGGGTGCGGGCGCAGCAGGTCAGTGGCGACCCCTGGGCCGAGGATCCGGGTTGTTACCTGGACGACACCGAGATCGGGCTGCACGCCGCGCCACCGGCGCCGGCTCGTGCGCCGGCTGGCGGCACGCGCAAGAAGATCGCGATCACGCCATGTTGAGACACACCATTCCCAACTGGCTGCGCGCTGCTGCCGTGGCCATCGTGCTGCAGTTGGCAGCCCCGCTGCTGCAGGCCCAGTCGGCGCTTGACGGCGCCGCGCTCTACCGCGAGCATTGCGCCGCCTGCCATGGCGCGCAGCGGCTCGGTGGCATGGGTCCGGCCCTGCTGCCCGAGAGCCTGTCGCGGCTGCGCAGGCCCGAGATGCTGCAGGTGATGAACCAGGGCCGACCCGCCACGCAGATGCCGGGCTTTGGCGACAAGCTCGACAAGACGCAGATCGCCGCGCTGGCGCAGTGGATCACGACACCGGTCATCCCTGCGCCGCAGTGGCAGGAGGCCGACATCCTGGCCTCGCACGAGGAGACTGCGGGTGCCAAAGGCCTTCCGGGCAAACCGGTCTGGAAGGCCGACCCGATGAACCTGTTCCTGGTCGTGGAGGGGGGCGACCACCATGTGTCCCTGGTCGACGGCGACCGCTTCGAGTCCATCCACCGCTTCCCGTCGCGCTTCGCATTGCACGGCGGGCCCAAGTTCACGCCTGACGGCCGCTTCGTCTTCTTCGGCTCGCGCGATGGCTGGATCACCAAGTACGACCTGTGGAACCTGACCGTCGTGGCCGAGGTGCGGGCCGGCCTGAACATGCGCAACGTGGCCGTCAGTGGTGATGGCAAGTGGGTCATGGCGGCCAACTACCTGCCGCATACGGTGGTGCTTTTCGACTCCGACCTCAAACTCAAGCGTATTTACCCTGCCGCGGACGCGGATGGCAAGACAACCTCACGCGTGTCGGCCGTGTACGACGCGGCCCCGCGCAAGAGCTTCATCGTGGCGATGAAAGACCTCCCGGAGCTGTGGGAGATCTCCTACGACCCCAAGGCGGAGGACATCTACGACGGCCTGGTGCACGACTACCGCATGCGCGAAGGTATCGCCAAGCGTGGCTTCCTCGGGGTCAAGCGCACGCGCCTGGCCGAACCGCTGGACGATTTCTTCTTCGACCAGGGCTATATCCATGCGCTGGGCGCAACGCGTCCGAAACCGGACGGTGCGCCCAGCGGCCAGGTCGTCAACCTCGACGTACGGCGCAGCATCGCCAGTTTGCCGATCAAGGGCATGCCGCACCTGGGTTCGGGCATCACCTTCGCGTGGAACGGCAGCACCGTGCTGGCCAGCCCCAACCTGAGCGACGGCTCGATCACGGTCATCGACATGAACAACTGGAGTCTGGTCAAGACGATCCCGACGCCCGGGCCGGGCTTCTTCATGCGCAGCCACGAGAACACACCGTTTGCGTGGACCGATTCAATGATGAGCCCCACGGGAAAGGACACATTGACCATCATCGACAAACGCACACTGGAGCCGGTGGCCCAGGTGCGAGAGCCGGGCAAGACCCTGGCCCACATCGAGTTCACGCGCGACGGCCGCTTTGCGCTGGCCAGCCTGTGGGAGATGGACGGCGCGCTGATCGTGTATGACGCTGCCACCTTCAAGGAAGTGCGGCGTCTGCCGATGCGCAAACCGGTCGGCAAATACAACGTCTGGAACAAGATCTCGCGCAGCGAGGGAACGTCACACTGAAGGCCGCAGCCACAGTATTGCGAGCTACCGGCACGACACACCAAACGGCTGTTGCGGATGCAGGAATGCCTGCCCTGGCTGCGGGCCTCAGCTTCGTTGGCGATTTCACGCCCATCCATACGCTGGCTGACCAGGCGGTGGCGCGGGTATCCAGATCGACCAGCAGATATTCCTCAAGGCTTGTCAGGGTGCCGTAGTGACTGAACTTCAGCCCGCAGTCGTAGGCCGCAGTCGTTGGCGAGAGCACTTCCGCGATGAGCTTGGGCTCCGTCTTGACCATGGCACTGGCCTGGTCCAGCGCGCTGCAGGTCACCAGCACGTCGGGGAGAAATAGCTGTTGGCGGCGGCCACATGCAGCCGCATGTCGCTCATGGTGGTGCGGCAGGCACTGCCACTCAGGTGTAGTCGTGCGTGAATTCGAATTTCCCGTTCGGGAACGTTTCCATCTAAAAGGTCTGGAACCGCTCGAAATTTCCCGATCAGGAAAATTCCCTTGTAAATGGAAACTTATAGGCCAATAATTTCCCGAACAGGAAATAGCCATGACCACACTTATCAACACACCCGCAGAGCTTGGCACGGCCGTGCAGGCTGCCCGGAAGCGGCTGGGCTTGACCCAGCCACAGCTTGCTTTGGCCGCTGGTGTGGGGGTGCGCTTTGTCGTGGAGCTGGAAGCCGGTAAGCCCAGTGTGCGACTTGAAAAGGTGCTGAGCGTGCTGCATGCCCTCGGCGGCCAAGTCTTGATGCAGGGCCTCTGACATGCCCAAGCAACTTTACGTTTGGTTGTTTGGCCAGCATGCAGGCACTCTGGCACAAGAGGATGGTCGCTTGGGTTTTAGCTATGCACCCGATTGGTTGACCCAGACGGATGCCATGCCTTTATCGCAGTCGTTGCCTCTCCAAGCGGAGCCGTTCGATGACCGCGCTACCCGGCCATTTTTCGCAGGGCTGTTACCGGAAGGGGACAAACGCAAGCTGGTAGCCCAGGCATTGCACGTCTCCAGGCAAAACGACTTCGCCTTGCTTGACGGCATCGGTGGCGAATGCGCTGGTGCTGTCACCCTGCTCGAACCCGGGCAAACACTTCAAACCGGTGTCATCGAATACACAGTGCGATGGTTGACCAGCGCCGATTTGGTTTCCGTGCTTGACGACATGCCCCGCCGCCCGATGCTCGCAGGGGAGCAGGACATGCGCCTGTCGTTGGCCGGAGCGCAAGACAAACTGCCCGTCGTGGTACGTCTTGAATCTGGTGTAGTGCAGATTGGACTGCCCAAGTTCGGCTCGGCCAGCACACACATTCTCAAACCCGCCATTCCTGGCATTGAGGGAAGTGTCTTCAACGAAAGTTTTTGCATGGCGCTGGCCCGCGCCCTCAAGCTTGACGTGGCCAATGCTTCCGTCCATCGTGTCGAAGATGGGCAGCAGCAGCGAGAGTTCTTGCTGGTTGAGCGCTACGACCGGCAGCATGCGCAGGCCGATTCGGCGGCCCCATCGAACTTCTCGGTGCGCCTGCACCAAGAAGATTTCTGCCAAGCGTTGGGCTTCCCTCCAGAGACCAAATACCAAAACGAAGGCGGCCCGGATCTGGCGCAAGCCTTTGCCCTGTTGCGCCGTGCCACCCGCCCCAGCGCACCAAGCACCTTGCGGCTGCTGGACTTTGTCATCCTCAACGCCTTGGTGGGCAACCATGACGCGCACTCCAAGAACTTCTCGCTGCTGTACACCACGAAGGGTGCTTTGCTGGCACCTTTGTACGACGCGCTGTCTACGGCTGTTTACCCGCGGCTCACCGACAAGATGGCCATGAAGATCGGCAGCAAGTACAAGTATTCAGAAGTGCAGGCACGGCACTGGGCGCAGTTTGCAACCGATGCACAGCTATCCCCGGCGCAGGTTAAAAAGCGCATTCTCGACATCGCCAAGCGCCTGCCCGACCTGGCCCGCGCCACCCGTACAGCTTTTGAGGGGCAAGGCAACGGCCACCCCATCCTGGCCCAGATCGTCACGCTCATCGACCAGCGCTGCGACCTCAGCATTCGCCGCCTCACAGACACACAAGAAAAGTAATAACCCAGGGACCCCATGAACAAAGCCAAGCTCAAGTCCCACGCCCCCGAGGCCCGCCAAGTGCGTATGCCGGTGAACGTGACCGGCGATTCCGGCATCGTGACCGACGTTCCGATGAACGTGACCGAGCCCGGTGGCTGTAACGCCTCATCGGTTGGTGAATCGGCCTGCTGCTGCACAAGATCATCACCCGGCTGATGAAGCTGCTGACGCGCCGCGGTGTGCTCATCGAAGAGGAGGGCGGATCGAGCTGCCAGGCCGACGTCACCGTCACCGCCACCGCCACCGCTGACGCTGACGCTGACGCCGATGCCGTCGCCGATTCGGATGAGGCCCGCTCGCTCAGGCCGCTGCAGGCGGCAGCGTGTACCTACCGCATTGCCTTCGGCCCACGCGGCGGGCGGAATGTTTCCACGGTGCAAGGTGCGATGCCGCGAGACGCCGTGCCCACCCAAGCGCTCTGCGCCGACCGTCAGGGTTTGAGCCTGCACGCGGGCGTGCGCTGCGATGCCCACGAGCGCCAGCGGCTGGAGTAGCTGTGTTGGACCATCACGCGCCCAGCACGGCCAACGAGCGCGTGCAGATCAACAGCGCCGGCAGGTGGTGCTCAAACTCAAGACCACCTGGCGTGACGGCACCACCCACATCGCGATGTCGCCGCTGCAGTTCATGCAGCGCTTGGCTGCACGGGCGACCGACGGGCGCCTTTCATGCGCCCGTGCCGCGACTGCGGCTGCACCTCATTCGGTTCCATGGCGAGCTGGCGCCCAATGCCCGGCTGCGCGCGCTGGTGGTACCGGCATGGCAGGGCCATGAGGCCGACGCGTCGGGGGCCAGCGCCACGGAGGCAGGCTGCGCACACGCCCGGCCAGCGCGCATCAGTTGGGCCCGGCTGCTCAAGCGCGTGTTTAGCTGCGACATAACTTGAGTACAAGTTCAGACTTCGCTGAAGCTTCGCTTTGAGATCGACATGGCGCACTGCCCGAACTGCGGTGGTGAGCTCCAGATCATCGCCGCCATCATGGAGGCACCAGGAACAAGAGCGGATCCTCACGCACCTGGGGGCTGCAGGCCCGGGCACCGCCCCGGGCGCCGGCGCGCGGATATTTTCAGCAGGCGGCGTGAAGGCGGCCCGGTACCCCGGGCTGCGGGCAGGGGCTGCGCCTGACGCGGGTCGAGCCCGGTGAAGGGCCACACGAAGCGCGCGGGTTTACCCGATGCCCTGGCGGCTTTCAGGTCAGGTGGTGAGGCTGTGGCTGCCCAGCGTGCGATCTGCCAGGCCCCCCGCAGATCAGCCCTGAACGGGCGAGTCCGTCCCAGTGGGCCCGAAACAATATCGTTTGAAGATCGTATTCTCAGCCACACCGTGTTGATCGCGCGCCCATCGGTTCAGGCCGCTTCAAGCTGGTAACTCGAGAGCTTGCGCGCATCGGGAATCCGGATGTCACGCCGGTCGATTTCGATCAGGCCACGGCTCTCCAGCTCATGCAACACGCGCGAGAAATACTCGGGTGTCAGCGAGAGCCGGGACGCGATGGTTGCCTTGCTGACCGGCAAGGACACGGTGCGGACCTCGCCCACCTCGCACCCGTCGACATCCTGGTCGCGCAAGAGGTAGCCAATCACGCGCTGCAGTCCGGAATGCAGGGCATAAGCCTCCACGTCGTGTACCAGACCATGCAAGCGGCGCGACATGCCACCCAACATGCGCAAGGCAAAGCGGTGGTCGCGCGCGATCTCCGCGATGACGGCCTGCTTGGAGACGGTCAGCAGCAACGCGTCGGTCAAGACCTGGGCGCTGAGGAAATACGGTCGGTCGGTAAACATGATGGCTTCGGCAAAACTCTGTCCGGTGCTGATCAGTTCGAGCACTTTCTCCTGGCCGGACGGCGACAACATGAAGAGCTTGACCTGCCCGGTCACGACGACATGGAATTCATTGCAAGGTTCGCCGACGCGAAACACCATGTCGCCACGGGACAGCCGGCGCAAGGTCGATCCTGCCGCGACATGGCGCAACTCCTGCGGGCTGAGGTCATTGAACAGAGGCAACACCGACAGGTACCTCGGCACGTCGAACAACCGATCTTCCATGTGCATCTCCTAACTCTCTATTTGCAATGGGATTGTGTCGACGCGCCACGATCAGAAATTGATTCAGATCAAACGAACAACCAACGCCAGCATCAAGACCGCGATCAGGTTGTGTGCAAGCGCCAACGGCAGCGCCAGGCCCGTGCCCACCATCAACACGCCCACTGCCAATTGCAGTGCCAGCAGGCCCAGCAGCGACCACGCCTGGAGCCGGCGCCCATCGCGCAGTGCCAGTGCCGCAAGCGCAAGCACCAGCAGCGCAAGCACCAGCGCGCCGACACGGTGCACCAGCTGCGTCACCGCAGCAGCAGCATTGATCGGCACGATGGTGGCGTCCCATACCGGCTCGCGCCAGGGATCGAGCATCACCCACGACCAATGCGCCGCGTCGGCGGAGCGCAGGCAGTCCAGCGCCCCCGAACAACTCTGTCCGGCATAAGACGCGCTCGTCAACGCGCCCAGGCCGATCTGGCCCACCAGCACAAGCGATGCGATGCCTGCCAGCACCGAGACCGCCTTCGCCGGCCGATTGCCCGATCGCTCCGTCTGCGCTGCGACACGCCAGCACAAAGCAACCATCAACATGCCGCCCAGCAGGTTGCCCATCGCCACCGCAGGCACCCGGGAGCCGCTGGTCCAGACGCCCAGTACCGCCAGTCCCAATGCCAGGGCGAGCAGCAGCAGTGCCAGCACACCATCGCGCCACATGCGGGGTCGGCCAACAAGACACACCGCGACCATCGTCAATACGCCGGCCAGCGCCACGGTGGCGATCACGCGATGCGCGAGCCGTGCCACTTGCACCGCAGTGCTGTCGCCGACCGGCGCTGCCACACCGTCCTGCGCCGCGCGCAACGCACTGCCAAAACACACGGGCCAGGGTTCGCAGCCCAGGCCCGCCTGGGACAGGCGGATAAAAGCGCTCAGGCTGGTGATCGTCAGCACCAGCGCCGCGCACCAGAAAGCCAACCGTCGTAATCCGATGCGGCGGTGCTGTATGAGGTCCATGCGGATTCCTGTGCGGATGATGCGAACCGGACGATGGTAGTGGCGACCGGCCCGTCTTGGCCTTACGGCCCTTGTGACATTTCGCTTTCTTAATTTGGTTCAAGTCAATTGCAGCTCAGCGCTCGCAGAATCGTTCCAACCCGTAACCACGCTCTGGCCCTCGATCTGTCCGAGGTGTCGCAAGGGCATTTACAAGGAAACGTCATGCACGACACCGATTCCGACGAGAACGAGAAGATCCCCTTCATGCAGCAGTTGCTCGACAACCCGTTTCTGTTGCTGTTCCTGGGCGTGATGATCCCGATGGTCGTCTACTCGCTGTGGGGTGTCATCGACATCCTGACCGTGCCGCTGGCCAAGTAGTCCATTCCCCGATCCACACAAAAAGAGGGCTAGCAACATGAGCGCCATCCTGCCTCCTGCGGAACGACTGTGGTGGAAACACCCCCTGGACCGGGTCGAAGGGACCTGGATCCTGCTGGCGCTGATCTGGTGCCTGACCATGTTCGCCATGATGGTGGGCTGGCATATCTATGGCAAGCAGAACCTCTCCACCGAGACCTACAAGACCACGCCGGAAAAGTTCACCGCCAAGGCGCAGGCCTTCGTCGACAAGTACACGGTGCGCACCGAGACTGCCGACAAGACGCCGGTGGTCGCGCCCCCCCCGGGCAGCGACATTTACATGGTGGCGCGGCTGTGGAGCTTCTGGCCCATCCTCGAACTCGAGAAGGACAAGACCTACCGGCTGCACCTGACCTCGATGGACTACAACCACGGCTTCTCGCTGCAACCGGCCAACATCAACATCCAGATCGTGCCGGGTTACGAGCACGTCGTGACGGTGACACCGAACAAGGCCGGAACCTATTCGGTCGTGTGCAACGAATACTGCGGCATCAACCACCATTCGATGGTCGGCCGGATCTACGTGAAATAGGACGGAGTCGGCCATGACAACAACAACTTATCGCACCTGCCCGCGATCGGGGCTGCAATTCGAATCTCAGGCCGAGAAGCTGATGCTCGCCAATGCGGTGGCGGCGGTGGTGTTCCTGCTGATCGGCGGCATCCTGGCCATCGGCGTGGTGCTCACCCGCTGGCCGGCCGTCCACTGGCTCGAGGCCGATACCTTCTACCAGGTGCTGACAGCGCATGGCATCGACATGCTGATCTTCTGGATCATCTTCTTCGAGATCGCAGTGTTGTATTTCTGCTCCTCGACACTGTTGCGATGCCGACTAGCGACACCGAGATGGGCCTGGGCCGCGTTCGCATTGATGATGGTGGGCGCCGTCATGAACAACTGGGCCGTCTACGACGGTGGCTCCAGCGTGATGATGACGTCCTATGTGCCGATGATGGCCGCGCCCTCGTTCTACCTCGGTCTGATCCTGTTCGCGGTCGGCGCGCTGATCGGCTGTTTCGTGTTCCTGGGCACGCTGGTCGTGGCCAAGCGCGACAAGACCTACCAGGGCTCGGTGCCGCTGGTGACCTTCGGCGCGATCACGGCCTGCATCATCGCGGTGTTCACGATCGTGTCGGGCGCCATCATCCTGATCCCGACCTACCTGATGTCGCTGGGCATCGTCAAATCGGTCGACCCGCTGATCTACCGCACCATCTGGTGGGCCTTCGGCCACTCGTCGCAGCAGATCAACGTCGCGGCCCACATCTCGATCTGGTATGCGGTGGCGGCGATCGCCTTCGGTGCCAAACCGATGAGCGAGCGCGTCAGCCGTGGCGCCTTCCTGCTCTACATCCTGTTCCTGCAACTGGCCAGCGCCCACCACCTGCTTGCCGACCCCGGCGTGTCGACCGCGTGGAAGGTCGTCAACACCAGCTACTTCATGTATTTCGCGGTGCTGGCCTCGATGATCCACGGCCTGACGATTCCCGGCGCGATGGAAGTGGCGCAGCGCGCCAAGGGCTACAACAAGGGCCTGTTCGAGTGGCTGCGCAAGGCGCCCTGGGGCAACCCGGTGTTCTCGGGCGTGTTCATCTCGATCATCGGCTTCGGCTTCCTGGGCGGCATCTCGGGCGTGATGATGGGTACCGAGCAGCTCAACATGATCATCCACAACACGATCTACGTGCCGGGCCACTTCCACGCCACGGTGGTGATCGGCACCACGCTGTCGTTCATGGCGCTGACCTACTTCCTGATCCCGGTGCTGTTCAAGCGCGAGATGATCGCGCCCAAGGCGGCGCAATGGCAGCCATATCTGTTTGGCTTTTCGATGTACGGCTTCGTGCTCGTGATGATGGGGGCCGGCACGCTGGGAGTCTCGCGCCGCCACTGGGACATGGCGTTCAATGGCGCCGCGCTGGCCTACGAGTGGCCGGGCGCGGCCTACCTGATGATGGGCCTGGTCGGCATCTTCGGCATTGCCGCGATCGCCGGCGGCGCGATCTACATCTACGTCACCGTCGGCTCGTTGTTGTGGGGCAAGCCGCTCGATGCCGGCAAGCCCAGCAAGACCTTTACGCCGATTCCGCGCACCGCCCCGACCGTGGTTGCGCAGAGCTACGGTTCGGCCGGCTTCGCCGCTCCCGGCACCTTCGTGCTGGCCATGGTCTTCCTGGTGTCCTTCATCCTGTACTACTTCATCAACTGGAAGTACCTGTCGCAGGTCTGGGGCCTGAGCTGAGGTCTGCCATGAACACGCTCACGACACGCCCCGAACGGCACAATGCCGCCGACCGAGCGCGCACGGTGCTGGGGCTGTTCAAGCTGCGCATCGGGTTCATGATCATGCTCACCGCTCTGGTGGGTATGGCGGTCACGCCGGGCAACCTTCCGGCGGCCTGGCAGATCGCCGTACTGGCGCTGTCGGTGCTCGGGGCGTCAGCCGCGGCCGGGGCCTTCAACCAGTATGTCGAGGTCGACACCGACCGGCTGATGGCGCGCACACGGAATCGGGCCTTCGTCACCGGCGCACTGACGCATTCACCGATCTGGCTACTCGTCATCGCGCTGCTGCTGGCGGTGTCGGTGGCGGGTGCCTGGGTCGGACTCAATGCGATGGCGGCACTGCACACCTTCCTGGGCGCCTTCACCTACGGTGTCGTCTACACCCTGTGGCTCAAGCGGCGCAGCTGGCTCAACATCGTTGTCGGCGGCCTGGCCGGCAGCTTTTCGGTACTGGCGGGCGCGGCGGCGGTCAACCCGGAGATCGGTGCGCTACCTTTGCTGCTGGCGCTGGTGCTGTTCCTGTGGACGCCACCGCATTTCTGGGCCCTTGCAATCGCCAACCAGGCCGACTACAAGGCTGCCGGCGTGCCGATGTTGCCGGTCGTGGTGGGGACGGAACGTGCTGCGCAGGTGGTGTTCTACAGCACGGTCGCGCTGGCTCTCGCGTCGCTGCTGCCGATGTTCTTTGGCGCCGGCCCGATCTACCTGGCCGGAGCGGCTCTGGGCGGCGGGCATTTCGTGCACAAGGCCTGGCTTCTCGCGCGCGCGCCCAGCCGCAAGATGGCCATGGGCGCGTTTTTTGCGTCCCTGGTGCAACTGAGCCTGGTGCTGGCGGCCGCCACAGCGGACGGTCTATCGAGATGAACTGCCGCCGGTTGGCTCTCGCGCTGGTCTGGGCCGTGCTCGCCGGCCCGCTGGCGGCGCAGGAGTCGACGTCGGCGACCTCCGCGCTCGACGCCAACGCGGCGCTGCGCGACAGCCAAGCCGCGATCGGTCGCGCCATGGGGCAGCACCAGTTGCTCGACACCCAGGGTCGGCCGGTTCGGCTGTCGGAATTCGCCGGCAAGCCCCTGCTCGTGAGTTTCATCTACACCGGTTGTTTTCAGGTCTGCCCGACAACGACAAAATCCCTCGCCGATGCCGTGGACCAGTTGTCCGAGGTGTTCGGCGCCGACAAGTTCAACGTCGTCAGCATCGGCTTCAACCAGCCCTTCGACTCACCAGCGGCGATGCGCGCCTTCGCCGCCCAGATGCGGATCGACAAGCCCAACTGGCGCTTCCTGAGTCCTCCACCGATCACGGTCGACGCGCTGACACGCGATTTCGGCTTCAGCTATGCCGCCACCCCGGCCGGCTTCGACCACATGTTGACGGTGTCGGTGCTCGATGCGAAGGGGCGCATCGCGACCCAGGTCTATGGCGAAAAACTCACGCGCGACCAACTCGGCGAGCCGCTGCGCCTGATGCTGCGCGATGCACCCATGCCCGCCGGCATGCCGCTGGCCGAGCTGATCGAGCGGGTGCGCATCCTTTGCACCGTGTACGACCCCGAGACCGGCACCTACCGCTACAACTACGCGCTGTTCATCGAGATCGCCGGCGGCCTGACCTTCGCTTTCGCGATGGCCTGGTTCTTCCTGGCCGAGTGGCGCGACAACCGGCGCCGCAAACACGCCGCCAACAAGCGCCAGGGCCTGCCGCAGACGGACATAGGCACCTGACATGCACCCGCTGCGCCAATCCCGCCTCGCCGCGCTTTCCGTCTACCAGGCGCTCGAGCATCAGCTGGGCCGCATCTGCGGCCCGGACCTGAACCCGCTGCGCCACCTGGGCGCGCTGGGATTCCTGCTGTTCTGGTTGCTCGCGATCAGCGGTATCTACCTGTTCGCGGTGTTCGACACCTCGGCCGAAGGCGCCTACCGGTCGATCGACCAGCTCTCGCGCCAGCAGTGGTATCTGGGCGGGGTGTTGCGCAGCGTGCACCGCTATTCGGCCGACGCCTTCATCGTCGTATTGCTGGCGCATCTGCTGCGCGAGGCGCTGATGGGCCGCTACAGCGGCTTCCGGCGCTTTTCGTGGCTGACCGGGGTGCCGCTGTTGCTGCTGGCCTTCACCAGCGCCATCGGCGGTTTCTGGCTCAACTGGGACCAGCTCGGCCAGTTCTCGGCTATGGCCACCGCCGAACTGCTCGATGCGCTGCCGCTATTCGCCTCGCCATTGACGCGCAATTTTCTCGGCACGGCCGCAGTCAGCGACCGCCTGTTCTCGCTCTTCATCTTCGTACATGTCGGCGTCTCGCTGTTCCTCGTGTTCGGCCTGTGGTTCCATATCCAGCGGCTGTCCCACGCCGCAGTCTTTCCGCCCCGGCCGATGGTGGCCGCTGTCATGCTGGGTCTGCTCGCGCTGGCGCTGGCCGCACCGGTGATGAGCCATGCGCCAGCCGACCTCGCCGCTGCGCCAGCCACATTGACGCTGGACTGGTTCCTGCTTTTCATCCATCCACTGGCCTATGCCACGTCGCCGGGTCTGGTGTGGGCCCTGCTCGCGCTGTCGCTGCTGCTGTTGTTCGCCCTGCCGTTCCTGCCCCAGCCGGCGCAGGCCCCGGTGGCCGTGGTCGATCCGGCCAACTGCAATGGCTGCCGGCGCTGCTTCGACGACTGCCCCTATGCCGCGGTGACGATGGTGCCGCACCCGATCCGCACGGTGCGCCAGATGGCGCAGGTCGACAGCGACCTGTGCGCGAGTTGCGGCATCTGCGTCGGCGCCTGCCCGTCGTCGACACCGTTTCGCAGCGCCGCCGAACTGGTCACCGGCATTGACATGCCAGCCTCGCCGATCGGCGCGCTGCGCCAGCGTCTGAGCCAGGGACTGGCCGCGCTGGGCCAGGCTCCGGGCAAGATCGTCGTGTTCGGCTGCCAGCACGGCGCCAATGTCAGCCGCCTGGCCAGCCCCGACGTGCTCGCGCTGGAGCTCGTCTGCGCCGCGCAGCTTGCGCCCTCCTTCGTCGAATACGCGCTGCGCGACGGCGCGTCGGGCGTCGTCGTCAGTGGCTGCTCCGAGGGCGGCTGCATCTACCGGCTCGGCCAGCGCTGGACCGCCGAACGCCTGCAGGGCAGGCGTGAGCCCCATCTGCGCGCATCGGTGCCAGCCGAACAACTCGCCCTGGCCTGGGCCGATGCCGGCGACGAAGCTAGCGTCATGCGCGCGCTGCAGGGTCTGCGCCGGCGCCTGGCCGATTCGCTGGCCACGCCGGCAACACGCGCAGTGCAGGCCGATGTCTGAAAGACTGAACCGCGGCCCGATGGCCTGGCTGGGACAAGGCCTGCTGTACGGCCTGTTTGCGCTTGTCATCGGTGTTTTCTCTTCCTGGCCGCCTTACCACTACCTGGACCGTGACCAGGCGCTGATCAAACTCAGCTTCAACCACCAGGGACAGGTCGTGGCAGATTGCCGCGATGTCAGCGCGCAGGAACAGGCCAAGGTTCAGCCCACCATGCGACGGACCAAGATCTGCCCGCGCGAACGCTCGCCGATCACGGTCGAGCTCGACATCGACGGTGCGACGGTGCTCAAGCACGTGGCCCAGCCATCCGGACTCTCGCGCGACGGCGCGTCCACCACGTACCACCGGCTGCAAGTGCCCGCAGGCAGCCACACGCTGGTCGTGCGGCTCAAGGACGATGTGCGCAGCGCGGGCTTCAACCACGAGCGCCGGGCCACCGTCACGCTCAAACCAGCCCAGATCCTGGTGATCGATTTCGAGCCGGGCAAGGGCGGGATCACACTGCAATGAACACCATCACCGAAACCATGCACGCGCGCCAGGGCCGCGCCAGTGCAAGGCTGCCGACCGATGTGCGGTACACGCTAGCCGTGCCGGACGATGCGCGCCGTGCGCTGGCGCGTGGCTGGATGTGGCTGGGGCTGCTGGCCCTGATCGGCTCCGGCGTCTTCTCGCTGCTGCTGGTGCTGGCGCGCACGCCGGGCATCAATGCCTGGCTGCCGGGAACCGACTTCTTCCGCGTCGCGCTGGTCGTGCATGTCGACCTGTCGGTGCTGGTCTGGTTCGTCGCGCTGGCCGGCATGTTGTGGAGCCTGAACAGCGCGCCGCGGGCCACGGCCTGGGGCTGGTTTGCGCTGGCCGGCTGCGGCACCGGCGCGCTGCTGATGTGCCTTTCGGCCTTCCTGGGCAACGGCGCGCCAGTCATGGCCAACTACATCCCGGTGCTGGAGCGCCCGCTGTTCCTGTTCGCGCTGGTGCTGTTTGCACTTGGATCGGCGGTGCTGGTCACCCACAGCTTGTGGGCCGCACCCAAGCCCGGCCCGGCCATCGACGGCCTGGGCGCACTGCGTTTCGGCCTCAATGCAGCTGCGGTGTCGGGCGCGGTGGCCATCGGCGCCTTCGCCTGGTCCTTCGCCGTGGTTCCGCTGGAACTGGAGGGCAAGGCCTATTACGAGATCCTGTTCTGGGGCGGCGGCCATGCATTGCAGTTCACGTGGACGCTGCTGATGCTGGTGGCCTGGCTGGCACTGGCCAGTGCCAGCGGCGCGCGGCTGCCCATCAGCCCGCGCATCACGGTGCTGATGTTCACGCTGGCCCTGGTGGCAGTGTTCGTCACGCCTTATGCCTACCTCGCACACGACATCGCATCGGTCGAGCACCGCGCGCTGCTGACCTGGGCCATGCGCATCGGCGGCGGTCTGGCGATCGCACCGATCGCGCTGGCCGTCGTGCTGGGGCTGATCGCCGCGCCTGCAGCCGACGCCAGCGGCCGGCCCCTGCGTGCGGCGCTGGTGTGGTCGATCACGCTGTTTGTCGCCGGCGGCGTGATCGGGGTCTTCATCAACGGCGCCAACGTGCGCATCCCGGCCCACTACCATGGCTGCATCGTGGGCGTCACGCTGGCGCTGATGGGCCTGGCCTACCACCTGCTACCCAGGCTCGGCTACGCCAGCGTCGACAGCCGTATGGCCGCACTGCAGCCCGCCGTATACGGGATTGGGCAACTGATGCACATCACCGGCCTGGTCTGGTCCGGCGGTTATGGCGTGCAACGCAAGGTCGCCGGCGCCGACCAGGTGCTGCGCTCGAGCGGCGAGATCGCCGGCATGGGCCTGATGGGCCTGGGCGGACTGGTGGCCATCGTTGGTGGACTGCTGTTCGTTGTCGTGATGCTGAGGGCACTGCGTGCGGGCGCTGCGGCATCGGTCTGCGAGGCCCGCGCATGATCGCAGGCCTGCAGGCTGCGCTGCGCTGGGTCTTCATGCAGGTGGAGGCGGTGTTCAACCGCGCCTTCGGCGATCGTGTCAACCCGCTGTACCACCTGGGCTCGATCACGTTCTGGCTGTTCTGGCTGGTCGCTGGCAGCGGCCTGTACCTTTACGCATTTTTCGAAACCGGCGTGGCCGGCGCCTACGACTCGGTCCAGGCGCTCACGCATGGCCAGTGGTTCGCCGGCGGCATCCTGCGCAGCGTGCACCGCTACGCGTCGGACGCGATGGTGCTCACCATGCTGCTGCACATGGTGCGCCACTTCGCGTTCGACCGCATGCGCGGCTGGCGCTGGTTCTCCTGGGTCAGCGGTGTCGCGCTCATCTGGGGGGTCTATGTGTCGGGCATCAACGGCTACATGTTGCCCTGGGACCAGATGGCGCAGTTCGTCATCGTCGCCTCGTTCGAGTGGCTCGACTGGCTGCCGGGATTCGGCGGCGCTCTGGCGCGCAACTTCCTGTACACGTCCAGCGTCAACGACCGCTTCTTCTCGCTGCTGGCCTTCATGCACATCGGACTGCCGCTGGTGGTGCTGCTGCTGATGTGGGTGCATGTGCAGCGTATTCCCAAGGCCAGGACCAGCCCACCGCGGCCAATCATGCTCAGCCTTGCGTTGACCCTGCTGGTGCTGTCGCTGGTCAAGCCGGCCTTGAGCCAGGGCGGCGCTGCCGCGCTCGATGTATCGCCCACGGAACTGCAGTTGGACTGGTTCTACCTGACGGTATTTCCGCTGCTCTACCTGTGGCCGATGGCCCAGGTCTGGGCCTTGTTGGTGGCGGCCACCGCCGTGATCACCCTGGTACCCTGGTTGCCACCCCGCTGGCGACGCCCCACGGCCGCCAGCGAGTTCAGCATGACCGTTGACGACGGAACCCAGGCCCATCCGGTGCGCGCCGGCGAAACCCTGCTGGACGCCGGCCTGCGGGCCGGGCTGGACCTGCCCTATGAATGCCGCAACGGCGCCTGCGGCTTGTGCCTGTGCACGGTGCACCACGGCAGCGTGGACCATGGCCCGTACCAGGCCAGTGCCTTGCCCGAGTCGCTGCGCGCACAGGGTCAGACACTGATGTGCTGCGCAACGGCGCGCTCGGACGTGGCGATCGAGGTGGTGCGTGCCGACGGACGCCAACGCCCCGCGCTGCACACGTACCAAGGCCGTGTCGAGACGCTGGAGCGGCTTAGCCCGGACCTGATCCGGCTGACGCTGTCGCTGCCCGAAGGCGAACACATCCGCTTCGCGGCCGGCCAATACATCAATATCCTCCTGGACGATGGCCAGCGACGCGCTTATTCGTTCGCCAGCGCGCCAGACCACAGCGCGATGATCGAACTGCATGTCGGCATGGTCCCGGGAGGCCGATTCACTGGCCATGTGTTCAACCACATGAAGATCGGCGACACCCTGCGCTTCGAGGGACCGCTGGGCCAGTTCACACTGCGCGAGAGCGAACTGCCGATCCTGTTCGTGGCCGGCGCAACCGGTTTTGCGCCCGTCAAGAGCATCGTCGAGGACGCGTTCAAGCGCGGCCTGCGACGGCCGATGTGGTTGTACTGGGGCGTGCGCCGGCGCAGCAACCTGTATCTGGCGGCGCTGGCCGAGCAATGGCAGCGCGAACACGACAACTTCCACTTCGTACCGGTGCTCTCGCACGCGGAGCCGGCCGACGACTGGAAGGGACGCCAGGGCCTGGTGCATGAAGCCATGCTGGCCGATTTCCCCGACATGCGCGGCTACGAAATCTATGTTTGTGGCTCCGTCAAGATGGTCGAGGCCGCGGTGCCCGCGTTCATCAGCCAGGGGCTCGACGAGGGGTTGTGTTTTACCGATGCCTTCGTAGCGTCGGTGCAGCGGTCCACGTCATCGACCGGCTGACGTACGCGGGGCCCCGCGCCGGCTCCCGTTTGCTTGCTCGGGCAGGCACGGCACAACGATCCGTGGGCCGGTCACGATGAAGCGCATCGGGTGCGGCTGTTGCGCTACTGCGCATGCCCACCGTTTGCCCTGGATCGGCTGCGCAAGGAAGGTGGGTAGCTGGCCCACCGCTGCCCCAAACCCCAGAGCGGCTGCAAACGGGC
>ENA-ORBV01003256-ORBV01003256.1-microbial-mat-metagenome-genome-assembly--contig:-NODE-3256-length-32797-cov-17.622280_pt1 | contig 32797 bp, 24 predicted proteins | sample MGYA00237777_ERZ505514 | MGnify/ENA primary metagenome ERZ505514 (study PRJEB26160, sample SAMN06269048) | microbial mat metagenome | isolation source: Oligotrophic lake microbial mat | place... | reverse complement strand
GTTGATGACCGTGGTAACGCCCGAGACTCCCTTGACCCGCGCCTCGATTGTGTCCTTCTCCGCCTGATCGGCCACGTTGCCGCGAAGCGTCACGACGCCGCTGCGGGCAACAACTTCGATTCCTTGTGCCGTCGCCGACATTGAACTGTCCTGGCGGATCATCGCCCGAATCTCTTCGGTGATTCGCTGATCCTGCGCGGTGTTCGCCGGCTGGCTCGGCGTCCCGACGGGTGCCGGTGATGTGCCGCCCGGCTGCATAGCCGGATCGGTAGATGACGGCACCGTGCCGGACGGCGGCAAAGTGCCGGGCGTGCGATCCGGGGTGGTGTTCCCCGGAGCCGGAGACCTCGGCGGCGTCGTGTTGGTGGGCGAGTTGGTGGCGCGATCATCGCACCCTGCCGTCCCCAAAGCCAAAAGCGAGGCGAGTCCCAGCGCGAGCTTGGTCTGATTCTGGGTATTCATGTGATAACTCCTAAATACAGCCGCGAGCGGACTCACATACTTCACGGGGATGTCTTACAAAACTATCTGCTTGAAGCGACATGGCGATGAACGCCAGATGAACCCGGCCTCATTGTGCGTCTGAACTGCTCTTGTGCGCGACGTTGTCAATCACTTCAAGTTCAACGGGCCGCGGCGACCTGTTCGTTCGCCGCGCCCTTGCATCCAAAGTCCCGAAGTTCACGGGACGAAGCGAAATCGATTCGTGCGTTCAACCACGCGATCTTGATCAGCGGTTGCTGGAACCCGACGAACCGCCCTGGCTTGCACCCGAACCGCCGGCGGACCTTCCGCTCTGGCTGCCGCCACTCTGACCGCCCTGGCTTCCTTGGCCGCCACTGCGGCTGCCGCCTTGACTGCTCTGGCTTCCGCCCGGACGATTCTGATTGGTTTGGCCGCCGGCGCCACCGGACTGAGAGCCGCCCTCGTCATTCTCGGAGCCAGCAGACATTGTCTGCTCATCGCGATCCTGCCCCTCCTCACCGCCACGCTGCCGATCCTGATCCCAAGTCTTGCTGCCAGCCTGCGAGCCAGTCGAGCCAGTCGAGCCGGTCGAGCCGGTCGAGCCGGTCGAGCCGGGGGTGCGTGACGTTGATCCGGTCTTGTTGCCACCCTGATTACCTGTGTTCTGAGGCATTGTCCGATCCTTGCTGGGCGCTTCTGCCCGTAAAGAAAAACAGTTGCTGAGGCGCTCGCACCTCGTCGAGTCTTGCCAAATGTCACTCGGATGCACGCGGTGTCAGTGAATACGACGTAAAACCGGGTTCATTCCTGCTTCGAGTTTCGCAGGGACATTGACCTCCCTCACACGAGTTGCCGTCAGACACTCGCACTTGCGGACATTTCGATCACGCTTGTCAGCCGCTTTCACAACAGATGAGTTACGGAACCTTCTCGCGGGGGCACGCCTTCCCCGCGTTTGGGCCACCGCGCATACGCTGGAATCGTGAACCCGCAAGACGATTCACAAAGCACCCCGCCCGCCGATGCCGCTTCGGCCGGAGGCGTGACGCGTCTGCTCAAAGCCGCGTCCCAGGGGGATCGCGATGCGCTCGAGCAGTTGCTCGCAACGGTTCATGGCGAGTTGCGAGCGATCGCGCAGGCGAGGATGAACCACGAGCGGCCCGGCCACACCCTCCAGGCCACGGCGCTCGTGAACGAGGCGTATTTGCGACTGCTCGGACGGGGCGGTATCGAATGGGACGGCCGGAAGCACTTCTTTCGGGCCGCTGCGGAGGCGATGCGAAAGATTCTCATCGATCACGCCCGGGCGCGCAACGCGGCCAAGCGGGGCGGGGGCACAGCCGAGGGCCACGGCCGGGCCGGGCACGCTGCGCTGTCGATCACTTCCGTGGCCGACCTTGCCTCGGATGTTGACCCGGACGGAATCCTGGCCTTGGACGAGGCGATCCTGCGCCTGGAGGATGTGGATGCGCAGGCCGCGTGGGTGGTCCGGCTGCGCTTCTATGCCGGGCTGACTGAACGATCGGTGGCGGAGGTTCTGGAAATCTCAGAGCGAACCGTGCGGCGGAACTGGGTGTTTGCGCGGGGCTGGCTTCGCGATGCGATCGAGCGGGAAGGGTGGTAGGAGCGCCGGATGGACACTTCGCTGGACGCCAGGGCCAGGCTCATTTTCGACGAGGCGATAGACCTGCGCGACGAGGATCGATCCAGCGTCATCGCGCGCGCTTGTGGCGACGACGTTGCGCTGCGCCAACGGGTCGAGGCGCTGATCGCCGCCGCGGAGAAGCAGGATGGCTTTCTCGGCGATCCGACCTTGGGCTCCGGATCGCTCTCGGGCGATGGTCGGTCCGCCGAGCAGCCCGGCACGCTCATTGGTCCCTACCGGCTGCTGGAACGCATCGGGGAGGGCGGGTTCGGCGCGGTGTTCATGGCCGAGCAGTCATCGCCGGTCCGCCGCCGCGTCGCGCTCAAGATCGTCAAACTCGGGATGGATACCCGGATGGTGATCGCCCGCTTCGAGCAGGAGCGCCAGGCTTTGGCGCTCATGGACCATCCCAACATCGCAAGGGTTTTCGACGCGGGGGCGACCGACACGGGCCGGCCCTACTTCGTCATGGAGTTGGTCCGCGGCGCGCCGATCACAACGTACTGCGACCGGGAGCAACTCAGCATCCCCCAGCGGGTGGAACTCTTTACACAGGTCTGCCGGGCTGTCCAGCACGCGCACACGAAGGGCGTGATCCATCGCGATATCAAGCCGGGCAACGTACTCGTGGGCACGGTGGACGGCCGTCCACTTGCAAAGATCATCGACTTCGGCATTGCCAAGGCGATACAGGACCGCCTGACCGACAAGACGCTCTTCACGGAGTTCCGGCAGCTCGTGGGGACGCCCGAGTACATGAGCCCCGAGCAGGCAGCGGGCAGTCTGGATATTGATACCCGAACCGACGTTTACGCGCTCGGCGTGCTGCTCTACGAACTGCTCACGGGCTCCACTCCCTTTGATGCAAAGCAACTCCGCTCCGCGGCCTATGCGGAGATGCAGCGGATCATCCGCGAGGTCGACCCGCCCGCACCCAGCACGCGCTTGGCCAACTCCCGGGAGGGGGCGCTGGCCATCGCCGCCCTACGCGGAACGCTCCCCCACCGGCTCGGGTCCACCGTCCGCGGCGAACTCGACTGGATTGTGATGCGAACGCTCGACAAGGAGCGGGCCCGCCGGTACGACTCCGCCGGCGACCTCGCGGCGGATATCGAGCGATACCTCGAGGGCAAACCGGTCGAGGCCGCACCGCCGAGCAGGGCGTATCGATTCCGCAAGATGCTCAGGCGGCATCGGCTTGGCGTCGGAGTCGGAGCGATCGTTGCCGTCGCTCTCGTCGCTGGGACAGGTGTGGCCTTGTGGCAGGCACGGGTTGCGGCGAGGGAGCGCGACGCGGCCACCATCTCAGCGATCGCCGCCGAGACTGCTCGTCGTGAGGCGGACCAGGTGGCCGAGTTTGAGAGCGCGCGACTGAAGGACATTGACGCCGCGGGAATGGGCAAACGTCTGCTGGCTGATCTTGCCGAGAACGCTCGAGAGGGGATGGCCCGTGCGGGCGTCGCTGAAGGTCGGATCACCGAGCGCCTTGCGCAACTCGAGGACCTGCTCGCGGATGTCAACGCGACGAGTCTGGCGCTTCGGACGTTGGATGCGAACATCTTCGAGGGCGCGCTCAGGGCGGTGGATGAGCAGTTCAAGGACCAGCCGGCCGTGCAGGCGCGCCTGCTGCAGATTCTCGCGGACACGCTCCAGGGACTCGGGCTGATCGATCGCGCCTCGGGGCCGATGGAGCGGGCGGTGGAGATCCGGCGTCGCGTGCTGGGCGACCGGCACTCGGACACGCTCCTTTCGATCGACAACCTCGGCTCGCTCCGCGTCGCCCAGAGCAGGCTCGGCGACGCGGAAGCGTGTACCCGCGAGGCATTGGGGGCGCGCGAGGCGATGCTCGGTCCCGACCACCCGGAAACATTGAACTCGCTCAACAATCTGGGCATGATCTTTCTCATGCAGGGCAAGATGAAGGACGCCGAGGCGTGCCTTCGCGATTTGCTCGAGAAGGATCGTCGCATCAAGGGGCCGGACCATCCCGACACGCTCCAGGTGGTCAACAACATGGGGGGCATGTTGCTGGAAACCGGTCGGCCCGCCGAGGCCGAGTCGTTCTTCCGCGAGTCGCTCGTGGCGAGACGGCGCGTCTCAGGCGTGGATCACTTTCAGACGATTGTCTCCACGAGCAACCTGGCGCTCTCGATCGAGAAGCAGGGCCGCCCCGCCGATGCCGAGCCGTTGTATCAGGACGCCCTGGCCCGCGCCAAGCGGATGCTGGGCGAGGAACACCCACAGACGCTGCTGTTCAAGAGCAATCTCGGCTTTCTGCTCTGCACGCTCGGCCGCCTCCCCGAGGCCGAGTCGCTCACGCTCGAGGCGCTCACAACGCGCCGACGGTTGTTCGGCAATGCGCACGGGGACACGCTCCAGTCGATCCACAACTTCGCTGTCCTGCTCGTCGCTCAGGGCGATGTGGCAGGCGCGGAGGCACATTTCCAAGAAGCGCTCAAGGGGCGCCTCGCGGCACTCGGGGGCGCACACCGGTATGTCACCCAGACTCGCACTTCGCTCGCGAGTCTGCTTGCCGACCAGGGACGCCACGCCGAAGCCGAAGCCATTCTGCTCGAAGCGCACCGCAACGCGGCGGAATCCAAAGACATCAACCGCAAGCAGCTCGCCGCCCGGATCGAGGCACTTATCGCGTTCTACGAGGCTTGGGACAAGGCCAAGCCGGACAGGGGTCACGCGGACAAGGCCGCCCGGTGGCGGCAAGCCCTCGCGGACCTTCCGGGCGATCCCGCACCCGTTGTTCCTGGCGCCGCGCCGCCGAGGCCTTGACTCGGTGTCTCCGCCTCTACTCGCCCCGGCTTTCAGTGTGATCGCTTTCTCCGGCCGGATTCATGGCCGCGTGCATTGAGCCGCTGCGCCCTGTCGTGTGGGGGTTGTCCGCGCGGCAGCCCCGTGTCCCAATCCAGACGAGACCCAGATCGGGGCCGCCCAAAGGGAGAGCATCATGAGTTTGTTCAGTCGCATCACTGCCGCGTGTCTGGCGATGGCCGTTGGGTTCTTCACTACCGAAACATTGGCCCAGTCGAACGTACTTACCAGCACCGGAACACCGGGGATCTCCGTCAGCGGAGGTCTCGTGTACTTCGCAGACCCGGGGGCCGAGTTCTGCTCGTCGCAAAGGGTCCGGAACGTGACCGTAGGAGGTGGCTCCGGCGGCAACCTGATCAACTTCCTGGGCGGCTGTCCCATGTTCGGACAGACGATCCGGGCCGATGGGGGCTACGTCTTCATGGCCGCTTTCACCGGGCCCGGTCAGTCCGTGGTCAGACTTTGGACAGGCGGGGCGAACACGGGCCTCACCACGCTGCTGACACCACCTATCGGCAACGAAGCCATCATCAAACTCGACACGACGCCTCAGTGGGTGTACTGGCAGACGGCCTCGTGGGTCGGACGGATCGGACGCGACGGAACGAGCCCCACCCAGATCGTCCGGCAGCCGTTCACGTCGCGCATCGGGCTGGCCGCGGCGGGCAACGGGCTTGTCTACTGGTGCCAGGGGAACGAAATCTGGCGTGCCGACTTCTCAGCCCCGGTACCCGCGCTCTTTGCCAGCGGATCGTTCAATGCGCCGGTGCATCTCGTCGCCGATGCGACGCACCTCTATTGGGCCGAGGTCGGCGGCGTCATCAGACGAACAACACTGACACCCGGTGGACCTGTCACGACCATTCGCAATGCCGTCGCGGGCGGGTACTCAGTACAGAGTCTGCTCGTGGACGGCACGCACGCCTACCTGCTCGAGTCGGCCACCGTCGGCACTGCACGCATCTTCAAGGTTCCACTGGCGGGCGGCACCGCGGTGCAAGTCGGGCCGGGCAACCTCCCGTTCGCCCGATCCCTCCAGCAGGATGTTGACCAACTCTATTGGGTGGACGGACCCAACGGGGACATCCGGCGCATCCGCAAGGATGCCGCCGCGATCCAGCCCGACTTCGACTGGCTGGGGCTCGAGGTCACGCAGGGCATCCAAAACATGGCCAACGATGTGCCGCTGGTGCGGGGCAAACCTACATTAGTTCGCGGCTACCCGCGCTCCTCCCTGGGCGGCTACCCAAACGTCACCGCCCAGTTGCACGGCGTGCGGACCTCCAACGGTCAGCCCATGCCCGGCTCGCCCCTCCGCTCCACGGTCGCGGCACTGAATGTGCCGCAGGGCGGCGACCTCAACGATGCCCGCCGGCTCAACCTGGGAGGCACCTTCAACTGGGAGGTACCCGGCTCCTGGCTCAACAACTCGGTCACGTTCACGGCCACAATCAACTTCGATAACTCGATCAGCGAGAGCATCACCGGCAACAACTCGATCAGCGCAGCGCTCCAGGTCCACGATGTGCCGCCGGTGTGCATCAAACTCAGGCGGACCCGCACCGAGGCACCGACCTACGAAGCGTATGGAACCGATTTCAACAACGTGATCAACCGCTACCGAACCCTCACGCCGGCGCGCGACGTGTGGATCTACCCGCAGAGCGGCATTTTCGAGGAGATCGAGTGCTGCACCTGGTACCCGCCGCATGTGTACTGGGGGAAGTGGGAGGTCAACGACGACAAGAACCAGATGATCGTGCAACTCATTAACGAAGCCACCTTCGCTTCCAACCTGAGCCAGTGCGACGCCGTCGGCGCCGAGACCCATCGCGTCGCGATGATCCATCCAGATACCTACACCGGGGAATCCAGCGGCTTTGCCAACTACGTCTGGAACGTCTCCTATGTGCAGTTCAATACGAACGGCCAGGCCACCTACTTCTATCCGAGCGGCGGCGCGATTCTCGCCCAGGAGATCGCGCACAACCACAACGGCTGGCCGCTCCAGCACCGGTGGGACCATGTGGACTGCGGCAGCCCCGAGGGGATCAACCCAGACTACCCCTACTTCACCGACGCCATCGGGCTTCCCGGCTCGCTCAACCACTACGGCTTCGACCCCATCTCCCGGGCGGTCATCCGCCCCACGGATGCACGCGACTACATGTCCTACTGCAACCCGCGCTGGACATCGGACTACAGCTGGCTGGGCATGATGGACCAACTGAACTCGAACCCGCTGCCCGCCGGGCCCCCGCCCTCCGGGGACTACCTGATGGCGATCGGCTTCATCGATGACGGTTCCGGGCAGGCCGAGGTGCTCCAGGTCCACCACATCTTCGCCGGAACCATGCCGGTTGCGGATCTCACCCGCCTGCTCGCCCAACAATCGGAGAACACCGGGATCATTCCCGCGTACCGACTGGAACTCCGCAACGCTGCGGGCTTCGTCGTGGGGACGCAGGACTTCGATGCCACCGTCGCCTCGCACGAGCACGGCGATGAGAAGCCGATCTTCGCCATCCTGATGCCCGACCATCCCGCGGGCGCATCGGTCACGGTCAAGGACCGCGCCAGCAACGGCACGATGGGCTCGCTCGCGGCCAGCGCCAACGCGCCCGTCGTCACCGCCATCATCTCGCCCACCCACAGCCAGACGATCACCAACGCCGTGAACATCTCATGGACCGCGAGTGATGCCGATGGCGACACGCTCACCTACATCGTGCAGTACACGCGCGACAGCGGCGCGAAATGGGAGGTGCTCGCCGCGAACACGCCCAACACTTTTCTGAACCTGGAAGCGACGGAGTTGCTCCCCGGCTCGGCCACCACCGGCCTGCCCGGCTCGTCCCACATCCGGATCATCGCCTCCGACGGCTTCCGCACCGGCATTCGTACATCAGCCCCGTTCCTCGTCACCAACCGTGCGCCCATCGCCACCATCACGCTGCCGGCAAACGGCGCCCGCTTCGGCGCGGGAGAGACCATCCGCTTCAGCGGCGTCGGATTCGACCCGGAAATAGGAAGGCTTGACAGCGCTGTGTACCTGTTTGAATGGAGCATCAACGGGGGCCCTCCCGTCTACGGTCACGAGTTCATCGACACCGACGGATTCGCGCCCGGCACCTACACCGCCACGCTGGTCGTTCGGGATGCGATGACATCACCGGGGATCACCTCCATCACCTTCTACGTTGGCGATGGTCCGCCCCCACCCGCCGATGTTGACAGCGACGGTGTGCCGGACGTAACCGACAACTGCTCGATCGTCTTCAATCCTGACCAGACGGATACCGATGCCGACGGCGTCGGGAACCCGTGCGACAACTGCCCGCTGCTGGCCAACCCCGATCAGGGCGACCTCGACGACAATGGCTACGGCAACGCGTGCGACAACACCCGCCTGTATGTCAACGCCGCTGCGACGGGTCTGAACAGCGGGCTCTCATGGGCTAACGCCTACACCTCGCTCGAGTCGGCTCTCGCAGCGACGGACACGCTCCCTGCCGTCCGCGATATATGGGTCGCGCAAGGTCGCTACGTCCCAACCGCGCGCAGCAATGCCGCGGTCCCGCGCTCCGCGACGTTCCGGCTCCGCCCCAACGTCTCCATCTACGGCGGCTTTGTGGGGTACGAGCTCCATGCCGAGGATGCCGACCCTCGCGCCCATCCCACGATCCTCAGCGGCGACGTGCTCAACGACGATGGTCCGGCTCCGGGCTTCACCAATCGCGGCGACAACGTGTACACCGTCTTCACCTGCAATGCCAGCACCATCATCGAGGGCCTGGTCTTCACCAAAGGTAACGCCTCGGGCATCAACCCAAGCGTGGGCGGGGGTGTTCATATCACCGCGTCCGCGCCGGACTTCCGCCGCTGCGACTTTATCTCCAATCAGGGGGGGCCGAACTCAGGCGGCGGCGCCCACGCCAACCTCGTCGGTTCACCGATCTTCCGGCACTGCCGGTTCCTGGGGAACACCGTCATCGGTTACGGTGCCGGTGCCGCGATCTATGGCGGTGCGCCCCAGTTCCTCAACTGCTTGTTCGTGGACAACCGCGCCACGGGCGTGGCCTCCCGCGGCGGCGCGGTCGCCACATTCAGTTCCACACCCTCCTTCGTCAACTGCACCGTAGCGTCCAATCACTCGCAATATCAAACCGGCGGCCTGCACATCGCTGGGAACAGCACCTACGCCGCGAGCGTGACCAACTGCGTCGCCTTCTTCAATACCGACACCAACGGCTCTGTCACAGGCCCGCTCGCGCAGGTCCGCACCGATGGGGGCGCGGCTGCGAACGTGGCGTACTCCTGCGTGCAGGGCGGTTACGCGGGACAGAACATCTCCGCGGACCCGCAGTTCGTCGATCTCAACGGTGCAGACAATATTTTCGGCACCACCGATGACCAGCCGCGTCCCGCGCAGGGCTCGCCCGTCAACGATGCAGGGGCCAACGCCTACGCACTCTCCGTGCCCTTCGATCTGGAAGGCCTGCCGCGCCGTGTGAACGACCCAAACCGTCCCGACACCGGCCTGGGCTCTGCCCCCATCGTGGATATGGGCGCTTTCGAGTGGCAGCCGCCGCCGCCGTGCCCCGCCGATTTCGACGGCAACGGCCTTCGCGAAGTCTCGGACATATTCGCGTTCCTCTCGGCGTGGTTCGCCAATGACCCGCGTGCGAACTTCGATCAGATGGGAGGGATCGCGGTACCCGACATCTTCGCGTTCCTGAGCGCGTGGTTCGCGGGCTGCTAGAGGACGCTCCTGCACCCAGCATCCGCCTGAGATCAGAGTCCTCCAACGACCCACGGCTTCTCGCCGTGGGTTGTTGCATGAACACGTTCGGCATGGCAACAACCGAGGGCATCCCACATGGCGCGCAAAGAAGAGGGCATGGCCGACGGCCACACCCTGCTTCTTCTCGTGACGTTCGTTTGCTCAGCGCGAGTTGCTGACGCGATCCCACGCGTCACGCGTCGCGTGCCTTGCCTTTTCCCACGGCAACGTGGAGTTCGACCGCGCGGGCCACTCCCGTTCCAAGTCGGGGGCCGCCTCATCGAAAGACCGGCCCGGCGACCGCGCAGCGCTCTCCCATCCGTAGCGATAGGCTGGCTGGTAGTCCTTGTACGCGCCGCTTGAGGACGCATAAGGGCGCGATTTGTAGTTCTGTTCCCAGTACGCGTCCTGGACCGTCGGGTCCACGGCCTCCGCCGCAGCCTTGCCTCCCAGCCCACCGGCGACCGCGCCGATCACCGCGCCCGCAACCGCGCCGACAGGACCGGCCATCGCGCCGATCGCAGCGCCGGCCGCGCCGCCGCCCGCGGCACCGATCCCTGTACCGACGGGATGAGCTCCTGGCGCTCCCGAGATAGCGTCCCGATTGGCGGGGTTGGAGTCTGTGCGATTCTTATCACGACTGCGATCCGTGCTCGTACCCATTGCTGATCCCGATCTTGAAGAGTTGTGACCCCTGCCCCATGCTGTCCGCTCCGCGTCGTTCATCGAGGAGTTGACGGAGTATCACACCGGTAGATGAGTGCCAGGAGTGCGCGGAAGTGATTTGGTTCTCACGCCGCGATTTTTATCGCCGCTCTCACCACAATGCGTTCGCAAACGGCATGGCTGCTGACCGCCTCGTCGGAGTCAGTCACCGGGCATGAGGGGACGACAGCGAACTACCTTGCGTCATCCTGATCGATCTGTGACCTAGCAACCAGCAAACCACGCGCTCAGGAACGCGAAGATCGCAGGTACGCCCGACGTCCCCCCGAACTCATACGCGTCCGGGTCGTTCGCAAACCACGCGCTCAGGAACGCGAAGATGTCGGGCACTTCGACCGTGCCGTTCGTGTCAAAGTCCGCCGTGCAGGTCACGCGAAGGAGAATGCTGCCCGAGCCGAGGTTGCGCTTGACGGCGACAAAGCCATGAATCCCGCTCGCGGGAGCCGTGAACGAGGCCGACACATCCATGCCCGGGTTCGCGGAGTCAACAGCGGCAAGCGCCGAGCCCGCGTTGCCGTAGGTTGTCAAGGGCCCGAAGACGAGCAGCGAGAGTTCCGGCGAGCCGCTCAGCACCTCGACGGCCGCGCGATACTCCACTCCTCCGACAAGGGGCTTCTCAAAGACCTCGACGACCTCTTCAAGAGCGAATGACGCGTTCGTGCTCGCCCCGCCAAGGTCGAAGCCGACCTCAAACTCGACGCGGGTGTTGAAGAACCCCAGGTCCGCGTCCACGAGCGCGGCGTTCGCGTAGATCGTGCCCGCATCGGGCACCGCGGCGTTGTTCGAGTTCAACACCACCAGGTCCACGGCAAGGCCGACGTTGTCGGAGAACGCCAGCGCAGCGCCCGAGGAGAAGCATGGATCGCCATCGTCGATCATAAGCGACCAGTCGCTCGCCGCGGGGCGAGAGGCAACGACATGGAACTCGTTGGCGACGGTGGCAAAGGACCGCGATGCGCCCGAGGCCGGACTGAAGATGAGTTGCGGGACATCGCTGACCAGCGGTGAGGGCACCGTGATCGTGATGTTAGACGAGCCCGCATCGGAATACTGACGCCCGTAACTCGACGAACTCGACACCCACGAGACCAGCGCGGAGCCGCCATCGGTATCGCAGGGCGAGCGCACCAGGAACTCCGCGTAGCGCGTCTGCCCCGGCCCAACAGCGCCAACATTGCTCAGCGTGTCGAGGAAAGTCCATCCCGTCGGGGCCGAGTCGAGCGTCGTAATGACATTCTGTGCTGTCGCATCGCCCGTGTTGCTCACGGCGATCCGTAACTCGAACGTCTGGAACGGTCCCGTCTCCGTGGTGCTCAAACTCGTGGAGAGTACCGGCCCGGCAGTCTCGGCAAAGTTCTCCTCGGTCGCCAGCGCGAAGCCGGAGAACGCATTCGCCGAATCCATCGTCACCTTGATGACCACCGGCGTGCCGGGGTCGCCGGGTTCCTCCGCGGCGTTGATGCCGACCTGTTCCACGTTGTCAACCGTTGACAAACTCGTGTCGGCCAGCGCGCCATCGGATTGCCGGTACAGCCGGAGGTCCAGGTCGTACGTCGCTCCCACACCCGGCGCCATCATGGTCCCGTTATAGAACATCGGCCGGTTCCACACCAGCGTCGCCTTCTCCCCGTTGAAGAGCGTCCCGTGATACAACCGTTCGGCCGGCCCGGTGGGAAACGGGCTGCCCGCGGTCGAGACGAAAGACTCAATCACATCGGTCGCGTTAAAGTACGCCGAGCCCAGATTCATCGACCCCCAGCCGTACGCCTTGTTCCACAGCGAGCCGGAGAACGGGTCATCGTCGGTGTAGTCGGCATCGGTGCCGTTGTCGCTCCACGCGTCCGCGGCATTGATGAGCACGGCCTTGTTGGCGTACGTTGTCTGGTCGCCGCGAGTCTGCACGACCAGGAGATACCCGCCGGTGACGTGCGGCGCAGCGCCGGAGGTGCCGTTGAAGTTCACGAAGTCACCGCCGCTCTGCCACTGCGCACGGGGCGTCCATGTGTTCTGACCGGGCGCCGCGATATCGGGCTTCTTCCGCAGCGTCACGGGCACCGGCCCGTGCCCCGATGTGGCGCGAAGCCGGTCATCCGCGCGATCGGCTGTGTCGAAGATATCGAGGTCGGCCACGCAGATGCTGTTGCGGGCCACGGACGGGCGCGTGATGGTGGAGGTCGTCCCGCCGTTGTTTCCCGCGGCGACAACGAACCCGCAGTCGAAGTCATCCACGATGGCGTCGTAGAACTGCTCCATGTCGTCGTCATCGGCGATGGCGGTGCCGAACTCCCACGACAGGTTTATTGCCTCCGGGTCGTCGGCCGCAGTGGTAACCATCCAATCCGAGTGGGCGTCGTGGAAACCGCCGTTGGCACGCCCCACGAGAACACGGTCCAGCCCCGGAGCAACGCCGCGGTACGTCGCATCGCGCGACGTGATGATGCCGGTGACGGCCGTGCCGTGCCCGACAGTGCCGCCCGGCTCGGGAACAAGGTCCGTCGCGAGCACGCCCGGCGCGGCGTCGAAAATCACGCCCCCGAACGAAGGGTGATTCTGCTGGCAGCCGCTATCAACCACGCCGACATCCCACGACTGCCCAAGCACGTTGTTTGCCCAGAACGAAGTCGGCAGCCCCAGCGCGAGCGCGGAGTGATCCAGCGCGGGCCGCCCGGAGGGCGCTTCGTAGATGCGCAGCACCAGCGGGTCCTTCCCAAGCGCCGCCAGTGCGCTCTCGGGCAGTTCCGCGGTCAGCCCGCTGAGCCCGATCGATCTCGCCACAACGACACCGCCCAACTGCTCGATCCTCGCGGCCAGGGCATCGTGCTCGGGCGTGACGATCGGCAGCACCTTGGCGCGAACGCGCTGGCGAGTATCTGCGTCGATCTGTTCGATGCTCGCGGCGAGTTCGTCGAGCCGGGCCTGCACATCCGCGGGCTGCCGGTGCTTGCCCTCGCCAACCTCCGCAAGCCAGGCTTTCTCCTGCTCGGGCGACTGGCTTTCGGCCGGGCGCAACGCGCGATGGGCCTCCTGGATCTCCAAGGAGAGCGGTCCGATCAGACGCTCCACCGCCTCGCGCTCGGTACGCATGAGCGGAACCCACGGGCTGTTCCGCAGCCGGATGACTACGCGGACACGGGCCGCGGGATCGACGACCGCCCCAGGCGCGACTTGCCTCGCGAGGGCGTCCTCCAGCACCGGGCGCACCGCATCGTCGGCCGGCGGCGGCGCCCCGTCGCCGGCAACGCTTTGCGCGCCCTCGGCAAGCCCACCCGCACAGCCGGCGGCCAAAAATGCAGCAGTCACCAGACGAGCGGGGAATGAGCGCATGGTCTCTCTCCGGGAAGCCAGTCGTTTCTGACAACGTTTGGAGGGACTACCGCCTCCAAACGCGGGTAGCAGCAGGAATTTCATGCACTTGACGGGAAAGTATACACGCGCGCCCAAAAGGAGATACGGCACCGTGCGAGACGGTGCCGTTTCCCGAAGTGACCCCATGGGGATTCGAACCCCAGTTTCTAGGATGAGAACCTAGCGTCCTAGACCAGGCTAGACGATGGGGCCGTCTAACAGAGGCGAGCAGTTTAGGCCGCGGGCCGACAAATTGGAAAGCCGCCGCGCCCGCCCGGATGTGGATTTTCGGGCGCATGTTCTCGGAACCTGCAGACCCGCTCACCACGCCGTTCATGACGTTCACGTCGTCGCGAGCGTCCGGCGGAGGTGGGCCAGCGCGTACACCGCGGCCTCCGCCTCGGTATACCCGACAACCGCGCCGCGGCTCGCTCCCGACTGGTCGCACCACGCCGCCCGCACGCACGAGTATTGATCCACGCGCTCCAAGCGGAACTCAAAGCCCGCTGCGGTGAACTCCTGCCGCACCCGCGCAACCGATGGGTACGCACGAGCATCGCCGTCGTAGGAGCAACCGGTCGAATCGAGATCGCTCCAGCCGGTCGCGCGGAGTTCATCCAAGGCCAGGGTCAGTCCCATGACACGTTCCTTTGATGCGTCCGCTTCACGCGCACACCCTCGTCCGCGACCCCCGAGCATCGTCATATTCGCGGCACAAACTCTAGTCTCGGCGTTCCGCCCAAGCACCCCACCCAAAACCGGCCACTTTGGCTGCCCTCACGCGGGGCCAGTAGTACGGCCATCTTGCCCAAAACTGTGCCCGAGGGGCGCGCGACTTTGTAGGTCAAAGGCTTGGTTCTCGGACCATCCGCAGCGTTCAGACGATCTCCAGAATCTCGAACTGCTTCACCCCGCGCGGGCCTCGGACGCTGACGGTCTCGCCCACCCGAGCCTTGAGCAGGGCTTCCCCAAACGGGCTGTTGACCGTTGCCTCGAAGTAGTCCGACTTCGCCAGCCCGGTCGCCTCGCCGACGAGTCGCACGGTCTCGTCGTCATCGCTGCCGACCTCGCGGATCTTCACCATCGCCCCGACATACACCACGCCCATCGACTTCTGATTCTCGTCGACCACCTGCACGATGGCCAGCCGCTGCTCGAGCCTGCGGATCTCCGCCTCCTCGTAGCCCTGCAACTCACGCGCGGCGTGATAGTCGCCGTTTTCCCGCAAGTCGCCGAGTTCACGAGCCTCCGCGATGCGCTTGGAGATTACCGCGCGGTTGGCGATCAGCGCGGCGACCCTCGCCTCCAGCAACTCCTTTTCCTCGCGCGTGACCAATTCCATCGGGAACCTCCGTGCTCAAACATATCAGAACCCGGCGTTCAGCAACGCGGGTCCGGTCAATCTAGGCCCCCCGCGACCGGCCTGCCACCCCGCCGGGCCTGCCGCCATCCGGCCAGAATCCACGCAGAACCCGCGGGCAACGCTAGCGCCCCTACTCCCCACCACTGCTCGGCACTCACAGGATTCTGCGGACCCGAGAAGCCGCGTCCCGTGAGGGCGGGCACCGCGGTGAAGGGCGAGAGCATCGCGACCCACGGGGCCCCTTGCGCTACCGAGCCGAACGCGCCCCCGCGGGCGAGCGCTGTTACAGGCGCGGCGGCGACCATCGCGACGCACACCGACATCCACACGGCGCGCTCGCCAAGGCCGCGATCCGCGGATGCGCGGATCGCCGGCGCGGCAAGGGCGATCGCGATCACGCCGCCGATGACCAGCACCCACAGCGCACTGAGCAGGGCGAGAGCCCCGACGATCCCGATGGGCCACTGCGCGAGCATGATGAGGGGCCACAGGATCATCTGCATGGGGAAGAGCACGACCACTACATCGGCCAGCGCTGCGCTCAGCGCCGAGCCGCGGGGCGACGTCTGGCTCAGGCGCACCATCGGCCAGAGAACCGTCGCGCCCGCCGCGACGACCAGGAGCATGATCCTCGCTGCGGGGCCGTACGTTGAGGTCGAAACGATCGTTGCCCGCGAGAGCCACAGGAGACTCCCGGCCACCGCGACAAGAACATAGATTGTCCATAGGAACGCGAAAAGCCGCGGCTCGCCGCGCCGATGCGCGAACGGGTCGGGCAGGGTGGCCGGCGGACCTGCATCCTGCGCAGCTCTCTCCTCGCCACCGCGCGCGCCATCGTCGGCACCGGCGCTTCCTGCCGCGTCACCGAGGTCGTTCTGCTTTGAAGGATCCGCGCCGTTCATACCGGAGCGTACCACGCGCGCCCTAGCGGCGTCGATCCGAACTGGCGATGTCGGCGATATGGATGTACGCGCCCGACTCGGGCCGCACATCGATCACCGCCCTGCCCGCGTCGATGCGCCCGTAGGACGCGAACAACTTGGCGATCTCCTGCCGCTTCTTCTCGGGCTTGGCCTGACCGGGCGCGAAATCGCCGGCGAATGGCGCGCCGCCCCACACAATCCGGTTGCCCTCATCCGTCACCACCACCAGTTGCTTTGAGTTCACATACTCCGACACGTCCACGCCGTAGACCTGGTCAAAGCCCGGCATCGGCGAGAGAAACTCCAGAAGCCGGAGGCCCGCCTGCACATCCCCGCCCAACCAGGCCTCGCCGTGTTCGGGCTTCTCGTGCGAACCCCCAATGATCACTCGGAACCCCGAGCCGTCGCGCTTGTAGACGGGCTGGAGCATCTCGCCGCCGCGCGAGACAAGATGGTCGCTCTCGTCCACCCGCACCGCCGCGACGGGCACCCGCCACACGCCATGCACCCGCACGATCCCATCAGCCGCGCGATCGACTCGGGCCCCGCCGCGAGATTCATCAAACCAGCCGGTGGCGATCAGCGCTTCGTGCGTCGCGACGACTGCGCGTCCGTCCAGCGGGTTGTCACCCGCCTGCAACGTGACAAGCCGCTCCAGGCCGGCGCGAGACTCGGAGTCCAGCCATGTGATCGGCAGGACGCCCGGCGGCGAGTTGGCCGGAAGCGGCATCATGGGCCACGCCAGTTCGACGCGTGGCGCACCCCGCCGCATCTCTGAGGCCAGCGCGAGCAGCGGGCGATAGCCGACGGCAAGGCTCGCCGCCGCGCCAAGCGCGGTTGCGCCCCCCAGCACCGCGCCGACCGCGTCAAACACCCGCGCCCGATCGCCCATCGCAGCGCGGAATCGCGCGAGCGTGAGAACCTGTCGAGCGAGCCGTCGCGTGCGAACTTTGGCCTTGCCTGGCATGGTGGACCGTCCTTGGTCGTTCTGGTGGGAGTTGTGCCGCTCAGGCCCGAGCCGTCGCGTGAACAGGAGATTGAGTCGCGGATGCCGGCGATGGGCGTTCGTGGTCCCGCACCGCCAGCCGCACGAGCGTTGCGCACAGGTCGGGCATCTCGAGGCCCATCTTTCTCGCCGCTTTGGGCACAAGCGAGTGGCCGGTAAAGCCCGGCATGGTGTTGATCTCCAGGAACCACGCGGTCCCCGAGGGGTCGAGCATGAAGTCCGCGCGGGCGATGTGGCGCACGTTCAGTGCGCGTGCAACCCGGGCAGTCTGCTCCTTGATGCGTTCGCCAACGCCTTGGGGCAGGGCGGGGTCAACTACATACGTTGTATCGTTCCGCGTGTATTTCGCCTCGTAGTCGTACAGCCCATCCGCCGGCACTATCTCGATGATCGGCAATGCACGTTCGTCCAGTAAGCCCACAGTGAGTTCCCGACCCTTCCCGCCGGCATCTCCGATCATCCGCTCAATCATGTACGCGCGGGGCTCGCCGGCGGCGGCTTCCTGCGCGATCGCCGTGCGGGCCTCGGTCCACTCTTCCGGCGTGCGGCACAAAAACAATCCGATTGTCGATCCCTCGTGGACCGGCTTGATGACCGCCGGCAGTTCCATCGGGCAGACCGGGTCGCGCCAATCGACAATGTGGGCCGCAGGTGTGGGGATGCCCAGTTCCAGCGCAACGATCTTCGTGGCGATCTTGTCCATCGCCCGGCGCGCTGCCAGCGACATGCTGCCGACAAACGGTCGTCCGTCAGATTCCAGAATGTCCTGCAGCGGGCCGCCCTCGCCCCACCCGCCGTGGAGCGCGGGAAAGACCACCTGGCCGGGCATCCTTGCAAGCTCCGCAGCGGACGCTCGCTCGATGGTCCGCCGCTCGACGCTGTGCCCCGCCGCGGCCAGCGCCTCGGCGATCGCGCGGGCGGAGTTCAGCGACACGTCGCGCTCCGCATCGGGCCCGCCACCCAGCACGAGAACGGACTGGAGATTGCTCTGAGATTCGCCAAACACCGGGCTGTTCATGCGTCACGCCTCCACACAACCACCTCGGGCTCGAGCGTGACACCATAGGTATCGTGGACCCGCCGCTTCACTTCGTCGATCAACTCGATCACGTCCCTCGCGCCCGCGCCGTCGCTGGTCACCACGAAGTTCGCGTGCCGGTCGCTGACGATCGCGCCGCCGATGCCCAGACCCTTGCAGCCGGCGCGGTCAATGAGCATCCCTGCGGAGACGCGGGTGCCGGCGGAGGCGATGTCGGGAAGATCGCTCAGCAGGGTAGGGTTCTTGAACACGCAGCCGGCCGATCGCTCCGCCATCGGCTGCGAGCGCTTCTTGTATTCCATGACTTCCTTGAGCCTTGCGCGAAGTTTCAGCGGATCATCCTCGCCGAGTTCAAGTTCCACCCACACGATGATCAACTCGGCCAAAGCGGACTGGCGATATCCAAACCCCGCCTGTTCCCGCGTGAGCCGGACGTCCCGCCCCGCGCGATCGATCGCGTGTACCGCCCGCACCGCGCCGGCAAACTCCCCGAACGATCCGCCCGCGTTCATCCGCGCTGCGCCCCCCACCGTTGCCGGGATGCCCCCGAGCCCTTCCAGCCCCGAACGCCCGCGCCGGCACGCGTCCAGAATCAATCGCGGCAGGTTCGCTCCGGCCATCGCCCCTACGACCCCGGGCTCGTCCCCCTTCGGCCCATCAAACCACCATTTGCACAAGTCCCGCTCGCTGAACGCAACCACCAACTCGACCACGCCCTCATCATCGACCAGCAAGTTCGCGCCGTCGCCCAGAATGCGCGCTGAAGGGTCGAGTTCGATGCACCGGCGCAACTGCGCCACGTTCGCCGGCCGCACGAGCCGGTCGGCGCGGCCTCCGACGCCGAACCAGGTCGGAATTTCAGCGTTGTGCTCGATCTGAATGGGCTCGGCGAGTGTATGCATGGGATGATAAAGTGATGAAGTGATCTGGATTGTGAATCGACGCTTTGGAATCGGTCTCCCTCGTGCGAGTTGTGCGAGAGACAACAATGTCCCACCTCAGCACACTCTCACATCATCACCACATCACTTCCCTCCTCCAAGAAACCCCCTCGCCACAGCGTCCACAGGCCCCGCTCCCATCACCACCAGCACATCCCCCGGGCGGCACACGACCTCGAGCGCCTCGATGATCGCCTCGAACGGGTACAGGTGCATCGCCTGCACGCCCCGCTGGCGCAAACGGTCCACCAGGTCCGCCGCGGAAACAAGCGTCTTTTCAATCTCCGAGTCGCGCACGAAGTAGATGTGCGGCACGATCACCATGTCTGCCGCGCCGAACGCCGTCGCGAACTCATCAAGCAGAAACCGCGTGCGCGAGTGCTGGTGCGGCTGGAAGACGCAGATCAGCCTGCCCCCCCGCTCCTGCGGGCGCTCATAATCTCGCAGCGCTCCGAGCGTTGCCGCGACCTCCGTCGGGTGGTGCCCGTAGTCGTCGTACACACGCACCGCTCCGCCCCGCGGGGCTGGCAGGTGCCGCTCGCCAAGGAACTGCATGCGCCGCTCCAGCCCCGTGAATCCCGCGAGCGTTCGACCCACGATATCCGCATCCGCTCCGCACATGATCGCCAGGGCCGCGGCGGTCGCCGCGTTCATCGCGTTGTGCTCGCCGGGCATTTGCGTCACCCACGCCGCGACCAACCCCTCGCCCTTGCGCACAAGTCCAGTCCGGCGCGAGCGCGGATCGTACTGCACGCTCCAGTCCGCGCTTGGTGCAAACCCAATTGTCTGGACATCGCAGAGCAGGCCGGCGGTCAGGCTGGTGCGGTGCGCGCACTCGTGCGCGATCAACAGGACCCCGCCGTCGTTACCCTGCCCCTTTGGCGGCAGCAGTTTAGCAAAGTCCGCGAACGCCTTCACCACCTCGTCGAGCGACCCGTAGATATCCAAGTGGTCGGCCTCGACACTCGTGATCGCCGCGATCCGCGGCCGGTAGTTGTGAAAACTGCGGTTGAACTCGCACGCCTCAACGACCAGCAGACCAGGCTCGCCCGACAGCACCCCAGCGGGAACTTCCGCAGCGCCGAGCCGGAACCCGCCGCTCCCGCCCGCGCCTCCCAGAGCGGCGAGTTGCGGACAGTTCGCCCCGACAATGACGCCCGGGTCGAGCCCCGCGGCCGCCATCACGCACCCCAGCATCGCCGTCGTTGTGCTCTTGCCGTGCGTGCCCGCGATGCACACGCCCGTCCGGCCCAACATGCACCTTCCCAGCGCTTCGGCGTAGGTCAGGTGCGGCACGCCCAGCCGGTCGGCTTCCAGAAGTTGCGGATGATCCGGCTTGATCGCCGCGGACGCGATGACCAGTTCGCAGTGTGCGGGAAGAGACCCCGACTGGTCAAGGCTTACCGCCACTCCCTCGCCTGCCAACGCCTCCGTGAATGGTGACGCGTACGCATCAGACCCCGACACCAGCGCGCCCCGCCCGCGCAGCATCCGCGCAAGGCCGCTCATCCCGCACCCACCGATGCCGATCAGGTAGACGTACCGTCCCGCGGGCTCAAACCTGCCCGCGCTCCCGTCCCACCATGCCTCGCCCCGCTCTGTGCCCGAACCTTGCCCCGCGACATCCGGGGTCGGTGAGGCCACGGCGGACAACTTGCCGGCTTGGGGGGACATCACGGAAGTTGTAGGCATCGGCGGGTGTATCGGATCGCGCGGATGCGCGGCGTGAACCGCGCCCAACCGAGCAGCACAGTCTTGCCGGGCGTCTATCCTTCAATCGCGAATGCCCCTCTCAACCCCCAAGGGCCACCCAACAGCACCCGTCCCCGGTGCCGCGCCGGTGCTGCCGTACAGACTCGCCTGCCTGTGCGACCTGCGCGACAAGGACGGACGAATCCTGCTCTTGCGCAGAAGTCGCGAGCCAAACCGCGGCCTGTGCTCGCCTATCGGTGGCAAACTCGACATGCATACGGGCGAATCTCCCGCCCAATGTGCGCAGCGCGAGATCCGCGAAGAGGCCGGGATCGAGATTCCCATTGACCGGCTCCACCTCGGCGCGCTCATCAGCGAAAAAGCCTTCGAGGGCAAGGGCCACTGGCTGTTGTTCTATTACCGCGTGCTCGGCCCTGTCGAGGTTCCTGCCCACTCCATCCCCGAAGGCTCGCTCGAATGGTTCCGGCCCGACGAGATCGATGCCCTGCCACTCCCCGAGACCGACCGCCGGATCATCTGGCCGCTCATCCGGCGGCACGATCGTGGCGACCCGAACCGCCCCGGCTTCTTCGCCCTGCATATCGACTGCTCGGGCAGCAACATGACCTGGGCGATCGAGCAGGCCGAATAGCCGCTTACACATACACCTCGAGCACCATCCGCCGAGTCATCTTCAACTGCATATGCAGCATCTTGCGGTTCCACCCCGCGATGTCCGACATCGCCGCGGCGTCCGCATGGACATACTGCTCCAGAGCCGACGGTGGCAGTTGCCGCGCCAACTGCTGCAAAATGCCCAGTTCCATTCCCGCGATACCGCACACATACACCAGCGTCCGCTCGCTCACGAGCATGGGCAGCAACTGCTCTCGATGCGACACCAGCCGGTCCTGTACATACATCCGGTCGTGTCCATCGGTCTGGCGCTCGCGGCTGATCGCCGTCATGTAGGTGAAGTTGGCGTGCTCGGATTCCAGTTTGCGGAAGTTGATGTCGTACAGCAGGTCCGTCGCGTACGGCGAGCCCATCACCAGCACGACCTTGCTCGCAACACCCGACTCAAGCAGGTCCGTCACCATGCCGCGGAACGGCGCGATGCCCGTGCCAGTCGCGAAGAAGATGTAATCGTGCGCCCCGGTGTCGATCGGGAGGAGGAACCGCTTGCCGTTGGGGCCTGAGAGTTTCACCTCGTCGCCGACCCGCAGGTCGCAGAGATGGTTCGATGCAACACCCAGGAAAAGTTTGTGCGTCTCCCAATGCTCATCCACCGTCCGCTTGACAGTCGTTGAAATGATCTGGCCTTGCCCGTCCTCGCCGCGAGTCGGCGACGCGACCGAGTACAGGCGCACCGCGTGGGGACGGCCCTTCTCGTCGTGACCGGGCGCCAGAACGCCGACCGACTGGCCCGGCAGCACGCTGCCCGCGAGCAGCGTTCCCGACACATCAAACTCAACGTGCCGCACAACTCCGGCCGCCTTGGGCGCTGTGCAGACCTCCGACTTGGTGATCCGCGCGATGCACGGTTCCCCCGGCCGATACAGGTGCATCTTTGCTTCGGGGAGGGCAATCTCGCCCGCATCGTGGGAGGGCGTGCTGGTCGGGGTGGTCATCGGCCAAGGATAGTCGGGCACCGAGCCAAATCGCCAGGCACGGAGTTCAACTGGCAGACATCGTGGGTGCGATGTGCCTCTCCAGTTGCTACTTTGTCCATCTGCTCATTTGCTGATTTCCCGTCTCAGCGGGACGTCGCCACTCGGTCCACCTCGTCGAGCGTCGTCATCCCCCGCGCCGCCATCTGCCAGCCCGATTGCAGGAGCGTGGTGAACAGCCCTTGCTCGATCACCCGCTTCATGGCCGCGAGCGACGGCTCCTTGATGATCACGTCCTTGAGTTCATCCGTGAAGTCCAGCAACTCGAAGATGGCGCGCCGGCCGCGATACCCCGTCCGCAGGCACTGCGCGCACCCCGTCGCGGTGTACAGCTCAGTCTGGCTCTCCAGGAAGCGGCCCATCCGCGTGGACTGCCCCGGCGTGACGCGCACGGGCCTCTTGCAGTTGTCGCACAGAACCCGCAGCAGGCGCTGGGCCAGCGTCAACTCCAGCGAGTTCGCCACCAGGTACGGCTCCACCTTCAGGTCCAGCAACCGGAACACGCTGCTCATCGTGTCCTTGGCGTGAACGGTCGAGAACACGAGGTGCCCCGTCATCGCCGCCTGCATGGCCGTGCGCGCTGTCTCATCGTCGCGCACCTCACCCACCAGAATCACGTCCGGGTCCTGCCGGAGCACGCTCCGCAGGAGCGAGCCGAAACTATTGCCCTGCCGGTCATCGATCGGGATCTGGGTCACGCCCTCGAGGTGGTACTCGACCGGGTCCTCGATCGTGATGACGTTGCGCGTCTGCCTGTCGATCACGCGCAGCGCGTTGTAAAGCGTCGTGGTCTTGCCCGAGCCGGTGGGCCCGCAGACCAGCAGCATCCCCGCCTCCTGCTCGCACACTTTCCGCACCCGGTCATACATGTACGCCGGGAGGCCCAGTTCCGTCAGGCTGCGCGGCGCATCGCGCATATCCAGCACGCGGATCACCAGTTTCTGCCCGTGAACGCTCGGCGTGAAACTCACCCGGTAGTCCACCCGGCGCGACGCCGTCTGGCCCGAGGCCGGGAACTTCGTGGAAAAGTGCCCGTCCAGCACCGCCTCTCGCCCCGTCGGCCGCATCTGGCACGCCGTCTTGATCAGCCCGAACGCCAGGTCTCCGACCGCATTGGGCAACTGAACGACACCGAGCATCTGCCCGTCCACGCGCATGCGAACCTGCACACAGTCGCCCTTGGGCTCCATGTGTACATCCGTCGCGTGCGCCTTGGATGCGCCCAGCAAAAGCAGCCTCGCAGCGCGCGAGCCCTCGCCCTCTCCGGCCAGCGCGCCCGATGCACGCCCGCGCCCGTCCACGAGTTCGAGTTTGTCATCGCTCCCGGTGTTCTTGGGCGGGAGCATGTGGATCAACTCGGTCAGATCAATCACCCATGCCGCATCGACCTTCGGCTTGCCTCCCCCGCCAGTACCATTACTGCCCTTGCCGTTCACGGACTCGCCGTTGAGCGCCGCGTCCGCCGCCGCGGCTCGCGCTGCGGCCTGACGCTCATGCAGCGTCTCCTCCGCCTGCACGATGTAGGTGTGCGTGCCCAGCCGGATGACATCGCCGGCCCGAACGATCGAATCGCTGACCTTGACGCCGTTGAGTTTTGTACCGTTGCGCGAGCCCAGGTCGCGCAGGTGCCACGTCACCGCCTCGGTGCTGCCCGTCTCATCAAGTTGGAACGTGTCGCCGTTCGGGCGGCTGGGTGCGGGCTCGATCACACAATGGAAGCGGGAGAGCAGCGTGTCGTTGAGCGCAAGAACATTCTCCGGCGAGCGCCCGATCGTCACGGGCTCGCCGCCAAGAGGGATTTCCTGCTGCGACTGGTCGGCTGATGTCAGGAACAACTGCGGCATAGACACACCCGCGGCCTGCGCCCAACCACTCCGCCCCCGCTCCCCGCGCCCTTTCCGCTCGCCCTGCGCAGTTCGGCCGGAACTACGAAGCAGGACAACCTTGGCACTCATGGTACTGGACTCCCCGTATCGGTTCCCACCCCGCCCGTCCGCCAGCAGCACACTTTCCGGCCTCCCGACCCTACCATCGGCCCCATGATCGACCTGCGCGACCTGCGTGAGAACCCCGACAAATACCGTCGCGGCTGCGAACTCAAGGGCATGAAGGTCGATATCGACCGCCTCATCGCCCTCGACGGCCGCCGGCGCGCCCTTCAGTCCGAGCAGGAATCCCTTCGGGCCCAGCAGCGCGGCATCGAGAAGGATCTGGGTCCGCAGATCGGAAAACTCGCCAGCGCCCTCAAGAAGGCCCCGGATGCCGAGAAGCCCGCTCTCGAACGCGAGTTAGATGGGCTCAAGGCCAGGCCCGCCGCCCTCAAGGACAAAATCCAGGCGCTGGACCCCCAGATCGCCGCGATCGAGCCCGAACTCAACGACATCCTCCTGACCGTCCCCCTTCCGCCGGACCCGGATGTACCCGTGGGCAAGGGCGGGGATGACAACGTGGAGATCCGGCGCTGGCACCCGCCTGCGAAACAGGAGGAAGGCCCCTGGGGCTTCGACACCAACAAGACATACGAGCAGAACCGCGGCTTCCGGCCCAAGACTCATCTCGAACTTGTCCGCGACCTCGGCCTGGCCGACTTCGAGCGCGGCGTGAAGATGGCCGGGGCCCGTTCGTACCTCCTGACCGGCGACGGCTTCCTGTTGCACAACGCGGTGCTGCGCTACGCCTTCGACTTCATGACGCTGACTCAGGGCTTCAAGGCGATGAGCGTCCCGGTGCTTGTGCGTGAGGAGTGCATGGTCGGCACCGGCTTCTTCCCGGCCGGACGCGAGCAGGCGTACCACGTTCCGGAAGGTTCTCCCGGTGGCACCGCTCTCCAGAGCGGTGCATCTCCTGCCGCCACTGGTCTGGAGACCAGTGCCACCAAGAGCAACGACCTCTTTCTCACCGGCACCGGCGAGGTCGGCCTCATGGGCCTGCACCAAGGCGAGATTCTCGACGAGGCCCAACTGCCTCTCAAGTACACCACCGTCAGCACGTGCTTCCGGCGCGAGGCGGGCGCGGCCGGAAAGGACACCGCCGGCCTCTACCGCATCCACCAGTTCGACAAGGTCGAGCAGGTCGTGATCTGCCGCGCCGATGAGGCCGAGAGCCGCGCCTGGCACAAGAAGATGATCGGGTACGTCGAGGAGATTCTGCAGTCGCTCGGCCTGCCGTATCGCCTGCTGCAATGCTGCACCGGCGACTTGGGCGTGAAGAACGCGGACATGATCGACATCGAGTCATGGATGCCCGGTCGTGGCCACCCCCTCCCAGAGGGAGGGGGCAAGGGGGAGGGCGCATCGAGTCGTGTAGTGATGTCAGGTGCCTTCGGCGAGACGCACTCCGCCTCGCGCCTGTACGACTACCAATGCCGCCGCCTGAACATGCGCTATCGCGAGGGCGGCGCGGGAGGGGGCGGCAAGGGCACGACGACGTTCTGTCACTCGCTCAACAACACCGTTGCCGCCTCGCCGCGATTGCTCATCCCGATCCTGGAAATGTGGCAGAACGCGGATGGAACCGTGACGGTGCCGCCCGTGCTGCGGCCGTACATGGGCGGCAAGAGCAAAATCGGGTGACCCTCGACACGTTTCAGAGCCAGGTGCGCCAGCGACGGGTTGCGTCGGCGACCGCCCTCGTCGCTCGTAGGATTGTTGCGTGGCACAGCGCGTTTTCATCTTCAACTCGACGCGACTTCCGCGGCTTCGCGCCGTCGCCCTGGGCCTGTGCGCCGTCCTGGCCACGCTCTTCGCCTCCCTCTGGCTCCTGAGCCAGTTCCGCTTCTTCGCCCTCATCCGCGAGACCGGCACGCTCGTCCGTAAAGATGCCATCCCCGATGGCCAGATGGGCGCGTGGGAATACACCCTCACGACCTGGAGCCTCCAGACCAATCCGCATCAACTGCGGCTCGTCCGCGGCACCTTCCTCAGCGTCATGCAGCGTGAAGCCGAGAAAGACCTATTCGCCGATCGCCTCGGGTGGGAGGCGCACACCTTCCCACGCTCCGCCATCGGCCCCGAGCGGTACCCCTGGTTCGCGTTTGAGCACAACGCGCAGTGACGTATCCTCGGCTTCGGACCAACCAGGACCACCTGGGGCGGCCAGACGGCGCACAAGTTTGACCTGCCCTACTGGTTGCCCATCGTGATCTTCGGCACGCCCGTGCTGCTCGCCGCGATGCACCGCCGCCGCCAACGCACGCGCCTGCGCGATGGTCGCTGCCTGAACTGCGGCTATCAACTCGATGCGCCGATGACCACCTGTCCCGAGTGCGGCGGGCAGCGCTCCCCGGTCCTCAGCACGCGATCCGCAGCGTCCGGCGATCCGCGGCAATCCGCGCCAGACCCGCCAGCGCCCGCATCTGGCTCTCATCCAGGTTCCAGAACTTGAAGCCAGCCTCGAACCACCCGTCCTTCCGCTTGATCAGCCGGACGAGTTGTGCCGGAAGTCCCGTCCCGATGCCGAGGCCCGAGAACTTGATCGCCGCCACCTCGCCCACATCCATCGGCGGCAACTTCTTGCTCAGCATCTTCATGCCCGTGTTCGACAGGTCCGCGACCAGCCCGTACTGGCACTCCAGCCCGTCGCAGACCAGCCGCCCGCCGCGGCGACGATTTGAGTTGGACGGTGTGCTCATCGCGCGGCCTCGCGAACGCGAACAGCGCTCCCGGGAATCCGGGCGCGGCTGTCGCTAGGTTCGGTATCGGCACTTGCGCGGTGCCCCGGTACGGTCGCCCTTGGGGATGCCCCCGCGCAAGCGCGACCTTGCGGGTTGGAACGGTTGGCGGGCGCGAGCCTAGATCAGGCGGTGGTCCTTCCACGCGGGGAACTTGGCCCGCCATGCCCGCAACGCCGCGAGATCGATATCCACGCTCAGGACACCCTGGGCCTCTCCAAGTTCGCCAACCACATCGCCCATCGGCCCGACGACGAGCGAGCCGCCGCGGTAGTCCAAGTGCGGGTCCTCGCCGGCACGGTTGACGCCCAGCACATACGCCTGGTTCTCGATCGCACGTGCGATGGTCAGCGCCCGCCGGTGCCCCGCACGCGCCACCGGCCAGTTGGCCCCTATCGCAAAGACCTCAGCCCCGGCCACCATGCCACGGCGGAACAGTTCCGGAAACCTCAGGTCGTAGCAGATCGCGGGGCAGACCATCGTCGCAACGTCCTCCCCGTTATCGGGTGTCACGCTTCCACTCGGGCCTGGTGGGGGGGCGACGGGAGCCGCCCGTTGCCGCGTCCATGCGTACGTCACCACCCGGTCGCCACCGGTGAAAAACTCGCTCTCGCGCCCGAACGAGAACGGGTGAACTTTGTCGTACTCGGCAACGACCTCCCCGGAGGGTCCGGTGATGGTGGCCCGGTTGCGCCCGCGCCCGTCGGGTCCGATGACGGTCCGCGCCCCCTGCACCGTCACGCCCAGATCGCGCGAAAGTTCACACAAGTACCGCACTGTCCGGCCGTCGGCATCGTTGGTCTTCGAGAGATCAAATGAAAAACCGGTATCGAACATCTCGGGAAGCACGATCAGATCGCCCGGATACACACCCGCTGATTGCAGCAAGGCCGTGGTCCGCGCAAAGTTCGCGGCACGGTCCTCCCATACGATGTCCAGTTGCACCAGGTGCGCCCGCATGTGTATCGCTCCGCGCCCCGCCACGCCGATCGTACCCGGCCTTGACACCCACACCGCCCCCCGTGCAACCCGGGCCGGTCGAATCCCAACAACACGTCGCGATGATGCTTCTCAACCCAGCCAACGTGGTGAACGACACACCTGCCCACATCCCCAGCAGCGATCGCTTCGGGCGCGTCGGTGGGCGTGTCCCCTCGCGCCCGCTCGTCCTGCTCGCCAGCCGGTCTCCGCGCCGGCGCGAGTTGCTCACCCGCGCGGGCATCGAGTTCGTGGTCGCGCAGCCCGCGCTCGACGATGCCGACCTCGATCCCGGCGAGTCTTCGGCCGAGCAGTGGGTCGCCGCGATGGCGTACCTGAAGGCCGCGACGGCAGTGCGTCAGGGTCTGCACACGTCTCTCGACACGGCACGCCCGGTCGGCGTGATCCTCGGTGCCGACACCGTCGTCTCGCTCGGCGAGCGGATTATCGGCCAGCCCCGCGACCTCGCGGATGCCCGGCGGATCATTGAGGAACTCGCCGATGCCGAGCACGAGGTTCTCACAGGCGTGGCGATGCTCTGCCCACGGACGCAGCGTCGCGAGATCTTCATCGATCGCGCGACCGTCCGCGTCGGAATCATTACGCCCCGTGAGATCGATGCGTACCTGGCCACCGGCCAGTGGCGCGGCAAGGCCGGTGCCTACAACCTGTCCGAGCGCATCGCCGCCGGCTGGCCCATCACTTGCACCGGCGACACGGGCACCATCATGGGCCTGCCGGTCGGGCTTGTCATCGGCCGCCTCGACACCTGGAACTGACGCTGTCAGAGCCCGGAGCGCGAGCGACGGGGTGTGCCCGAAGCATCGATGAACCCGACAAGACGCGCTTGCAAGAGGTGCCCTCTCTGTGTTTGACACAGCCTGCGCACCCCGTCGCTCGCGCTCCGGGTTCCGACCATGCGCTTCACCGTCCAGTCCGCATCCGGTGCATCCACACGCCGTACTCGATCACCGATGCAACCAGTTCTCGGCGCGATGCGGGAAGGCCACGCCCGAACGCCGTGTGGTTCCGCCATTCCCAGTACGGCCCTCGAAAACGGAAGCGCGTGATCACCCCGAGCCGCGCCAGTTGATACGCCCCCCCGAGCAGATCAACCAGGCGAGTAATCATGGCTCACTTCCCTCATCCCCTGCTCCCTCATCCCTGATCCCGTTCCCAGCTCACCACATCGCCGCGGACGTGCTGGACACCATTGCCGTTCCCTGCGGGTCAATGCTCGCGGCGTAGTTCAGCATCTCAACCCGCGTCGGTTCCACCGCCAGCAGCGCCGCCACGATGTTCCCGGTCGAGCACCAGCGCGTGGGGTTCTGCTGCCAGGCCATAGCCGCGACCAGTTCTCCGGGCTTGTTCTGCCGGATCAGGTCGAGCATGCCCATGTCGTGCTGGAACACCTTTTTGCGGGCCGCATCCGCCTCCGGTGTCTCGCCTGCAAGCGTCCCCTGATCGCCGAACGACTGGCCCGCGTGCGCCAGATCGGCCGACGCGATGATGAGCGTTGAGCCCGGCAGGCTCGCCACACACTCCTTCAGCGCTTTCACGAACGGCTCCAGCGCCACCCCGTTGCCGTCGTACGAATCGCCGTTGGCCACCGCGGGGTCGTGAACCAGCGCGCCAAAGACCTTGGGGAAGTTGCCGTTCTCATCCGCACCGAAGATGTGCTGTATCCACATCATCTGCAGTTCGATCGAGTGCTCCCGCTCGTGATCGAAGCGGTTGGCGTAGAACTTGTCCCCCAGTGCGAACCTCAGCGCATTGGCGACATCCGCATCGACGTTGCACGAGCCCAGCGGCGTCGTGAAGCCCTTGTCGCAGCCGACCACGCCCGTGCCCTGCCCGAAGTGGTTTGTGCCCAGCACGATCACCCGGTCGGGCCGGTCGCACACGCGCAGACGCCCGTACACGTTCGCGTAGTTCACCCACCCGCGCGGATAATCAATGTGCGGCGCGATGATCGCCTTGGGCAACTTGTCGAAACTGGGCTTCTCGGCCTTCTCGAGCGCCTTGGACATCCATTGGTTGAACAGGTCGCGCACACGCGACGGACCCTGCTCCGCCTTCACCGATTCGTCGACCTTGTCCGTGCCCGCGGCCTGCACCACCAGCATGTCCGCGAACGCCGCGCTGCTCGCCGGAGGGAGGTTCGCCGCGGCGTCGAAATCCGCCTTCACCTTCGCCCACAACTTGTCGAACGACGGCCCCTCGATGAGCGCTGCATCGTCGAGTTGCGCGACCATGCCTTCCAGGACTTCGCGGTTCAGGCCACGCCCGACCTCCTGCAGGATCTGATCGAGGTCACGCGTCCCGTCCATCAGCGGAAAGAGCAGCCTCGCGGCGGGCATAGTGAAGATTACCTTGTCGGAAATTTGCCGCGCATCCGCCAAGCCGAGGAGTTGCACCTGCTGACCATCGGGTCCCTGTCCCTGCGCCGGGAAGCCCCGCACCGGACGAAGTTTCGGCCGTCGCATATGGGCGGCGTTCGGGTCGAACTTGGGCTTGGGGGCATCGGGTGTGGGAAGGTCGGAAGACGAGTCAGGCTGGCTCATGCCGAATCGTAGCCGTGATGCCCTGAGAGACCGGAGGCGGGCATGTTCCGTCTTGTTCCAACCATGTGCCGGGCACGGAGTTGTGGACCACCGCCCGGTGCCCCCCTATCGTCGTGGCCCTCTTTGTCGGAAGAACACCATGATCGATTCTCTCAAGGCCGGCCAGACTGTCCGCTGCACCATCGTCAAGTTGCCGCGATCCCGAGGCAACACCAAGACGGTTCGTGCGCTGATGCTCCGCGACCCCCAGACCGTCCGCTCGCTCCGGCGTGCCCAGATGCTGCGCCGCCGCAACAACGTCGTCTACAACCGCGGCAACCGCGACTGGGTGCAACGCCGCCCGTGCGCCCGCATCGCGTTCATTCGCGCCGATGCGACGTGGACCTTCACCTACCAGTTCGACCTCGCCGACGAACTCCGCTCGGTCGAGTCGTTCCTGAAGATCGAAGCGGCCTGATTCGCCCTTATTGACTATTCGCAAGGCCCCGGTTTGGCGGGCCTTGCTCGTTTTTACGAACTTCGCGCTGTCCATACGATCAGACCATGAAACGAGCGATCATCCTCGCGGCGGTTCTGGTGGCCGGCGGTGTAGGAACGCCCATCGCGCTGTGGTACAACCTCGGACGCAGCCCCGTCGCGCCTGACCGAAAACCGCCCGACGCGGTGTACCCCTGCCGCGGCCGGGTCGTGATGCTGCCCGATGCCGCCCGACCGTTGAACGAGTTGCAGATTCACCACGAGCCCATCGAGTCCTTCGCGAACCCCAATGGCACGCTCGGCATGCCGTCGATGGTCATGCCCTTCCCCACAGCGCCCGATGCCACCCTCGCGGGGCTGGCCGTTGGAGATGTGATCGAGTTCGACTTCGCCGTGTGGACCACCCCGGGCAGCCGCGGCTTTGAGGCCCGGAACATCAGGGAGTTGCCGCCCGAGACCAAACTCGATTTGCCGGAATGACCCTCCGGCGTGATTCGGAACAAGAATAAGAAAAAAAACCCAGCGCCTAGCCGCAAGGGCCAAGCGCCGGGTCTCGTGGGGGTCGGGTAGAGGGTGTCGTTGCTGCGGTACCCGGCGAATCGGCTTGGACTCAGCCGGAATTCTTCAGTCTCCCTCTCTCACTTCCAGACCTCAATGGATTATTCGTTCCACCAAGTCTCTCGGTTCAGATTGTGCCGACTACTGGCCCGTCTTTCCACTCATTTATGGAAAAACCGCTGATTCTTGGGGAATACCTCAGTCCTCCGTCGCGGATTTCTTACCCGAACGGAGGGAAAGCCGCTCCATGACCTGCCGGAGGTCCGACCAGACTTTTGCCCGGTTTTCATCCGTGTACGCCCGCAGAAGGAAGGCGGGGTGGTAGGTGGGCATGACGGGGACGGCCCACCCGGCAGGCAGCCCGCGTGCCGCTTCGGAGCGCAGTAGAGCCGGCGAGGGAATGAAGTCGTGCCAGCGGGCCCGGAGCGAGCCCATCGACTCCGCGGAGTTGAGGAGCGTGCGCGAGGCGGGCAGCCCGAGCGTCACCAGCGCCTCCGGTCGCACGATCATGATCTGATCGTGCAGGTAAGGCGCGCACGCGGCGCACTCTTCGGCCGTCGGTGTGGCGTTGTCGGGCGGGCGCGTCTTGAGGATATTGGCGATGTACACCTGCTCGCGGCTCAGGCCCATCGCCAGGATCATCTTGTCGAGCAGCTGCCCAGCCTTCCCCACGAACGGGCGACCGGTCCGGTCCTCCTCAGCACCGGGGGCCTCGCCCACAAACATCAGGCGGGCGCACGGATCGCCCTCACCGAACACGATGTTGTGATGGTCGGTGACAAAACTCTTGTGCGGCGCATCCCGCTCGTAGCGATCGCGGAGTTCATCGAGAAGCCGCTGGGCGGTCGCGCGTCGGTCTCCCCCATCGCCGGAATGCCCTACCGGCTTCGCTGGCTTGCCGAGCGGCTTCGACTCAACCTCCAGGGGCGCGGCGGTTTGGGCCCGGAGTCTCCCGATCGGCACGAAAGTCACGCCCATCATGGCGAGCGTCGCGGCATTCTGTCGCACGGCCCGGCGGACGGCTGGATCGCTTGTCTGCGGCATCTTTCCAGAGTATCGCCCGCGAACGCGGTGCGGTTTGTGGGTGTTCAGGGATTGGGCGCGGGGGGAGGAGTGGTTGGTGGCAC
>ENA-ORBV01003254-ORBV01003254.1-microbial-mat-metagenome-genome-assembly--contig:-NODE-3254-length-32806-cov-9.617404_pt1 | contig 32806 bp, 27 predicted proteins | sample MGYA00237777_ERZ505514 | MGnify/ENA primary metagenome ERZ505514 (study PRJEB26160, sample SAMN06269048) | microbial mat metagenome | isolation source: Oligotrophic lake microbial mat | place... | reverse complement strand
TTAGCCAAATGGCTTCAGATTCCTAGCATTGTCTTACTGCTGCTCTTTGGTCTTCTTTTAGGCTCCAGCGGCTTAGGCTTGCTGGAACCATCGCTTCTAGGTAATGGTTTAGAAGTCATCGTTTCTTTAGCGATCGCGCTGATTTTGTTTGAGGGAGGGCTAAATTTACAGATCCGCGATCTAAGTAGCGTTTCGGTGAGCCTCCGCAATCTCGTCACCATCGGAGTGCTAATTACCTTTCTCGGTGGTGCGATCGCCGCCCATTGCTTGAATGAGTTTCCCTGGTCGATCGCCTTTCTCTACGCTTCCTTAGTCGTCGTCACGGGTCCAACGGTAGTGACTCCCTTACTGAAGCTGATTGGGGTTGAAAAACGGGTCGCAACACTTCTAGAAGGTGAGGGGATTTTGATCGATCCCATTGGTGCGATCGTGGCAGTGATTACCCTCAACATCATTTTGAGTCGCCATGAAGTGCCACTGGTTTTAGTTGGCACGGCAATCCCGTTATTGGTGCTGAAGGGCTTGGGGTTGCGGTTAGGCATTGGGGTAGCGATCGGGTTGAGCGCGGGCGGTTTACTCAGTTTGTTGCTTAAACAATCTAAAGCGCTGCCGCAAGCATTAAAAAATCTGGTGGTACTAGCAGCAGTGTGGGGCGCTTTTAGCTTGGCACAGGTACTCCGAAGCGAGTCAGGGCTGTTGGTTGCAGTATTGATGGGCATTATTTTGCGAGCGGCTACCATCCCCGAAGAACGCTTGATCCGTCAGTTTAATGAACAGTTAGGCATACTCGCAAACTCGGTCTTGTTTGTTTTGCTGGCGGCTGATCTGTCGATCGCAAGCGTGTTTGCTTTGGGTGGGGGAAGCGTCCTGACCGTGCTGATGCTGATGCTCGTCGTGCGCCCCATCAATATTCTGCTATCGACCTGGAATGGAGGCTTTAGCTGGAAACAGAAACTGTTGCTGTCCTGGATTGCACCGCGTGGCATTGTTGCCGCTTCCATGGCATCTTTGTTTGCGATCGCACTAACAAAAGAAGGCATCAACGGCGGCGAGGCGATCAAAGCGCTCGTTTTTCTCACCATTTTCATGACAGTCTTGATTCAAGGACTCACAGCAGGCTGGATTGCCCGTTGGCTGGGGCTGCGTGTGAGTCAGGTCAGAACCGTGATTGTTGGAAATAATCCGTTAAGCCAATTACTGGTTCAGTTACTTCAGCAAGCCGGAGAGATGGTTGTTTTAATTGACCTTGGCGATCGCGCTTCAACCACGATCGAGCTAAATGATGTCCCTGTCATCAGCCAGTACTTGGATTTAGAGGAGCTACAGGCAGAAGGAATCGCGTCACTGAGTACCTTTTTGGCGCTCACCAACAAGCCAGAACTGAACGGCATCTTAGCGCAACGGGCTGTTGAATTATTTCGCCCCGACACAGTAGCGACAGTCTCTCAATCCGCACTGAACGGTAATGATCGTCCGAGTTTAGCTGCAACAGGCATTCAGCTTGCTTTTGCACCCCAAGTTTCCCTTGATGGGTGGAGTCAGGCTCTCACTCAGCATGATGTGCAGCTAGTCGAGGTCGTGTTGCAGTCGGAGAATTTTGAGGCACAGCAAGCGGAGTTGCAAGGCTGCGTCGCAGGCGGTCATTTGCTGCCGCTCTTGATTAGGCGAGAGGAGCCTTTACAAATCATACTTGTTACTGAGCCTTGGTTAGTGGGCGATCGCATCACTTGTCTACTCAATAAGGCTTCACTCTCTGCAATACCGACGCTGAGCCAGAGTCATTCAACGATCCTGCCGTTGCCAGAGCCTATGCCTCTAGAACCAGCTTTGCTTCAAGCAAACTAACTTATCAATTCTGAGCGTTAGACTTTTCCCGGCGAATTTCCTCAACTTGCCCGACCACAAACACCAACGTAAAGGGTTGTCCCATTTCGCGTTGGAGAAACTCCTCTAAAAGTGCAACCCGTCTGGAGCTAATAGGTTCTCTCGCCCGGACATTCAGCCGAACTTCTGGCGGATTGGACAACCAGTTTGTGCTGCTGCTCAAGAGGTCTAACCGTTGAAAAGTAAGGGTGCGATTTAACAACGCATGTCTCAGGCTGGCTTCCAGATGTGCTTGCTTCACCAACCGGGCAAAACTAAACCCCAGAGGAATCAACAGGATTGCAGTAAAAGTTAGTATCCAGGTGAGAGCTTGGCGGGCACGGCGAAATGAAGCATAGCCTGCTATCAGAAAGGTGATCATACAGGATAGGGTAATGCCCAGCAAGTTTGTGAGATAGAGCAGCGCGGCTCCTTGGCTGAGGCTCCAGTTTGCCTGAGATGCGCCTAAGCCAATCACACAGATGGGTGGCATCAGTGCAACCGCGATCGCCGTTCCTGCAAGACTTTCTGAGATTTTCGGTTGCATTTTCGCATAGCCACTAATCCCTCCAGCAACAGTCGCAATTCCTAAATCAAGTAGCGTGGGTTCCGAGCGCGCCAGCACTTCACTGTCAAAGCTGGAGATGCCAACCAATCTGCCCAATACCCAGGCAAGGATCACTGCAAGCCCGGTGCCCACCGCAACTGCAACTAGACCGCGACGAAACAGCAACACATTGCCTTCCAGTGCCCCAAATGCCAGTCCCCGAATCGGCAGCATCAAAGGCGCGATGATCATGGCACCGATAATTACTGCTGTACTATTTGACAACAATCCGAAGGTAGCGATCGCGCAGGAACTCACAATTAAAATTAAGTAGGACGAGTCCGGGGTCGATTCTGCTAGTAACTCAGCTCGAAGCTGCTGCAAGTGAATCAGGTTATTGCTCTGATTTCTGAAGGTTTTAAAGCGATCGCGGATATTTGTTAGCACCTTCGACTCCTCTCCTGACCTTGGAATCCTTAGCTTTGCCCAGCATCTTACTTGCGATTGTAGCGGCTATGTTCTAATGGGCTGAAGATGGTAGAGGCTGATTTTTTGGGGGGACTGCATGGATGCGACTCTAAGTGAAGCGGCGATCGCGCCTGCAATACCGGGACCCAAAACGCCTAATAGTTGAAAGGTGGCGTTGGAGAGAGCGATCGCTTGGTGCAGTCCTTTCAACAACTTGGCAAAGCTTAACAGGTTCTTTGTCATCTGCCGCTATCAGGTTCAGTGCTCTTGATCTTCCTGGCTTTCCTCCCTGTTGTCAAATTCTGAATTTATAATTGCTGGCTCTGGTGAACCGAACGTTCGCCTCGACCAGTTGAGCAGAATCGTTTTGCTGCACTACCTGCTGTAATCGGGCATTTGCCCGCTGTGCGCGACTCGATCGTTCTAGATTAGGCGGACTAGAAAATTGCCAGATTAGCAGCCCAGTTAGTAGATTGCAGAAAGTTTTGAGGCTTCGACATAAGCGCTCAGCCGAACGTTTTGAGTTTTTAATTCGCCACCCGACCCCTGACCCCTGAAACCAGATCTCTGACCTAATTAACGCAAAAACGGGGGGCGTTTCACATCCGCAGGTTTCGTTTTAATCACTTCATCCATAAATCGCTTGAGGGCTTGTTCGCGATTTTTCATGAAGGCAGCCCAAAAACCAGGATGAAATTCATCCATTGTTTTGGCGATCGCCCACACATCCACCGCCAAAATATTCTGTAACACTTCATCTTCCCGCTTGAGGGAATTGATTTGCTCCATTAAAAGCCGCTCTTTAGCAGTCTGCTGATGATCATCTTTAGTCGTTGTCATAGTTCAATCCAGAAAACTTGATTCACCAATCGACGGTGACGCGGTTCAGGAGTCAGGGATAATAAAAGCTGACAAGTTATTTATAGCGCGACTGATTGTAATTCTATGCTACGTCAAATTTCCTTAGGAATGGTGGGGTTGGTAGTGGGTGGTATTCTAACCATCATTGGCTTTGTTGCATACTTTATTCTGGACAATCCCACCCTTAATTTGATCGGGTTTTTCTATGGAATTCCTATTTTGCTGGGTGGGTTGGCGCTGAAAGCCTCTGAACTAGAACCTGCCCCGTATTCGCAGCCGACTTCTGAAGCGATCGTGGCACTGCGCGATCGCCAATCCACTGCCACTCAAACTCAGATCCGTAAAGATGTGACCCGGTTTCGCTATGGACAAAGCGCCCATTTAGATACTTCCCTCAAAGCGTTGAAGCTCAGCCCCACCGATGAAGAATGCCCCATGCTCCAAAGCATTCGAGAAGAGGAAACCGACGGAGCCTATACGCTGGTGTTGCAATTTGAGTCGCCGTTTTTTCCGGCTCAAGCCTGGAAAGATAAAGAACAAAAGCTGACTGGTTTCTTTGGTCCCGGTGTGCGGGTCGAAGTGAATGCCCTCGACGACGAACTGGTCGAATTGGCTCTAATTTCCACTCCTCAAACCAGCGAAACTCCTGTGGCGGCATGAGCAAAACCTTTCAAGTGTCCACGCGATCGCTGTCTCGTTGGTTTCAGCAGGCAGGCAATCGGGTGCTGGCTGGAATGATTGCCATGAGTACGGTGATTTTATTTTTGTGCAGCAGCATTCGACATCTATTATTTCACTCCACCGCCTACGATCTGGGCTATTTTGATCAATTATCCTACTTGCTGAGTCAGGGATTGCCGCCGGTGATTTCCTTTTGGGGATATCACTTTTTAGGCGGACATGCAGATTGGATTATGTATTTCGTGGCAATCCCATACAAGATTTATCCTTCTGTGTTTTGGTTGTTGGGGATTCAAGCGATCGCACTGTCTATGGGCGCTTTGCCCACCTATCATCTAGCACAACAGGCGGGACTTAAAAACGGTCAGGCGATGGGAATTGCGGCAGCTTATTTGTTGCATCCAATCATTTTCAATCTGAATCTGTTTGATTTTCATCCAGAAGTGATTGCTCTGCCGCTGATTTTGACTGCGATTTTGACCGCAAGACGTAACCAAGTGGGCTGGTTTGTCTTGTGTTTAATCCTAATTTTGGGTTGCCGAGATGCCTTATCGCTCACCGTGTTTGCCATGGGTTTTTGGCTCTGGCTATTTGAGAAACGGCTAAAGTGTGGCGCGATCGCGCTGATCTTAGGCGGAGGTTGGTTCTTGTTTGCCACACAGGTTCTCATCCCTTCTTTTCCGCCCGGTGGTGTAATCTCGGTTGCCCGATTTGACTATTTAGGCAGTTCCGTCGGGGAAATTGTGCTGAATTTATTCTTAAAACCTAATTTGGTTCTATTCGCTTTATTCACCTTGCCCAATCTGCAATATCTTTGCCTGTTATTTTTACCTGTTATTTGGGGCTTATCCTGGCAGCATCTAGCACCGCTAATTGTGATCATTCCCACTTTGCTACTAAATCTGCTTAGCACCTTGGAAACTCAAAAGGATTTGCTGCATCAGTATTCTCTGCCAGCGCTGCCGTTTTTGATGGTGGCGATTATTGCGGCACTGGCAGATGGCAAAGGGTTGGTGCAAAGTCGGCGGGGAATTTTGCTTTGTTCGCTGATTGGCTTTTTGGCGCTGGCAAAGTTTGGCTACTTTGGCGATCGCTATCTCAACTCGTTGGATACTTGGCAGGCAAGCCGTAGCGCGATCGCTCAAATTCAGCCCCAAAGCCGCGTTTTAACCACTGCATTCTTGGCACCGCATCTAACCCATCGCCCCACGGTGCAATTGGCGATCGCAGGCACAGAAGCGATCGACTTCAATCAGTTTGACGAAGTACTGTTGAATGTGCGGCATCCCGGTTGGGCGAGTACCTCCAGCCTTCAGCAGGGCTTAGTGGATCGGCTCCAGCGCGATTCTCAGTTTAAGCCTTTAGTGGAACAAGATGGCGTGTACTTGTTTACTCGTGCAGGCGCTTGATGTGACTTTGGGTTAAGGCAATTAGGGGTGATGTAATCGTGAAGAAGTTAAAAGCTTGGATGCCATCGCGATCGCTACGGTGGCTGGTGGTCATCGGCACGGTGATTTTATTTGCAAGTAGCACGTTGCGACATGGATTGTTTCACTCCAACGCCTGGGATTTGGGCATTTTTGATCAGCCGCTTTACCTACTCAGTCGCGGATTGCCGCCCGTTTCTTCGATCATTGGGGTGCATATTTTGGGCGATCATGCCGCCTGGATCTTCTATCCCCTAGCAGGGTTGTACTGGATTTACCCGGATGTGCATTGGTTGTTTGCGGTGCAGGCGATCGCGCTGGCTTTGGGGGTTTTGCCGACTTACCATCTGGCACGGCAAGCAGGATTACTTGAACGGCAGGCATTGGCGATTTCAGTCGTCTATTTGCTTTACCCGCTGATCTTTAACCTAAATTTGTTTGACTTTCATCCTGAAGTGATTGCCTTACCGCTAATATTGACGGCAGTTTGGATGGCGCGGGGCGATCGCATTTTGGGCTTTGTGATCTGTATTGTGATCGTCCTCGGCTGTCGGGATGCTCTGGCGCTAACAGTCGCGGCAATGGGCGTGTGGCTGGGCATATTTGAGAAAAAGCGAGTCTATGGGGCGATCGCGCTCATCGCGGGCTTAGTCTGGTTTTATCTGGCAACTCAGGTAATTTTGCCGCATTTTCAACCGGCTGGCGTGTTGGGGCTATCGCTGTATGCTGAATTGGGCAACTCCATTCCTGAAATTGCCCTCAATCTGGTGCTAAAGCCGGATGTGGTTTTGCGGCGAGTGCTGACCTTTCCAAACTTGGGCTATCTGGTGATTTTGTTTGCTCCCTTGGCATGGGGCTTGACTCCGCGCCATTTTGCGCCGATGGTGGCGGCAATTCCGCAATTGGCGATGAATCTGCTGTCTGAAAAGGAGGTGCAAAAAAACTTGGTGCATCAATATTCTCTGCCAATTGTGCCGTTTATGCTGCTAGTGGTAATTGCTTCTTTGGCAGCAGGCGACACTTGGATTCAGCGCCCCAAAACCATTGTGCTGTGGTCGCTGGTGGCGTTTATGGCGCTGGGGCAGTGGCATCTATTTGGCACTCGCTACCTGAGTAAGCTGAGTACTTGGCAGGCAACTCACCGCGCGATCGCCCATGTCACCACTCAAGGCTCTGTTTTGGCTCCAGCCGCTCTGGTGCCGCATCTTAGCCACCGTTCTCGCATCAACGTCATCGGTAAAGCGGAAGATGTGAAGTTGGAAAACTACCGCTATTTGCTATTCAATCAGCGCCACCCTGGAGGATTAAGTACGCCTGAAATTGTGTTGGAGTTAGTCAATCAGGCAAAGAAAAGCCCTTGTTTTCAGCTTAATTTTCAGCAAGATGATGTTTTTCTGTTTCAAAATAGGTGTGGGATGAAATGATTGAATCTCACTGGATTGCCAAGCGCAGTTTGCTTTACCCGATTTTGGCGATCGCGGTTTGGTTGCAGCATTGGCTGCTCTGGCTGTGGATCGTCCACAAACAAGGTATATCTTGGCTAACGCTGCTAAACCATTGGGATGCAGAACATTACACCATCATTGCCACTCTGGGCTATCAGGGGGCAAACTGGGTTTTTTTTCCGCTCTATCCTTTGCTCGTTCGAGGGTGGGCAGCGGTAACGGGTTTGTTGGCTGTGCCTCAGGTTGCAGGTACGCTGCTATCGTCGGCGATTTTTCTGGGCTGGCTGGCAGTGGTGGGTTGGTTGCAAGCCTCACCCAAAAATTCTGAAGCGATCCAAGCGGGTTTACTGCCTAATACAATTTGGGGGTGGCTGCTGTTTTTGTACTCGCCCGGATCGTTTATCTTTCACTCGCACCATACCGAATCGCTGTTTTTACTGCTGTCCTATCTCGCATTTGCTGCCGCCGTTTTCTGCAAACCCAGAATGGCAACGATCGCGGCTGGGCTGGCTGGACTAACGCGCAATCAGGGACTTTTTGTGATCCTTTGCGTCGCGCTGATCAGTGCGGCTCATCTAGGCGATCGCCGGGATCAAGTGCGTCGTTTTGCGCTAGTTTGCTTGGGCGGAGTGGCAATCATGCTGCTGTTTCCGCTTTATCAATATTGGCAAACGGGCAATCCTTGGCAATCGGTGCAAGCGCGGTCAAACTGGAGCCACGCCACATCCTGGTTTTCCATGCTGCAAACCCTGTGGTTTGGCAACCCTTGGCAAAATACAAAGCTGGGTTCCTTGCTGCATCACTCTGTTTACGGGCTTTTGATTGGCGGAACCGTTTTGCTGTGGCGGGTGTCTCGCCCAATGGCTTTTTATACGGCTTTATCGTTGGGGGTGATCCTGCAACAGGGCGAGTTGATTAACACGTTTCGCTATGGTGCAGTGTTGTTTTCAGTTTGGTTTGTTTTAGGCGATCGCTTAGCCCGTTTTCCCACCTGGATCAAAATTGGCTCTTTGGCGCTGATGGTTGCCCTCAATTATTCGGTGACTTGGAGCTATGCGATCAGCAGATGGTCTTATTGAGGGAGAACTGCTGGATTACCTATAGGAAGACTATTGGGCACCTCGAAAAATCCGAAAATGAGTGTCTCAAATCGAGAAAGAGATGAGATCATAAGGTGGGTCATGTTAAGGTTGTTCGTCAATTGACATATCTGGTATGTCAATGGATGGCTGGATTACGGTCTTGATTGGCTCTATTGTCTTAGTCGGTTTAATTGGCTGCTGAGCCACGGATGGAACTGCCCGAATCACTAAGCGATCGTCCTGCTGCAACATGACATCCTGACCGCGATCGCCTGTTTGGGCATTTGCCAAATTCACTCGAATTACTTTTGGTTTGCCGTTGGCACCCATTCGATGGATTTCTACCTGCTGTAAATCTGCGGTGACAAGGCTACCCCCTGCTTGGCGAATGGCGTTATACACGGTGGGTCGCTTATTCTCACGCGCAATTCGCACATCATTCAGCGCCGCTAAGGAATAAGCACCAGGGCGAACGACTGCGCCGCTCACTTGAATGCTCGTGACGATGGTGGTAGGTTCAGTTTGCATTAGCCCCCGATAAATAAAGGCGGCGGCTTCAGCGCGAGAAGGGTCATGATTTAAAGCTGTTTTCAAGCTGCTATAGGTCAGAGCCGAAGGAGCATTACCCGAAAAAGCAAGCTGAGCCATTGTAGAAAACTCTGCTTCTGTGACCGCTTGGTTGGGGCGGAAACTGCCATCAGGGAAACCTTGCACCACACGGCGGGAGACTAACGCTTCGATGTAGTATTCTGCCCAGTGACCGATAATGTCATTTCGAGAAAGCGGCACGGAGAATGGCGGCTTCTCTTGCTGTAAGCGGCTAATTAGTGCGCGTGAAGAAATGGCTTCAGGTGGGGCAGCATTTCTATTGAGTTGAGGGCGAAATGAGCTGGCGGCAATCAAAGGCGTAGACGATCGCTCTGCTTGGGCAACCATTACAGTTGGATTCTTGGGCGGTGTTAACTTTTCCGGCTTTGAGATCGCGCTCTTGCTATTTAAAGGTGCAGTCTGCTTGGGTTGAATTGCGTCTTGCTCGTCATCAGGTGGGCGATTCGTGAAACTATCCCTAAGGGAATCGCCATTTTCAGTTTGCAATCCTTGAATAGCATTATAAAAAAATAACCCCGCAAGAGAGGTTAGGGTAGTCGCGGTAATAATATTGGCAACGCTCATAGGCTGTATCCGTGACAACGTGAAAACTCCAGCAAATTGCTGGCAGTCACTAACGGATACAGCGTTTCAACGCTCCATCAGGAAAATGTAGAGAAACCCATTGTTGAAGCGCCTAGATTAAGCGACTGGATGGGCAACCTTTTCTTCAACTTTAACGGTCGTATCTTCCCGCAAAAATTCTACGACTTGGGCTTCAATTTCACGGCGAACAATTTCACGATATTCGACAAAGTGTTCAATCTGGGCACAGGTTGAAAGATAGCTGCTCAAACCACCTCGGTTGTGGCGATACATTCCCCATAAATAGCGCCAAAACATCCACCGGGTATCGCGGACAAACCCTTGCCGCCAAAAGATAATGGCGATCGCCTTCAGGGCTACCAAATCAATTTTTTTCTGAGCAACTTTACCCTTTTTCGGGTAGTTGGCTTCACTCAGCAGCATGAAGTGGCGATAAGTACGCGATAAAAATTTCTTAGGTTCATATAGTTCCCAGAACGCTTCGACAAACTCGTGGGCAATGTCTTCTAAGGGGCGAGTGGGCACGAAGTTCATCAATGCCGTTTGGTTACCAGAAGTCGATTCGCCGCTCAGTCGCCCTTCTTTGATCAAACGGTGCCACAGAGCGGTGTCGGGCAACGCTTGCAGCATACTGAATAGCGCCGTTGGAATCGTCGTTTCTTCGACAAATTTCACAATTCGGTTGCCAGCACCCACTTTTTCGCCATCAAAACCGATGATGAATCCAGCCATCACCCTTAAGCCAGAACGGGCAATATTTTTGACCGCATCGCTGAGGGGGTCACGTGTGTTTTGAAACTTTTGGGTCATGGCAAGGCTTTCTTCATCCGGGGTTTCAATTCCTAAAAACACCGAACCAAAGTTGCAAGCAACCATCATATCCATCAGTTCTTGATCTTGTGCCAAATCTACCGATGCTTCAGTGGCAAAGGAGAACGGAAAAGCGTGTTCTACCATCCAAGGCTGCATCTGCTTCAAAAACAGCTTGACGTTGCGCTTGTTGCCGATAAAATTGTCATCCACCATAAAGATGCTGCGTCGCCAGCCCAAATCGTAGAGATACTGAAGTTCGGCAAGAATCTGCTCTGGGGCTTTGGTGCGAGGTTTGCGACCATACAGAACGATAATGTCGCAGAATTCGCATTGAAAGGGGCATCCCCGCGAAAACTGCACCGACATTTCAGCGTAGGCTTCCATTTCCAACAAGTCGAAGCGGGGGACGGGAGTGCCTGTCACATCAGGCTTTTCGCCACCCGACCGAAAAACGCCTGCCCGATCGCCCCGTGCGATCGCCTCCACAAACATCGGCAGGGTAATTTCCCCTTCATCCAAAATCATGTAGTCTGCGCCAGCACCCTTCGCTTCGTCTGGCAGTGCCGTGGGATAAGGACCGCCCACCGCTACTGGCTTACCGCGCCGCCCGCACTCACGGATTTGAGCCAACAAATCGTCTTTCTGCACGATCATCGCAGACATGATCACCAGTTCGGACCAGTTCCACTCCGCTTCCGTGGCTTCCCGAACATTGAGATCGACCAGCTTGAAATTCCACTCTTGGGGCAAAATTGCTGCAACCGTTATCAGCCCAAGTGGGGGCAACATCGCTTTTCGGTTGAGCAGTGCTAGCGTTTTTTCAAACGACCAAAAGCTTTTGGGAAACCGAGGATATAAGAGTAAAACGTTCATTCAAACTCACACGTAGGATTAGGAGTTGCTAAAGTACCGTGACAATTGGTTCGGTACGATCAGTCCATTATGGCACTGGATTCAGTCTGTCATGACCTAGATTAAATCGACTAAGACGATGGTAAGAAGTTCCTATCATCGCTAATGTTTAGCACGTTCTGTCTATCACGACTCTGGTTCATAATGTCATGACAATCGTTAAATTGGCTACGAATCTACAGAAATTTTCTAGGATATTCAGTAAATGCTACGAAATTTTTTAAGTTGGGTAGAATTCTGTCATTTACGCGAAACCTAATTGTGATAGGGTTTACAGGTATCTCGGCTTTGTTCTGGTGGTCGCTGTATGACGACAATTTGGGAAATAGATTTTTACTCTCGTCCGATTGTGGATGAGGATGAGAAAAAAATTTGGGAAGTGTTGGTTTGTGAAAGTCCGGTTGACATAACAGTTAAGCCGGAAAATTTGTTTCGCTATGCCGAATATTGCTCCAATGCTGAGGTTAATTCGGTCAAGCTGAAGGAAGTGTTGTCAAACGCGATCGCCCAAGCTCCTAACCCGCCGGATAAAATCCGCTTTTTTCGGCAGGCAATGAACAACATGATCACCAAAGCCTGCGATGATCTGGGCGTTCCCGCAACGATGAGTCGGCGTACCTATGCCCTGATGCAATGGATGCAGCAGCGACTTGAGCAAGAATATCCTAAGCAGCCCGGATTTCAGCCGGGAGCCAACCCTACTGTTAGTTTTGGGACTACGCTTGCTCGCTCTTTACCGGATGCCTTACAAGGGCAAAAGTGGGCGCTGGTGACCCTGCCAGCTCTTGCTTTTGATGACTTGAGTGACTGGGATGTTGGGTTTGGCGAATCTTTTCCCCTGAGTTTGATAGGGCTGACGGCAGATAGCGTTATTCCGGGGTTGGTGATTTTTTCTGATCGAGCAACTCCCTTGGCGGCGTGGATGTCTGGGCTGGAGTTGGGGTATTTCAAATTTGACTTAGAACCGCCTCGATTGCTGCTAGAAACTGGGGTGAGCGATCGCTGGATTCTTGCCGATTTGGTAAATGCCAGTCTCCAAGCTGAAGCGACCAACTTTGAAACCGCAAAACGGCAGGCAAAGGGAGTTCACTTTTTAGCCGTGCAGTCTTCACCCGATGTAGAAACCTTTGCTGGATTCTGGTTATTGCAGGAGTCCAATTTGGCGTAAGTTGATGATAGTCGTGAATTGTTTAGTCGGTTGGCTGCTGATCGCTTTTAAGCACTACTAATTGCCATTGATCGAACATTATGGGTTTGCAGGATTTGCAGAAACAGACGCTGGCAGAGCAACTGCTTGAGTTGGCGATGAAGTCGGGTGCTGAGGCTGCGGAAGTATTTCAGGCGCAGTCTTTGTCTCGTCCAGTTTTTTTTGAAGCAAATCGGCTAAAGCAGCTAGAAAGCGCTCAGGCAGAGGGAGTAGCACTGAGGTTATGGCGACAGGGTTGCCCTGGGTTAGCGGTTGCCTACGGTCCTGTGGAGCCTCAAGACTTAGTAACACGGGCGCTGGCATTGAGCGAATTAAATGAGCCAGAAACCATTGAACTGGCAGATGCAACCCAGGTGGATTACCCTGACATGGGGGAAGCGGTATCGGTGGAACAACTGGTGGAATGGGGCAAACAGGCGATCGCCCTGGTGCGCGATGCCTACCCTGATGTGCTGTGTGAAGCGGAATGGGAATGTGAGGCTGAAACCACCCGGTTGATTACATCTCAAGGCTTAGACTGTGGCTATACCGACACGACGCTGAGTGCTTCGCTATCGGCTGAATGGATACGTGGGGATGATTTCTTAAGCATCTATGATGGGCAAACTCAGCGCGATCGCTTAGATCCTGATGCACTGGTCGAGCAGATTTTACAGCGATTGCACTGGGCAACGAATAATATTCAAACCATTAGCGGACGGATTCCAATTTTGTTTACCTCAAAAGCAGCCGATATGCTGTGGGGCACGGTGCAGGCAGCATTGAATGGTAAGCAGGTGATTGAAGGCGCTTCACCCTGGAGCGATCGCCTCAACGAGATCGTCACCTCTAAAGACTTAACCCTTTCTCAACATCCTGATCGTGGTCCTTTTAGCTGCCCGTTTGATGATGAGGGCACTCCCACTCGACCGATCACCTTGATTGACAGCGGCGTTTTGAAGCTGTTTTATGTCGATCGCACCACCGGACGCACCCTCGGCAGCGGCACCACGGGCAATGGTTTCCGTCCTGGCTTGGGCAGCTATCCGACACCAGGCTTGTTTAACCTGATTGTGGAATCGGCAAGAATCCAGCGATCGCCCACTGCAAAATCCTTAGATCAACTGATCGCCAGTTTGGATGACGGCATCATTGTGGATCAAATGCTGGGCGGTGGAGCCGGAATTTCGGGCGAGTTTTCCATCAATGTGGATTTGGGCTATCGAGTCAAACATGGCGAAATTTTAGGGCGCGTCAAAGACACGATGGTTTCAGGCAACGTTTACACTGCGCTCAAGCAATTGGTTGAACTGGGCGGCGATGGTGATTGGAATGGGTCTTGCTATACGCCCTCGCTGATCGTCGATGGACTGTCGGTGACGGGACAAGGCTAGCGATCGCCTACTTTGCCTCTCTGCCATCGGGCATTCGCGCGCCCTTCAAAACTGCACCTTCTAGTTTCACGCCTGCCATCCGTGCTTTTGATAGGTTTGCTTTTTGCAAGTTGGCTCCACTCAAATCGGCTCTACGCAGGTCTGCACCCTCTAGCACTGCTCCTTGCAGATTTGCGCCCGTTAAGTTTGCGCCGGTCAAATCGGCTCCCAGCAGACTGGCTCCAGTCAGGTTCGCTCCGCTCAAGTCGGCTTCCCGCAGTTTAACCAGTGCCAGATTGGCTTTTTCTAGTTTGCTATTAGTCAGCATCGCGTAGTTTAGGTTAGAGCCTTGCAGTGCCGCCGAGGTTAGGTCAGCCCCTTTCAAATTGGCTCCCGACAGATCGTAGCTGTAAAGCACCGCGTCAGTCAGAAGGCAGCCTTCGCATTGGCGAGTGTTGATCAATTGCTGCACTTGCTCAGGGTTGGCAGCTAGAACCGTGGTGATTAAGCCCAAAGAGGCGATCGCCCCAAGTAGAACGGCAGAAGATTTCATAGAGATAACATCACGAAAGGACTTTAGTCAAAAAGGGCAAAATGCCGCTCATCAAAGTGCGGGAGTATTCTTCGTGTAATCCCAGAGAACCCGGCATCCGGTAGACTTGCACACCAGAAAAGTGAACCACAAACTCCATTTCTTCGCGAGATTTGGGCGGGGTCTGTTCGCCAATCACCATTAATACTGGCACTGGCAGCGGTTGAAAATAGTCAATAAATTCCTGGCGAGTCCGAATGGGATCGAGAGCGCCTGTGACAAAGGCGGCAGAAGCAAACCGGGCGTTTCGCTGTTGGGTTATTCGCCATTTTTCGGTGACCAGGCTGCGGGTGATGTTTTTGGAGTCGCCATAAACATGGCGGCTGATCATCCAGCGAAGAAACCAAGGAAGGGTAGTGAGCAGATAGAGAAATTGCCCCACAACCGGAAGCCCAATCAATTGCTGCACCCGTTTATAAAACCAACGGTGGCTGCCCATAGTGGGCAGAGGACCTCGCCAAGTGGGAGCAGTGAGAATAACGTAAGACCAAGGACAGGGATCTTGATGGGCAAGTTGCATAATGAATCCGGCGGAATGACCCGCCGCGATCGCCACCACTGGCTGCGAAAACATCGATCGCACAAAGTCTCGCAGAAACGCATGATATAACGCAGGACGATAGTCGATCAGCGGGCGAGAAGACTCCCCAAAACCCACCCAATCGACTACAAACACTTGAAATTTCTCGGAGAGCTGCTCGGCTAAACCCTGCATTTCAGCTCGACTTGAGATCGTACTGAAGGCAGGTAGCAGCAAAACTGGATTGCCCTCTCCCAAAACTTCGTAGGCAATCGTCATGGCTTGACCTTTCCACGACCATTGAAACTCTTGCACCCGACCACCCATACCCAAACTGTTTGACGATTCCGCTAAAGACGATTGATTGGTAATCACAGAAGTACTAATGATGCACCGCGTTACTAATTTACCGCTGATGTGCCAAGAAATGCTGATGTGCCAAGAAATACAGAGAGGCGGATAGAAAAGGATCTTTAAATCCAGGGTTCATCATCTTCATCTTTTACAACCTCAACTACGATAGTTTTTGGTTCAGGTTCAGCGATCAAAGCGAGCGATCGCTCTTCGCCTTCCTCTTCTACCACTTCAACACTGGCAGTATGAACCGTTTCGGGTGAATTGGAGGTGGATGATTCAGGTGGATCAATGGGCGATCGCTCCAACTCCCTAGCTTCTAGATCCTCAGTTTCTAAATCTCCAGTTTCTAAATCTCCAGTTTCCTGCTCCTGAAACTCTGAAGCATTCAGCAAAAAAATATTCAAGTCGGTGGGAGGCGGCAATTCAGTAATATTCCAAGGATCGTCATCCTCATCGTTCACATCCCACTGATCCAAATCTTTTCCATCCCAAAATTCAACCTTCTCGGCACTCCAGGGCAGATCTTCAATCCAAGGCGCATCTGGACTAGGTGGGGCATCATCTACACCGGGAACCTGTGCAGCTTGATTGCTCGGCACCCCAAAAATCTCTTCTATTTCGTCAAAAATCTCTTCTATTTCGTCAATGATTAAGTCGTTGGGATTAGCGTTCTCATTTTCCGCAAAGTCTTCTTCATCTTCAAACCAACTCTCCACTTCAATCTTCGCGTTTGCTGAAGATCGGTTCCAACGAGGGCGATCGCCGCCTAAACTATCGGCTTGCTCCTGAATCCGTTCGACTAGGTTTTCAGTCGTTTCCTTCGCCTGCTCAACAAACGTTTCTGCCCCCGATCTCACCTGTTCGTTAATTTCTTGCGCTTTTTCTTTTGCTTGATCCGCCAATGATTGCGCCCGATCTTTTGTCTGCTCTGCCAGATTTTTTAGCTGAGCGGTTGTTTGCACTCTAGTATCTTGGGCGCGCTGGGCAATGGATCTGAATTCCTGAGTGACCTGAGTGTAGTCATCTTTAATAGCGTTACTCGCTTTAGAAATTTTTTGTTGAATACCGTCGCGATATAGAGGAAAGGCTTGAATGGTGCGATCGCTGACCAGAACTCGTTTTCGCCCCAAACTGCTGATGCGGTTTACGGGCAAGCGGTAAATCGTGCCAGCCAGTTTACTCAGGCGATCGCCCACCATCAAATAATCTGAGATTGCCCCACTTTGCAGATTAAACACACAATCAATAATCCTGCCAACCTTCTCGCCCGCATTACTCCAGACCTCCGAGTGAATCAGTGATTCAAGCTGTCGAACCCGTTCAGCATCGGTGGCATCGGGTTGAGAATGGGTCAAAATGCCATTGACCCCGATCGCCTCAATTTGGGAGAGCTTAAACGCCGATTTTTGATTGCCCAAAAAACCTGATTTGCAAATAAACCCCAACACGCGATGTGCGGGAGGATACATCCACAGTATCTCTACCCGCCCAAGCTCTTCCAGCGTGGCGCGATTCAGCACCAACTGATTGAGTAATTCGCTGTGTCTGGTCGCTTCAGGAACAGTTGTCATGAAAATAGGGAGTAGGTGTCGGGTATCAGGTGTTGGGTGGCAGGTGTCAAACAAAATTGAAACTCACGACACCCTAACAACTTTTTACCACTATCCCCTATTCCCTGCTAATCGGCTAAATTGCGGGTTGAACCGGGGTTTGTCCAGGTTGGAATTGTCCAGGTTGAGACTGGCGACGTTGCTGCCCACGATTTTTCATGTTGCCGCGACGTTCTTGCATCATGGCTTTTTGTTCGGGGGTTAACAGCGCTTGAACTTGTTGTTCACCTTTTTCACGGATTACCTTGATCTGCGCTTTTTGAGCGTCGCTTAAATTGAGCGATCGCATGACTTCACGAGGTTTTTGACCTTCAGGAATCGTAATCCCTTGAGGTTGAAGATAGGCGGCAATTTCAGCTTTTGTTGCCTGCTGAATTTGCTGTATTTGGGTCTTTTGGCTATCCGTCAAGTTCAAGCGATCCATACCCCGTTTGAAAGGAGCCGCCTGATTGGGAGCAGGTTGGGTTTGAGCGGAGGTAGGCATAGAAGGCACAGCGGCGAGAGTCAGCGCGAATACGCTAGGGAGTAGCAAGATGTGTTGGATGTTCATAGCTCAGTAGTAGAAACTGCTTAATGGATTAGTAATGTTCACTCAATCGGTGAATGTATTTTGTAAGACAGTTCTGATCTGAAAAAGGTTCATGCACGATTGAGATTCTGCAACGTGATGTTTTTACTGCTCCATACCAAACACATAAAACCCTTGAAATAGTCCAATGGTTTGCAATTGATAGCTTGGCAAAAATGAAGCGATCGCCAGATCAGTGGTGTACACGCTGAAAAAGATAAAGTTGCGGCGATCGGTGTGGCTCATAATAAAATTTTGAATCTCAGCCTGATTTGACTTGAGCAGCGATCGACATTCCTCTTTTAATCCAAACGCTGTGGGTGCTTCAGCGCAAATATTAGATTGAGCATACTGAGTCAACTGGTGTGTAGCGTAGCGACTATATGCGCTAGGAGTTGGATTGGTGACTGCCATCGCTGTGCCCAGACAAGCAAATGCAACGGCTCCAAACGTTGCCAAAAAACTCATTTTCCCCAGTGAAAATCGGGGCTGCCGCCAACTTGATTCCATTTGTTTTTCCTCCTAGCTCACCACAGTTCCAATCTGGTTAGGATCGCGAATTGAATAACATCGGCAACTCCAATCGTAAGGGCTTAGCATTCGGCAGGTATGCTTTCGGTCATAGCAAAGGTTTTCGCCCGAATGCTAAGCCCCTACAGGTTATCGGTTTTATTTTGTTCTCGTTCCTTAGCGACTCCTGTTGAAAAGAATTCAATCATGAACTTTTCCAAGCGGCTCACTCTTTCAATACATTTATCAGCAATTATACGGGGCATTTTTTCAGATGGATTAACCTTTAAAAATTTATCAGTAACTATACGAGGAATTTTTTCATATAGACCAAGTTTGATCAAAACTGCTATAGTGAGAAACGTGCATGGCGAGCGTAGCCAAGTGGTTAAGGCAGCGGTTTGTGGTATCGCCATTCGTGGGTTCAAGTCCCATCGTTCGCCCTGTTAAAGTACCAACCTAAAGACATTTTTTGGTTTGGCGCTGGTAAACACACAAAAATGGCGAGAGCAATCTTAAATGTTGCTCTCGCCATTTTTACGCGGTTTTTTCAGCGTAATCAGGAAGTTTGCGCTTCTAAAAGTTCAGTAGTAATTTCAATCAGTTGAATATCGAATGTGAGATCTTCTCCGGCTAGGGGATGGTTTGCATCTAGCGTAATGGTAGAGGGAGAAATATCGGTGATGATGACGGTAATCAGTTCACCTGTTTGGTGCTGAAGCTGAAGCTGTTGTCCAATTTCTGGCTCTACATCTAAGGGCATTTGCTGGCGATCGACGACTAACACCATTTCTTCTAAATAAGCACCATAGGCACTATCTGTAGGAATTAGCTCGGTTTTTGAGTCGCCGGGATTCATGCCAATCACTGCTTGCTCGAATCCAGGAATAATTCCGCCAGCCCCAATGGTAAATTCTAAAGGCTCTCGCTCAACAGACGTATCGAACACGGTGTCGTCGTCTAGTTTTCCGGTGTAATGAACTTTTACCGTGTCACCGTGCTTAGCCTGCGACATTTAGAGTCTCCTTTGTGTTTAGTGCGTCTTTGGAATATGGTGCGATCGCCCGTCCAGTTCCAACCCATTTCTCCTAAGTTATTTAAGAAATAACCAGCAGCTCACCTTGAAAATATCCTTCTTTGTGGCTCTGCACTAGCCCCAAAGAACAGAGAATTGGGCTAGCAGTTTAGGGCTATACAAATACAAAAGCAAACAATAATCTACGATATCCTGGATCAATCATTGGGTGCAATTTAGGATTTCTGTTGAAATTTTGAATGTTTTGGGATTTCTCTATATAAGTGCTAGAGGTGATCAGTGCTAAGGCGAAACGTTCTTGTTGCAGCCTTCCAGTCCTGATTTTCATGTCTCGTTTGATGTGCAACGTAGTGTGCCTTCATCTTTATTTAGGGTGAAAGTTGATGACCTTCAGGTTCCTATCTATCATTCTTATGATCAGTAGTTCTTATTTGCCAACATTTTCTGATCCGTTGACTATTATCGGATTTGCACTTGCTGCACTCTTGACCGTGATTGCAGCATTACTATTGCTGGTATGGCGATCATTTCAGACCAGTAAGCTAGCAATTCGTAAAGCGATCCCTGCGGGAATCCCAGCTTCACCCTTTACTGCGGCATTAACTCGCTACATCATTCAGCAGGCGCAGCAGTTTTTAGATGTAGAAACCGTATTGATTCAGGCTGAGGCAGATTATCGCGGCATTTATGAAAATGCGATCGAAGGAATCTTCCGCTCAACCCCCGATGGACGCTACCTCAGCGTCAACCCAACGCTGGCAAAGATGCATGGCTACCGATCGTCTGATGAAATGATGGCAATGGTCACAGATTGTGAAACACAAATCTATGTAGCTCCGGGTCGTCGTGCCGAATTTTTGCACTTAATCAACCAACTACAAGTTTTAACAGAATTTGTCTCTGAGGTGTATCGCAAAGATGGCAGCACCTTTTGGATTTCAGAGAATGTTCAAATCGTCCGAGATGCCTCAGGCACCGTGTATTATCAGGGCACCAGCTTAGATATTAGTGAAGCGAAGCGCGACGAATTCGTTCGCAAGCTTACCGAAGAATCCTTACGCCAAAGCGAAGCTAGAAATAGTGCGATCGTCAGCGCGATTCCTGACTTAATGATCTGGATGGATGACGAGGGAAATTATTTGAACTTTTTCAGCGGCGGCAACGTTAAAATCTACAATCCACAAGCTTTTAGGAAGGGTGCAAAGATTTATGAGGTGCTGCCCTTTGAACACGCAGACACACGAATGGCTTATGCCCGCCGAGCCTTGGATACCCGTGAACTTCAAGTTTATGAATATCAGCTTGAGATCGAAGGAGAAATACGAGATGAAGAAGCCCGGATTGTCGCTGTGAATGACAAGGAAGTCATCGTCATCGTTCGTGACATCACGGAGCGAAAGATCACTGAAGCAGCCCTGCGGAAAAGCGAAGCTAGAAATAGTGCGATCGTCAGCGCTGTACCGGATGTGCTCGTCCGCATGGATGAAACCGGGCGCTATCTTGATGTAGTGGAAGGTCAAAATGTGGAATTGATGAAACCCGCAGATGGCTTCGACAATAAAACAATGTTTGATATTTTGCCTCAACATCTGGCTCAGCAGCGCATGGGATTTGTGCAACAGGCTCTAAAGACAGGGCAGATGCAAGTCTATGAACACCAGATAGAGGTGAATGGGGGCTTGTATGATGAAGAAACTCGGATTACGATGATCAGTGAAAATGAGGTGCTGGTGATTGTGCGGGATATTAGCGAAGCGAAGCGCGCAGCCGCCTTGCTACAACGACAGGCAAACCGAGAGCAAGCGCTCAATCACCTCACTCAAGCAATTCGTAATTCTTTAGAGTTAAGAACCATCTTTTCAACTGCCGTTCTCGAAATTGGCACTCTATTGCAGCTTGATCGAGTCAGTGTTGTGAAATGGTTCCCCGATCAGGGCTATTGGCAAGCCTTGGAAGAATATCTGCAAACCTCTGATCAGATACTTTCATTAAATGAGAAGATTCCGGATGAAGCCAACCCTATTGCTGCCCAGCTAAAGCAGGGCAAGATTGTCAAAATTGATGACTCTATCACCTGTGCCGATGCAGTGAATCAGGACATTGCTACTCGGTATCCGGGAGGATGGTTGCTGATTCCGCTGCATGTGGAGGGTAAGGTGTGGGGAAGTTTAACGCTAATGCGCCTAGAGACAGAGAGACATCTCCTCTGGCAAGATGCAGAAGTCGATTTGGCGTGTGCTGTCGCCGATCAACTGGCGATCGCCATTCAACAATCGCAGCTATACCAACGGGTGCAACAGCTAAATGTCCATTTAGAGCAAGAAGTGCAGCAGCGCACAGCTCAACTCCGCCAAGCACTGAGCTTTGAAGCATTACTCAAACGCATCACGGATAAGGTGCGGGACAGTTTGGATGAAGATCAAATTTTGCAAGCCGCTGTAGATGATCTAGGGCAAGGGCTACAGGTTGAATGCTGTAATGCTGCCATTTACGATCTCACGCTCACTTCCCACACAATCACCCATGAATACTCCATTGCTCAACCATTTGCTCTGGGGAAGCAGATGGCGTTTGCAGATTGTCCCGCGATCGAAATTTTTGATCAGCTAATCCAGGCTATTTGCTTCCAGTTTTGCTTTACTGTGGAAACCTATACCCAACCTCAAGGCGAAATCTACACGATTTTGGCGTGTCCCATATTGGATGATCAAGGCATTTTGGGCGACCTGTGGCTCTATCGACCGAAGCAAGATACTTTTGATGAGTCAGAAATTCGGTTAGTGCAGCAAGTGGCAAACCAATGCGCGATCGCTCTGCGACAATCTCGCTTATATCAAGCCGCTCAGTTACAAGTGCAAGAACTAGAGCGACTCAATGGCTTAAAAGATGACTTTCTCAATACCGTTTCTCACGAACTGAGAACCCCGATGGCAAACATCAAAATGGCAACGCAGATGCTAGAGATCAGCCTAGAACAACCCATAAGCTCAGATGATGCTAATAGAAATGGCGATCGCATCGGGCGCTATTTGCAAATTTTGAAAGAAGAGTGTCAGCGAGAAACCAGCTTAATCAACGATCTGCTAGATCTGTCGCGGCTAGACTCTGGCTCAGAACCCTTATTGCCGCTGACCCATCACCTGCAATACTGGATTCCTCACATCACAGAATCTTTTACAGAGCGAACTTATCAGCAACAGCAACAGCTTTCCATCACGATTGATGATGAGTTGCCGACACTGACGACCGATTTTAACTATCTAGAAATGATCTTGACTGAACTATTGCATAATGCCTGCAAATATACGCCTCTAGGCGAAGCGATCGTGGTGTCTGCAAAGCCGGAACCGACGGCGTTAGGTGTCATCCTTGCGATCGCCAATTCTGGCGTAGAAATTCCAGAAACCGAACTCAAGCATGTGTTTGATAAGTTCTATCGAGTTCCTAATAACGACCCTTGGAAGCATGGCGGAACTGGGTTGGGTTTAGCCTTAGTGAAAAAACGAGTAGAGCGGTTAAATGGAGCGATCGCGGTTGCCAGTCAAAACGGCTGGACGACCTTCACCATTCACCTCCCATTACAATCCCAATGAGGAGAACTCTTGCGTGAATCAAGAACGTGAATCAAGAAAAGATCGCAGGTTCAAAGTGAGCGATCGCGACTCTCTGATAGGAAGTGACTTCAGAATCTGGTCAACCTCAACAACAAGAGATTCTAAGCGATTAACCCTCGCGGATTTGCTGACGGAGTTTTTCTAGTTCCGGATCGGCGGCAGGTTGACTAGCTGGCAGTTGAGCCGTTGAACCAGTGCCAGACAGAGCTTGAGATTTCATTGCTTCTAGTTCTGCATCAATATCGTCGGCTTGACCCAGTTTTTCAAACCGCTGTTCCAAATCATCCATGCTAAGTTCGGTGATGGCTTCGGATTGAGCTTCTAGTTGCAGCACTTTTTCTTCCATGCGATCAAACGCTTGTATGGCGCTGCCCGTCCCGACATTGCCCATCATCTCATTGATTTGCTGCGTGGCTTTGGCAGAACGGGCACGGGCGATGTAAAGATCCTTCTTGGATTTTGCCTCAGAAATTTTGCTTTCCAGCTTTTTCATATTTTGCTTAAGCTGGTCTACCACTACGGCTTGCTGCGTCAGTTGGGCTTGCATTGCCGTGGCGGTTTCGTCATAGGATTTGCGGCGCACAAGCGCTTCTCGCGCCAGTTCGTCTGCCCCTTTTTGGAGGGCAAGCTGCGCCCGTTGATACCAGTCATTGGCGGTAGTTTGCGCTTGGGAATATTGTCGCTCGGTGCGTTTTTGGGTCGCGATCGCCTGTGCTACCGCTTGGCGCAGTTGAATCAGGTCATCCTGCATATCCAGCACAACCTGCTCCAAGATCTTTTCAGGATCTTCTGCTTTGCTCACCAACGCATTCAGGTTGGCACGAATCACCCGCCAGATTCGGTCAAAAAATCCCATGACGTTTCCACAGGTAAAAGGGCATGGATAATATACTACCCTACCTTTTCGGTTCAGGCTTTATCCCTTCTGGCTTATAAATTTCCGCTTGTACTCCTTGCTGGCGTAATTGCTCAACACGGGCTTTGGCAGCGCTCTCATTTTCAAAAGAACCAAGCTGAACTTTTGCTCCAGCAGGATAGTTTTGCAGATAGGCATCAGGAACTTTTTGCTGTGCCTCGTTTAAGGAGCGATCGCTGCTATAAGGAGTCACCACTTTATAGTCAAGCTCTCGGATGTATTCTCTGACCTGAGTAGGCTGTTGAGATGCTGCTGGAGCAGAATTCACTGTGGGAAGCGCTTCCGGCTTCACAGGCTCAAATTTGGGCAGTGTATAAGGCTTAGCAGGCAAGGTAGAACTTCGCGCTGGAGCCGAACGGTAAGGTTGAGCAGAGGGTTTGTAACGAGGAATAGGAGATGAGGCTTGAGGCGGCGACACTCTAGGAGGTAGGGGCGCGGATCTTGAAATGGGTGCAGAAGCAGGCATCGAACCCACAGGATCAGGAATGGGTTCCGCAACCCTCAAAGGTGCAGCGTTAGTTGGAACTGACTCAGAAGATTGAGTTAACCCATTGATAGGAACTGAATTACCAGAAAGCCCAATATTTGCAGGTTGATTACCCTTGACTGGACTCACCCCATTGCCCGATGCAGGAGTGCCGATACCTACAGAAGGGGCTACTTCAACTGAGCCTAAGGTTTGCAAGCTTAAATCGGGGAATTCACCGCTGGCAAGATTGGGTTGGGGCGCACTAGCCATGCCAGCAGCAGAATTATTTGGAGTAGAAACAGATGATCCTAGGGAATTAGCAGCCGTTTGAGTCTCATTACCATCAAAGACACGGCTGATGCTGGTTGGATTCATTACCAAAAAGCCAAACATCGCGCTAGATAGCAGCATCAGCAACATAGACCCCATGCCCAATGGGGTGAGTAAGCTTTGAAAAAAGCTCTGTTCGGCTTGAACTTCTGCTTCTTCAGAAGCCAGACTTTGCAACAATTCAGATGACTCTAAATAGTAATCTGGGCTAATTCCATCTAGGGCTGAGTCTGCTCCACTGGCAACCTGTGCAGCATATTGAGCCGCAAGCTCTTTCAGTTCAGAAATATTTGCAGTCGATAAATCAGCGTGATCGGGCAAAGCAGCGATCGCCAAATTGAGTGCAACGCCTGCCGACGATGGCTCCAATGTCAATTCAGCGGTTGCTTGAGTTTGCTGCGGAAGCGCAGAGAACTCAAGCATCGGCGCGGTTGCAATTAGATCAAGACTTTTTGGCGCTTTTCGGTAAGCCGCAGGGCGAGGAGCATAGGTCGCTTTGCCAAGCGCTTTTTGCCGTCTGTACCGAGCAAGTTCTTCATCAAGCTGGATATCAGAACACGCAAAAGCTTTCTGCAACACTGGATGCAGCGATGGAACACAAGCCTTAGAAGACGTTACTGTAGTAGACTGGCGCATTTCAAAACTCCCAACCAATTCCTCATCAAATCATCCAAGCGATCCACCCCAAAACCAACCAAAGCCCAATGCCTCAAAATAGAGAGAGTACGATACCATCTAGCTGAATTGCGCTAAGGCACATTGGCTGACGAGCCTTAAGGCAGAAAACAGATTTCGTAAGTACGCTATCTATTGAAATTCAAGTTGAACCTGAGCCAAAGTTATACACTTGTTTATCTGCAATTGATCACATTTTTTTGATTACATTTTTTAATTTTTTATTGCAGACTTTACAACTCATGGCTTTTCATTCGCTCAATCATGTTCTTGGTTCTTTAGAAAACCAATACAAGCAGCAACACCAGCAGCAGCTTCAACAGGTTATGGGGCATTGGCTGACGGTGGTTGGAGCAGTCGTTGCGGCGCAAACTCGCCCAACCTCAGTTCAGCGAGGAGTGCTTAAAGTTGCAACTTCTAGCTCTGCTTGGGCGCAAAATCTTGTGTTTGAGCGTCAGCGTATTTTGGAGAAGCTAAATCAGGTTTTGCCGCGATCGCTGACCGACATCCGTTTTTCGACGGCGCAGTGGGCAGAGATTCCCCTAGCAACCTTTCCCGGTGAACAGGAGCAAAGAGATCTTTGGCAGTTTCATCCTAGCCGTTTGCAGGCGAAAGAAATATCTCAACTCAACCCAAATTTCGCATTACCGCCCGCTACCCCGCTGCTGGCGTTCCAAAATTGGGCAATGATTGTGCGATCGCGCACCAAACACCTGCCCTGCTGCCCCCAATGCCATTCCCCGACCCCAAGCGGTGAACTGGAGCGTTGGCAGGTTTGCTCACTCTGCGTGGCAAAACGTTGGTAACCAAGCTACAACTCGGCTCAGGTGATCAATTTGCAGAGTGACAATGATCACACAGTTCAGTGAGTTAAAACATACACAGATTTTTCTTAACAGCCAAGATTAACTAGCTGTCAATAGTTTGGTGACTTCCAGAACGCAAAGCCTCGTTCCCATAGTTTTCAATTCAATTTCTAAACTCTTCCAAAAGTAGGATTCATTCTCTCAAAGTGGCTAGATAAAATGCTTTTACAAGCTTCACTTTTTCCCCGAAAAGATTTGTTTTTAAGGAAGTTTTATCAAAAGAGGTCTTTTAGTTTCCCTTGATCCCCGTGCTTTTTTGGAGTAAACCCACGAGGTTTACGAGAACTACATATGGAATCAGTCTTCGGCTGCTTAAATCCAAAGAAAGTCTAAAAGGCACTTTTCATCTTAAATCGCTCAAAGTTCGTCAGCACCGTAAATTCAAAATAACAAGGCTTCCAACAGGCGAAAAATTGTTAGTTAAAAATGGGGATCAGTATGCTGCTCACTTTGAAACACTTACTTTAAAAACTTTTATGAACTGCGTTGAACCCTCAATATCACTATGCCGTCACTGTCGCCACTACATTCCTGAAGGACGACGTGGAGGAAGCTGTCAAAAACTCAATGTCTCCGTTAAAAGTCAGTGGACTGCCTGTAGTCTGTCTGCTCCTCCTTTTTTGCCACCCTGGAATAGATTGGGAGACATTTTGATTTGGCAACAAAAAGCCTTAGAAGTACAAGGGTCGGTTGAAGCGAATGCTTTTCGCGACGATATTGATAGCCAAGAGGTAACATCTCAAGCCGTGCCGACGCTCAGCATTGAAGCATCATCAAGTCGAATTTGAGAGGATGTCATCAGAGGTAAACCTGTCATCCTGTAACTTGCTACCCGCAGGGTGATCCAAGGATTTAACGATCGCTTGAGATGCTTCTCTACATTTTACTCAGCATGATAAATCATCAAGTGCTTGGTTTTACGGGAGCCAAGGATATTGACTGAAATCGGGTGATCGCTTTTCCAAAAATGCTTGCTTGCCCTCGGCTCCTTCCTCAGTCATGTAGTAGAGCATTGTGGCATTGCCTGCAAGTTCCTGTAACCCGGCTTGACCATCGCAGTCCGCGTTAAACGCCGATTTGAGACAACGAATGGCGATCGGGCTTTTTGCTAGGATTTCTTGCGCCCACTGAATTCCTTCAGCTTCTAGCTGTTCTAATGGAACAATGCAGTTAACCAATCCCATGTCTAGGGCTTCAGTGGCATTGTATTGACGACACAAGTACCAAATTTCTCGCGCTTTTTTTTGTCCTACAAGCCGCGCTAAGTAGCCAGCACCAAAGCCGCCATCAAAACTGCCGACCTTGGGTCCTGTTTGCCCAAAAATAGCGTTATCAGCCGCGATCGTTAGGTCACAGAGAATATGCAGCACATGACCACCGCCGATCGCGTATCCTGCCACCAGCGCGATGATTACTTTCGGCATAGAGCGAATTAGTTTTTGTAAATCCAGGACGTTCAACCGAGGAACTCCAGCTTCATCGATGTATCCCGACTCTCCCCGGACGCTTTGATCGCCGCCAGAGCAAAAGGCATACTTGCCATCGGTGTGAGGTCCTGCTCCAGTAAATAGAACGACCCCAATCCGAGTATCTTCACGCGCATTCCAAAATGCATCGTAGAGTTCTACAACCGTTTTAGGGCGAAAGGCATTTCGTTTATGGGGACGGTTGATCGTAATTTTGGCGATTCCATCTGCTTTGTGATACAGAATGTCTTCGTAAGTTTTTGCAACTTGCCAGTCGGTTTGCATACGGAAACGTTTTGAAGTGAAACAATCATCTTTCAATCATTCATCTTTGCAGCAAAGGTGCCTAAATTATCTTGCCGCCATTGGGCATCTGCTTTGCGATCGGTGCAGAGTTCCAGAACACGGATGCCAGATTTTGGCAGAGGGTTGAGTCGATCTGCTAGCTGCTCCCAGGCAGTGATGCGCTCGTGTTCAACGCCATAGGTTTTACAGAGGTTGGCGAAGTTAATGGATTGGGGCAGGGCAAAAAAATCTTCAAAGGGTAGATCAAATTTGGCGATCGCCAACATTTCAAAAATGCCGCCGCCGTTGTTATTGATTAACACGATGGTTAAATGTCCCTCAAAATGCTGTCGGAGCAGAAAGCCATTGGTGTCGTGCAGCAAGGCTAGGTCTCCAGTCAGCATGACGCTGCTTTGATTGTGGTGGGCAATTCCTAGCGCAGTGGAAAGACTGCCATCAATGCCGTTTGCGCCCCGATTAAAAAAAGGTCGAATTCTAGAATTGCCAGGAACCCAAAAAAAGTCTACGTCGCGCACGGGCATACTGCTGCTGATAAATAGGGGTGTGTCGGCAGGCAAACAGCGGGAGAGCATCCAGGCAGCTTTGCCTTCAAACAAATGGGTTGTTTTGCTCAAGGCGCGATCGCGATTTTGGCGAGTTTCAACTTCTGCGGCTTGCCAGAGATGCCAGTAAGAACTAACTTGAGCAGCATTTAAATCTTGTCCGTCTAATTCTGCGGCTAACTGCTCAACAGAACCGTGCAAATGAATCGTTTTCCCGTGGAGTGGATCTAAATTGCGTCCACTGGGATCAATCACCCATTGCAATGGCTCTGTTTCCGTTAGCCAGTTACGTAACTGCTTACTGGTAGGCATCTCGCCAATCCGTAGGACGATCGCAGGTGCTAGCTTCTCTGCCCATGCTGCGTTTCGCAAAATCAGATCATAAGTAGAGATCAGATTGGGAATCAAATCGGCGTAATTGCGGAGGGGAGACAGCCCTTCTGCTAAGACGGGGTAGCCAAGAAAGCTAGAGAGAGCCGCGATCGCTCGACAGTAGATTTCGGGCGAAGTGGGCTGAGCCAATCCAGCAATAATGATGCCTTGGGTTGAAGCTTGCCACTCAGTTAGAGGGAGTGGAGGCGCGGAAGAGTGGAGCGGCAAAGACTCCGCAGAAACAGCAGAAAAAAAATCGGTGCTGTTGAAGGTGAGGGCTTGAGCTTGGACGTAAGGTTCAGGGCTGGGAGCCAGCGGTTCTCGTAGGGGCATATTCAGATGCACTACTCCTGGAACGGGGAAGAGCGTGCGATCCCAAGCGTGAATTATGGTTTGGCGCAGGTAGGCAAGCAGGACAGGCTCGACCGACGCGATCGCCAGTTCGGTGTGCCAGTTGGGAAAGGAGCCATAAAGCTTCTGCTGGTCGATCGCCTGACCCGCGTTGCAATCTCGCAGTTCCGGGGGGCGATCGGCGGTAAAGATCAGCAGTGGCACTCGACTTTCATACGCTTCAATTACAGCCGGATAGAAATTGGCTCCAGCCGTGCCAGACGTGCAAACTAATGCAACAGGTTGATGCTGCTGACGGGCAACTCCAAGCGCGAAAAATGCAGCGGAGCGCTCATCTAACACTGGAATTGCATCGATGTTGGAATGGTTAGCAAACGCGATCGCTAACGGAGCCGATCGCGATCCCGGACAGATCACCGCCGTCTTCAAACCTAATCGAAACAGCGTTTCTACCAGAATAGAAGTCCAGACTAAGTTTGTGTTAGTAAAATCAATCGACATTATCCTTCTGTTTTCAGTGCTTCTTGCGCCAAAACTCCATCTCCTTGATAGCCAAAATAGCCTAAGGTGGCGGCAGCTTCAGCACGGGTGACGGCTTTCTTCGGCTGGAAGATTGTCGTGTAGCCAAAGGCACGACGGATATTGGACTGATCGCCATTTTGATAATCTGCTAATACAGCGCGTTGCGCTTTAGGATCAATCCGGGCAGAATCTTGGAAGCCCCAAGTTTGCTTTAGTGTATCTAGACTGGCAGTGGGCAGGGGTTGGCGGGTATCCATTGGCACTTTCCACAGCAACAAGTTTTCGCGACTGAGTTGAGCATCGGGGCGAAAGTTGACCGCAGCTAAATCGCCCGATAGAGGACTAGAAATAATTCCCGCTTCTGCCAACCCTTGAATCGCTGCAAAATCGCGATCGCTGGCGGTTACATCTCGAAAAACGGGTTGCGAACTGCTGGGTGCTGGGCGGATTTGCTGAGCTAGGCGATCGCGATATAAGCGATTGTTGGCAGCAAACAGCCACCGAACATACTCTCGTCGGGAAATCTGCTTATTCGGCGCAAAGGTATTATCGCCAGCTTTCCTTCTACTGCCCGCCGACAGATCTAAAACGCCAAGCTGGGCAAGCGCGGTGATGTAAGGCTGTAATTCTTTGGGTGCTTTAGCTATATCTGTGAAGGCATTTGGCGGCAATGTCACCACTGGCTGACTAGATACGGGTGGCTGACTAGAGGGCGGGGTATCGTCCGAGCTTCCCGACAATCCCAGGAAAGTTTCCTCTGGTATCGGTGTCGGCGTGGGTGCAGTTGATGCAGCCGATGAGGGACTAGGAGCCGCTCCAACCGGGGAATTGCCCTGCTGATACTGAATAGTAAAATCAGTGCTAGTTGTAGAAGCAGCGTCGGAATCTAGCTTGGGTTGAATGGCAACGGTCACTCTCAGTCCGTTTCGACTGGCTGCCAGAGTTCCCTGAGTTGTGCTTAAAGGGGATTCCTCTAATGTCCAAGCATTCGTTTGCAACTGCTGTTTATAGAAGGCGAAAACGCGATCGCTGCTGTCTACACTGACCCATTGGGTGGCACTGTCTGCTTGATTCACCGATTGCAACACTGCCGCTGGATATTGCGGAATTTCTGTTGGAAACGCAGTCGGCAGTTCTGCTTGGGCTGTGAGTGCCCCAGTTGAATCGGGCGTTGGGGCGATCGCTTGTCCATCCACAGCGGTATCTTTCAGCTTAGGGTCGGCTGCTAGAGACGTTTGCAGCGACTCGCCTAACACACTGTTGTCACAACTGGTCAACAGCAAGCAGCATAACAATATTATGGAAGCCGACACACGATGAAACACGGTTACTTTCAGCCAAAATCCTCTACAGCCCTACACTAGCGTAGATTGGCAAGCGTGAGTGCGGAGTGCAACATCAGCGCTCAGTCGAACCAGTGCGGAGTTTAATACTGCTTTTTGTCGCCCATTTGCTGATATGCGATAAATACGGCTTCCAAAAACTCATCAGAGGTAGTGTTGGCTGGAGTGGTTTCCATTGCCAGCAGCGATCGCAGTTGTCGGGCGAGTTCCATGCTTTTCTCCGTGTGGGCTTGAGAAGTCATGGTGGTTCGCCGCTGCAAGTATTCTCGAATCACGGCGTAGTCGTCGGGCAGTAGTTGATTCAGGTCGGCAATATCGGGCAGTTGAGCGGCAAGAGTTTGGGCATTGTCTGAAAGGGCGATCGCGGATTTCTGATCGCTTTGAGACTCTTGAATCACAATCGTTCCGGCTGCCCAATCGCCCATTCGTTTCTCTCGCTTGCCAAAGAGGATGAACACCGCGCCGATGAAGCAAAAATCGTCGATTGGGCGCAGCAGCGATCGCAGGGTTGCCTGCACCAAGCGCACGGAGCGACCGTCATCTCGTACCACGCGAATTTTGACCCAGCGCTTACCTGGAGTCTGTCCTTGCCAAAGCGTTTCAAACCAAATGAAATAGCCGTTCCACAGGGCAAAGTTGAGCAATATAAAAATCGCGATGAGCCACAGTGGAGCGGAACTGTAATCTCTGCCAATGGATTCTAAAGAACTCAGCAGCCCGATCGCCACCACAAACCAAACAAGCCAAAACGCCAGAATTATCAACATCAGGATTGAGTAGTCGATCATCAACGCTAGCGTGCGGCTACCAATTCCTGCCAATGTAAACTCTAGCTCAACGCTTTCTGGAGTGGCTAACGAAACTCGATTGAAGTAGCGCATGGTGGCATTCCTGAGATTAGCGATCGCGCAGTTTTAAGCCTAACCCTTCCTGCCGAGTTCGCAAATCATAGTAAACCGCTGTTTGAATAATTTGCCACAGCGGTAGCACTATCACAGAAAATAGCAAGCTGACGGCAATGCTGATGAGCGATGACACAGCATTGCCAATTGCCAGCGCATCGGGGTTATCTCGCAACAATCTCGCTACCAAGTCTTGAGGAACCTCCGGCATGAATTGGACAATTAAGTTAATCGGCAGCGTGATCAGAAACGTAATCAGCCATACTAAAAATACTCGCCAGACATTGCCCTTTGTTAAGCTCCAGAAACGCTTGATGGATTGAAGCGCCATCATTTGAGGTTCAATTGCCAAAGGAACTTCTGCCCCAAATAGTCGAGCGCATAGCCAACAGAAAGCCGCGATCACGACTAGCCCAATCACCAGTAATAGTCCTCTCCAAATAATCATCAATCCAGGATTTGGAGAACTAATTAAGCCGCCAACTACTGCCATTGAATATTGGACACTTATCAGTGAAACTGCCAAAGAAAACACAAACGCCACACCAAAACCAATTAACCCGATCCAGGCTTGAGTTGCGAAAAAACTCCACTTGCGAGAATTGACAAATCGTCGAGCGTCCGTAGTTGCTTCAGGCTCGTTTGTGAGTTCTCCAAAGGCTAAGCGGGTAATTAACGCAGAGTTCGCTAAGGATTTGGCAATGCAAAACACTGCCAATACAATGATGGCAACAAACCCTAAAACCCCTAGTCCAAAACCTGCTGTCGGTTGCTGGCTGGCACCCATAATGACTGCTACGGTGAGACCCAGTCCAATCAGTCCTAAGATGGGAAGCAATAACCAACCGACAGCCGCTAACGCGATGGGCAAATAGTCTTTAAACTTTTCACGGTAAAGCTGAAACCCACTGCTAACAATATTGCCGACGCTGAGGGGTTCTATAGGGGACGATCGCGAGTCTTGAGCCATGAGTTACACTCCTGTTAAAACGGTGAATGCTGCCGCTACCCTAGTCCACTTGGTTTCGTTATTTGCAAATATAAACATCTATGAATATTCAGCGCTGGATTGGTCGGCGGCAGCCTA
>ENA-ORBV01003250-ORBV01003250.1-microbial-mat-metagenome-genome-assembly--contig:-NODE-3250-length-32836-cov-8.811075_pt1 | contig 32836 bp, 49 predicted proteins | sample MGYA00237777_ERZ505514 | MGnify/ENA primary metagenome ERZ505514 (study PRJEB26160, sample SAMN06269048) | microbial mat metagenome | isolation source: Oligotrophic lake microbial mat | place... | reverse complement strand
TCTCTATTCGTCGGCAGCGTCAGATGTGTATAAGAGACAGGAATAGCTCCGGCAGTTCGCCTAGGAAATAAGGCGGTAGGGGCAGTCGGACGCGGGATCAACAGCTTCGATTCCGTCGCTCAGGAGCGCATGAACAATATCGCTCGGGCAGGCCAACCCGGAGCGGTCACCGCATCTTTCGGCTCGACCAACAACCTCGCCGACCGAATGTTAGTAGATAAAGCAATTACTCCCGGTCCTAGCGGCCTTACTCCTGAAAGCATATTCACAAAAAGCTCCCCTACTCAAAATGGTGCACTTGGTCCGCCGATCCCTGGGTTGTCGATGTTTGAGGAAGTTACGAAGGGGGTGGATGCCTCTAGTCTACATCCAGTTACCCCTCAAGTTAGCGCCGGGATAGGCGAAGCAATTGCAAAGCGAGTAGCTACTAAGGAGCGCCTAATCGGGGAAGCCGACGCCGCTGTCGGTCGTCCAACTATTGACCTAAACGCTGTTCTCTCTGCGCCGGACCCCACAACTGGTCGCCCCTATATGGAGACTCTGGGGCAAGCGGTTCAAGATGGGAAAAGGTTCGTCGAAGGGACCGAGAACGCGCAAGCAATGCAGGGCGTAATAAATTCGTTAGCTGATAACCTTACACAGGAAGTTCCTGGGTTCCCAGGTGCCAGAAGCCCAAAACCATTAACCGGGGCAGAGACGCTAACTTATGTTCGTCTTCTTGACGATATTATTAAGGAGATGGACGGCTACAACCTTAAAGCTCTGGACGCTAGCGACTTGGCGAAAGCGGCGGAGATAGCAAGGGTAACTAAAGCACACAAAACTGTCCGTAAGGCTCTCAACTCTACGCTGAACGAATATGTTGGAGGGGATGTAATTAAGTCCCTTAACGGAGAAATAAGTGCCGGTATCGTTCATAAAACGCTCCTAGACCGAACAAGCTTACGTGCTCTGATCGCTGATGATCCCCTGACCCAAGCGAAGTCCGCTGGAGTTTCTGTTGGCCAGACAAGTGTTGGCGGAATCCTAGCGAACATGAAGGAGGCAATTACTCCCTGGAATGAAGCCCGTCTCCGTAGTCAAGCAAATCAAAAGCAAGTCTTGGGGTCTGGCAATCTCGCTATTCAAAGAGCAAAGACCTTAGTTCAGTATCAACGGGAGGGGATTCCTAAGATCCCAAGATCCTGGGCTCTGGCTAAGAAAGATGCAAACATGTTGGGGATAATTGCCTCAGCCGCCTTCAGGCAGGGAATTATAAACTCCCCTGAAGAGTTCCAACAAATGCCCGACGCGGTTCAGGAGTCGATTGCTCAGAACGTAGGCATGAACGATCCCGGCCTGTTTGAAAGAGCGGCGAACGGATTTATGTCTTTGTTCAATGGCCAGTTTACGAATCCGGCAGAGGAGCGAGTTCAAGCGGCTCAAATCACTAGGTCGGCGGGAAACGATGTTAGTACGCGATACAAGCTCTTAGAACCACTGTATAGAAACGGGACTCACGTTCCAACCCCAGAACAGGAAGAGTTTCCGCCGCTAGAAGAAAGCTACGAAACTCCAGCCTTTGATATGAACTCCCTAGACACAATAATGCAAGCAGGCGGTTCCGGGTTAGAACCAGAGAACGAGTCCCTGGTGCCGTCGAACCCGTCAACCTATGACACCATGTTAAGCGTTTTCAATGGTTCGCAAAACTTGATTGATCCCGAAGAGGGGGGATTCTAATAACGAAGATTCTAATAACGAAGGTGTTCGCACGATAAAGGTTTTAGCTCCTCCTCTTACTTAATCGGCTGGAGGAACGCCCAAAGGTACAACTCTGCTCAACTCCAGGCTCGTAGCCACGGATGCCGAGCTTTAAATGAGAGTCCTCTACAGTAGGCAAGTACTCCAGCCGATTAAGTTTTGTTTTTTTGTTTTTGTTTCTGGCGAACACCTTCGCCCTACCCTTCCGGTTCTTCTCCGGGCTTTTTGTAGTTTTGAATATACTCGTCATCCAGGCTTGCTACAAAAGTTTGTGCCAGCATTTGAGAAATAGTCGTTAAGTCGTTCACGGGAACGCTAACCCAAACTTTCCCCATCTTAATTAGCGCGGTCATGTTATTTGGCTCTTGGGCGTTTTCTAGTTTGACGAGAATAGTTTGTGACATGGCTTTCTTTTTTAAGGACTCTAGTTTTTCGTTGGGGGTGTTTTTGATTTTAAAATAATTTATTAAAGTCCTGCAAATTAAACGTTTCTGTGTCTTGGAAGCACTTATTACATCCGAGGGAGACGTAGTTTTTAATTCTGATAACTGAAAACTCGTCACTAGGGCAGATGTCACATAATCTTGTAGCATTGTATAAGTCTATGTCTGTGTTGATTGGAATTTTCAAGGCTCCTATCCAGCTACACTTTGTGCATTGAACGAAAAGCTTGTCCATTTGAAACATGGCGTTAAAGCTGTGGTGCTTGCAGAGATTACAGACAAGGTGGCCTTCGGGCATATCGCGCAGGTCTAATCCGTTTTCTCCAAGCTGGTCAGGCAAGTCGGTGGCTATGGGCCTCGCCCTCATATGTTGACCTTGGGAGCGGTTAACTTTACCTAGCTTTGTTTTCTTTAGAATATTCGCCAAGTCACTTCACTCCAAAAATTACTAAGCCTAACGCCCCTAAGATTACGAATAAAATTACTAGGTCCATGGTTTAATCCTCTCAGTTTTGCAGTTCTAATTCTCGCGCAGTCGCCAGCTTATACGCAGCAGCAGCGGCAGCCCGATCCAGCGCATACTCCGCATAGGCATTAGCAGAATCCCTGACCATTACATACTTAGCAGTAGCCGCCTCAATAGCTAGCTCATACACCGCATAAGCATCATCTGGGGAATCATCTAGGTAATCATCTTCGTCGTTCATGGGTTCTCCTTTTCTTCCGCTGAAGTCTCCAGCAAATACGCCATCGTTGCCGCATCACGGGCCAGCGAAGCATCCGCCTTAGCCGCATCACGGATTAGCTCATAGACCGCATTGGCCGCAGTCCGAACCCGCAAAGCATCCGCATTAGCCGCATCACGGGCTAGCTCAAATTCCGCATAGGCCGCATCGATGGCCAGCGAACATTTCACATTAGCCGCATCACGGACCAGCAAAAAATCCGTATAAGCCGCATCGCGGGCCCTCAAATACTTAACATTAAACACATCTAGGTAATCATCTTCGTCGTTCATAGGTTTTCCTTTTCTTCCGTGCAATCGCCAGCTCAAATTCCGCATAAGCGGCATTAATGATCCGTACACGCTCAGCATTAGTCGCATCACAGACCCGCAAACATTCCGCATCAGCCGCAGCATGGGCCAGCTTATTTTTAGCCTCAGCCGCAATCCAGATCCGTCGATGCTCCGCCTCAGCCGCATCAGTGATCATCTCATAAACCAGATAAGGATCAGCTGGGGAATCGTCCTCGGGGGAATCTTCCTCACTCGCAATCATTCTTCCTCCTTTTCTTTCGTATACTCTTCTCACACTCCCGCAAATATACAGCATAAGCGGCATTGATGGTGCGCGTTAGCTCAGCATCAGCCCCATCGATGGCCAGCTGATACTCATCACGGACCCGCTCATATTCAGCATCAGCGGCATTATAAGCCAGCGAACATTTCGCATTAGCCGCATCACGGACTAGCAAAAATTCCGCATACGCCGCATCTCGGAAATCCCTTCTCTTCGTAGTCACGGGTTCCCATCTTCCGTTGACTCCGGCGCATCGACCAGCTCATAGAGAGCATTAGCCGCATCCTGAACCCGTACACGCTCAGCATTAGCCGCAGCCTGGATCCGATCACATTCCGCATAAGCGGCATCTCGAACCCGTACACATTCCGCATTAGCCGCAGTCTGGATCCGATCATATTCCGCATAAGCGGCATCGCGGACCAGCAAATATTCCGCCTTAGCCGCAGTCCGAACCCGTAACAATTCCGCATTAGCCGCAGCTAGGTAATCTTTTCTACTCGTAGTCACGGAAGCACCACGGCACTAACCCCAGTAACCGCACCGGGAAGTCCAAGACTCGAAGAGCTAGAACTAGAGCCACCAAAACACACCGGAGCCGAACGCGGGCCCTCGCCCACCGAATTAGTTGCAGAGACTTGAGCGCAACGCCTTCGAGTATTATCGATATTTGTAATCGTTAAATTGTTCGCCGCAGTTTCTCCCCGCCAAGTGTCATCAAGGAACACGTTATAACTTGTAACATTCTCCGGCGCTGGGCGAATATCCCAAGCGAACCGAACAGACACGGCTAAAAATAAAAGTATTGAGGTCATAAGTTCTCCGTTTCTTCGGTTGACTCCCGTGCATTAGCCAGCTCATAAACGTCGTTAGCCGCTTCACGGATGCGGAAACATTCCGCCCTAGCCGCTTCGGTGATCATCTCATATTCAGCATTGGCCGCTTCGATGATCCGCTCATATTCAGCATTGGCCGCATCACAGACCCGCCCATATTCAGCATTGGCCGCAGTCCGAACCCGGACACGCTCAGTATAAGCGGCAGCTAGGAAATCTTTTCTATTCGCAGTCATGGCTCATTCCTTTTTAAGTGATCTCTTTCACCGCGTCCCGGAACGCGGTCAGAGCTAAATCCTTTTCTGCGTCGTGCGCGATTTTCATTTTAGCGTCGTGGATTTTCCCTCCCGGCAACGCGCGCGTCCAAGCTAGCTGCTCGGACATATCGCAGAAGAGCCCAGTGGCTTCCATTAACTGCGCCTCCCAAATAGCAACTTCCGGCGGCAGGAACAAAAGCGTCCGCGCTTCACCTAGTAATTCGGTGAGACTGCCGACAAGTCGTTGTAAGGTTCTGTGCGTCCGCGCTATTTTTTCTTCGTCGTTCATTTTTTTCCTCTTTTCTTGCTCATTTTTGCAACTTTGGAATGACAGCTCCGCAACTCACGATCGAAACTTTCCAGCACTGTTACGCATTGCTCGACAGTAGCTTCGCAAAACGCCAGCTCTTGCATAATCGGCGCGGCTACTCCCGTAGGAATCGGCGCGGGAGACGCTATTCCAGGATCTGGAGCAGCGGGATCACCCTGATTAGGATTACTCGGTGGCGCGGGAGTCGACGGGAAACACGCCTCTTGCGGTTGCGGGCCACTAGGATCACAGACTTGTGCTTCAGCGCCGATAAGCCCAGTTGCTAATACGATAAATGTTACTGCTATTGCTATCTTTAAATCGTTCATAACTCTCCAAAATAAGTCTTCAATTGTTCTAATGCATTTAAACTTCCGAACCCAACCATTGTTTTATAGCCAGCAAACGCAAGTTTTGCTAACCAATCAACCTGAGACTGAGAGAGATCCGTATATTTTCCCCCAACTCTTTTCATTTCAATAAAACAACCATGAAACCGACCACTAGGGTAAGCTACAAAAATATCAGGAATACCTTTCCTTAACCCTTCCGCTCGATAATAACTTAACGCTCCGTAAGACCTGGACCCACTATTGGGAATCGCAAAAATTAATTCGTAACGATAATCCGTTTGCCCAAGCTTCTTTATTTCATTAAAAAACGTTACTTGCTCGAAGTGTTCCAGTGGTGCTGTTGCCTGTCTCTGCGTTTTCACCTATCCATCAGCTCCCTAGCTTTCTTCGCCTCCGCCTTAAACAGTGTCCAAACGTGAACCCTCAAGTCCTCTACTGCATCGACTTGTTTTTCCCCTCCTACGAACTCATACTCAGCGCCAACCTCGACTCGCATATTAGCAAAAGGAACTTTGTGGTTCGGCAAAGTCGCCGCTAATGATATTTTTATGTTTTTAATCGCCATTAGAAAGGAACCTCGTCGTCCTCGAACCCGTCGTCCGTTACTGCTATTTTCTTCGTCGATGCGGCCTTAGCCTTACTTGATGTTATTCCTTTTGTGGGCATAGCCGCCGCCACCGTTGGCCGTAGCTTGTCATCCATAACAACTGATATGTTATAAGACGTGCCAACTAAGCTTAAGGTGTAATCCCAGAAAGCTTGGGCTCCGGTTAAAGCTTCTTGAGGAATCCCACTCCCGGAAAGCATGGCAACGAATGGCCGATTAACTTTGGATTTAACTGACCATGTGGCTCCCGCCCACTTGTAGGCTTCTTCGCGCCGCTCGTTGGTGAAAACATATTTCAGCATGTCGTATTGTTCGTCTTTCGCGTTAACGAGAGGGACAACCTCCACCGACGTAAGTTCTGCAAGGTGACTACCGACGCCCATTGTTGGGGCGTCATCGAAAGCTTTAAACGGTGATTTACTCTGTGACATTGATTTATTTCCTCTGTGGTTAAGTTATTGGACGATAATATTCTAGAATTTGGAAACCGACGGAACACCATCATGCACAGGTGAGAATGTAGGGCTGTCAGTTGATTTGGAGTCATACCACTCAGGCGCTACGCTAACATTGTTCAGTTTTTGGTAGCTATGTTTAAAACCCGTTTGACTATGAAGCTGTACGTAAGCTTCATCAAGTTTCTTGTTATACCACGTGATTACTCGCTGTAACTCGTCTTTCTCTGCGGAGAGAACCTGCTTTAGATTCGTATGACAGGACCATGACCAATCTAATCGTTTCCGAAGATCCGTGACGGATAATCGCAAATAAGTGAGTTCTGCGTACATTTCGTACATTTCGATGTCTTGGCAGGAGCCAGCATCTCGAATCATTTTTTCTAGTTCTTGCTCTGTTGGCATTGTGATTTTTAGTGTCATTTGTTTTTCTCTTTCTCCTTCTCTTTCTCTTTTTCGTTTTTGTTTTTCGTTTTTTGTTTTTACTTACTTTAGCGTTTTTAGTTTTTTCTCAATCATTTCCTCCAGCGTCTCTCCAAAATAATGTCTCTCAATTAAATCATTGCAAATAGATTGCTGCGTAACTTCTCGCTTCGCAGCCTCCGCGCTTAACTTATTATAGGTAAGATCCCTTACCCGAATATGAATCATTTTATGTTTACTATTAGTCGCCATTTGTTTGTTCTACCTTGAGTTAGTAATGCAGTCAATAATTATCTTTCACTTTGAGAGAATATCTGAGCGATAGTCCGCTCTTTCTTCAAAACTTTCTTTAAGATTACAGAATCAATAGACTTTTTCTGAACTAGAAAATAACTATTCACTAATTGGGTTTGTCCTAACCTATCTAAACGACTCTCGGCTTGTTCGATATCGCTTGGGACAAATGTAGTTTCGACAAAGACCACATGACTGGCCGCAGTTAGTGTGATTCCTATCCCCGCTGCTTTGATATTCCCAATAAAGACTTTCGCTTTAGCTCCTAGTTGAAACTCCACTATGGCGCTTTCTCTTTCTTTCTGGGGAGTACTCCCGTCCAAAACTACGCAAATCTCCCCGTAATGTTCACGCAATTTGGCAATGACAGCTTTGTGCCAAGCAAACACCACTATTTTTTGCTCAGCGGCTAACAGGTCGTCAATAAAGTTTATGCAATCCGGTAACTTTTCTAACGCAACCGCTTGACGCCGTGCTGCAAAAGATCCGCCATCGTCATTACTGAATCCGTTCGGAAGTTGTCGAATCGCCTCATCAAAGCCCACTGCGTCGATAGCTTGCATTAACTCTCGATATTCTCGTTCAGCGATTTTACCGTTTTTATTATCTAACTCTATCAATGTTCTTTGGACGCCGTGCAGTTCGGTGAGGACATGTTTTTTCGTGCGGCGAACGGAGATATTGATGATTCTCTCTCGGTTAAAAATGTCGAGATTCTGCGCTCCCGAAATGTCCCAAACTTCCTTGCGTCCAATTTTAACTTTCTTTGCACCACAGAAAAAGAAATAGTCATGCCACCGCTCTTTATTCGTCCAGTTCTCTAAGTTTGCGCGTAAATCAATCAGGTCTTTTGGCCGATTCGACACGGGAGTTCCCGTCATGGCTAAAACTTTCGCTTGGCTTTTCTGAATTATCTCAATAAGAGTTCGGGTTCTCTGGGCTTTTTCGTTTTTGACGTAGTGCGCCTCGTCGATGATTATTAATTCCCAGGCCATCGACGCGAGCGCAGCGGAAAACTTACGTAATTGATCGTAGTTTACGATTACGTACTTACTATTAATTATTTTCACGTCCGGTAGGACCGACACGTCTAGCTCGTCGACTCCCCACATTATCAACTCACGCAACCAGTTGTGTTTCAAAGTCGCCGGACACACTACTAATACGCGGCCAGCGTAATTTTTACTAACTTCGATAGCTTGCGCCGTTTTTCCTAACCCCGGTTCGTCGAACAGATACGCAACATTACGCTGCTTTAGATATTGCAGTAGTCGATGACTGCCATCATACTGATAAGCTTTCAAAACGTGCATAGCAAAACTCCTTGACATCTAAATTGTGAACACGTTACTACTATAACTCAAAGACTAACGCGAGGCAAGTTATGGTTGAGGATTTTGAGTTATACGAGGTTAAGAGCGAGAAGCTTGGCGATGATGCGGAGTTCGACGTTCCGCAGTCGCCTGAGATTCAGCAGTTTTTAAATCTAAATGAAGCAAAATCTTTACTAATAACTAAAGTTTTAAAGGATTTTGTCCGCTACGAAAACGGTCAGCCTGTAAGAGTCGCTGGCTATGAAGTCGATGCTGCTGAGCTTCAAGTCGCCCTAGAAACTCGTGGCGGTTTTGAACTCTTCCGACAGCTACAAACGGGAAACCGTAACCATCTTTTCTCATACCTTGCTAAAGCTTGCAGGCTCGACTTTGACAGTAAAATTGCAATCAAACAGGCATTTACCGATTGGGACAAACGCCAACTTACTGTCTCACACGTCGCCAACGATAAGGCGAAATATCCCGACTATATAAAATTATTTGAAACCACATTCCCCGGAGCAAGAAAAGACCTGCTCTCAGGACGAATCATGGTCCAGCATCAAAACAGTTGGAAGCCCTGCCTCAACTTAATATCGCAGGCTGTTTCGATTGCTATGGACGACAATTTCTACGCAGCCAACAAAGTCCGAGATCATTTCAACGCTTGGCAAGCGTCGCTCACCGGCGAAATTATCACCGACGCACTAATCCCAGAATGGGACAAACGGGACCGTCTCTCAGAAATAACGACATGCCTGACCGCTCACAACATGTCCCAAACAACAATTTACGAACTACTTTGTGATTGGGGCGCGAAATCTTGGAGGAGGAAATACGATTGCTACGTGAGAAACCGAATTTTTATATTTCAAGGCGCGCAGCATCTAGGAAAAGATTGGCTGATCGATGCACTAGTCAGTGGGTACGACGATCCAGGATTGGGCTATGTCAGTCACACACGACTGGATAACGATGGAGAGATTGATCAGAAGTTACACAAGTCGTTGATTTTTAACATTAGCGAGTTCGACCGAACGTCAAAAGTTCTAGTGTCGCAACTCAAACATTTAATCACTACCGCTTACGTCGACGAACGACTGAAATATGATGCGAGCAGCGAGAATCGCGCATGTCGAGGGAGTTTCATTGCCAGTGCTAATCCCAGAGATCTACTTCGAGATCCAACCGGAAGCAGTCGATATATCGTCGTGGAGCTAAGCGCCGTCGATTGGAATTATCCCGGAGCCAGGGGACGCAAAGACTGGCAAAATGACCGCCTGCAAATAGTCGCGCAATACAAATATCTAGCAGAGCGCGATTATAAATCTTCAAAAATAGCGGAAACTGAACTCTCGGAATATCTCACCGAGATGGAGCCGGGGGATGCCTATTTAGATTTTGTCAGTTTCTTTGATCGCTGGGCCAATGATCACGCGCAGCTCTCGCACAACGGAAAAAAAATATTCGAGCACTCGTATTTTAAAGTCGCAGACATGGGGCCGTTCTTCGAGGCGGCTAACAAGCAATTTAAATTTAGTCGAGGGGAAGCAATGCGCCGACTTCAAATGTTCGGTCGCCGAACGCGCAAAGCTTCCGGTTATGTTTTTAAGTTTAAGGATTTACGCGAGGAAGATAGTGAAGAGGAGTTTAATTGATCATGAATATTTATCTAGCTGAGGGGCCGAGTGAAGAATCGTTCGACGATATTTTGCCATCATTTACACTAGGGGAAATTTATTCCCCGGAAATTCTCGCAAAAAAAATGTTTTTCGCTTTGGACGCGCTCGCTGCGCTAAAGCTCCAGCGGTTTCGCGACCACATCCACCGAATCACCGGAGAAGGTTTGCTAATAAATCACGGAAAACTTACCCGGAGGGGAGTGAGATCAATAGCCGATCAAACAGCAATCGCTGGCAAAAAAGCAGAAACTTGGAGCGCGCACGTCGCGGGAAAAGCCTTTGACATATCTCTCACGCGAGAAGCTGGCAAATACACCAATGCATATTTATACAATGCAGCAAAAGATCACGGTTGGGGAGCGGTCGGGAGATATCAAACATTCATACACGTAGATAATCGCGATTTATGGGGCGGAAAACAAATAACTTGGGGTGAAAATGTCAACGGAAAATAATAACCAAAACAATAACCAGAACAATAACCAAAACAGTAGAAGAAAATCCCGCGCGAAATATTCAGTCGAAGAGCGGAATATCATCAAACGGGAAAATCTTAAAAAAGGCTGGAAGCTTGTGAAGAAAGGCACCACCTCAGGCACCACCGCAGGCACCACCGCAGGCACCACCGCAGGCACCACCGCAGGCACCAAAAATCCCCACTCCCCTCGCTGCGAGTTTGTTAACGCGATCAATATTCACGATTTTGAGGATTACGAAAATTGGGAGTCGGGACAAATCTATATCAATGCCGAAATCAGCGAGAAGATGCTAATGCGAGCGGTGATCTATCGCGCTATTATCGACGCTTGCCAAGATGGGGCATGGCTAGAAGCAAAAATTCGGCGTGAGGCGCGGGAATGGCTAGAAAGTGATAGCACTAAAATCTGCTCCTATAATTGGTGCTGCGATATGCTGAATGTCGGAGACTATGCGCGTAATCTGCTACGCAACGTGCACAAAACTCAAGGGGGGAAACGCATGCTCGCTGCACAACGGTCAAGCATGCGCTAACAATGACTAAAGAATACCTAAAGGATGACTAAAGAATACCTACGGTATCCGCACCGAGTCGCGCCAGAACTTTCAGAACATAGTTCTCACTTTCGCTGCAGGCTTTGCTCATAGCGCATTTATGACCACCATTGTATGCGCGTAACGCACTGAAAAGATCACCTTTATATGTCTCCAGCTCTTGTCGTAGGATTTTAGTGCCACAATCTACATTAATGGATTCCCGCCAAAGTTTCGCAGAGTGAGGCAACCCGCACCGTTTTCCTGCATTAAATGGCATGACTTGCATCAACCCAATCGCTCCAGCGTGTGAAATTGCTGCGGGATTATTATTGCTTTCAACTTTCATTACTGCCCGAATTAGTGCGGGATTAACGCCATGAGTATCCGCCGCTCTAGCTATGAGCATGGGAAGGGGAAGGCTATCTAGGTCGCCTATAGTGGGCTCTATGGGGAGAGGTTCGGGGACCAGCCCATACCCCCAAGCCAAAGCAAGATCATGCTGCAATGCGCTTGCGGTGGCGCGGAAATGGTAAAGCGTAAAAGCTTCGAGCGCCAAGTACCCGTAAGAGATAAACCGCAGAAGACCAAGGGAGAAGAAGGCTAAGATGCTGTATTTTAATGATCTTATTTTCATGTTCGTTTTCCTGTTTTGTTGTTGAAAGTAGCCGGGTATTCCCCGGCGGTTATGCGGTTACTTCTGCTTTTCGTCCTCTCTTTTCGCTAATTCTCGGAGCCATTCACACAATCCGACTAAATAGATGTTCTGGTCTTCGGCTTCCTGCCAGATGTCTAGTTCAGTTTGCGGATCACGTGGATCTCGACCGTCCAGAGCAGGGCTCTGAATATTTTCAATATGATGGGAAGCCCGACAGACTTCGACTTGATGGTTGCGCAAGCGGTGATCGAGATATTCTTGCAACAATTTAGTGGTCACGAGTATCCTTGGGCTTTTATTGCCAATGTCTTCCCGGAGTTGCTCAACTAATTTCTGGAATTTCTCGTCAGTTTCCAGTTCATCGAAACCGGTGTAGGCAGTTTTGGGGCTCACCGAAAGCCTAACTTTCAAACCCTCGGCGATATCCGTGTCGCTTTGCCCATCATCGTAGGATCCGACTTCAATAGAGTCCGCAGTAATGTCGAGGCAACCGAGTTGTGGCTGCAGATCTCCCGGAAATTGCCTGAAAGCTGGTAGCCAACCGGTATTGTTCGAAATGTTTAGTTTAGTTGTCATGATTTTCTCTCCTCTACGTTGTTAAAGTAGCCGGGAATTACCCGGCTAATATGCGGTTATTCGGGTTGTGGATAATGAACGTCTACTGGGACTCTAACTTCATAATCGCCTACCTGCTCGTAATCCAGATCAAGTAAAACTTCGCGGAAGCGCTCAGTAGTCGAATAAGACTTCCTCATATATGCGTTTTCCATCAGATTTAGGTCTAGCCCGATTAAATGGACCTGCATTGCATTGCTTGCGTAGTCATAAATGTAGTCGCCCACTAATGCGTAATCGTTCAAGTCGACATCATTTATCTCAAGATTCTCGATTGCAGCTACTAGTATCTCGCTAAGTTTAATGCTTCTTTTCATGATTCTTTCCCCTCTACGTTGTTAAAAAAGCCGGGGAGTTACCCCGGCTAATATGCGGTTATTCAGTTAATTACTCGATTGCTTTGGGCGATAGCTCTTTCTGCAAAACTTTCGAGACCTGCGGCACTAGCTAATTCTAGTAGAAAGTCTGAGCGTATAGCGCCCAAATTCGTCAAGTTATTCGCGGCTATAAATCGCGCAGATCCTTCGCTGCAATTACCGCCGTTTCTGGAGTCTCTAAGAGTAACCCAGAAAAGTTTTCCAGCGGCGCGGGCTCCTGATCGTCGTGCAGAATCGTCTTGTTGCTCCTGAATAACCGCGTATCTTCTGCGGGCAATAGCAAGCGAGTCGGCTATGATATGCGTATCGCCGAAGATAAAACCGTCGACTCTGCGGGCAGAATAGCCGAGACTTTCTACTAGCCAAGCAGCCGCTCCGGAGTTTCGATCGACTGCTGTCAGAATCCCGCCGATTACTCTAATTCTGTGAGTAATCGGATTTACGAGTAAAACAGTGCTCCTGCTATAATGATCGCAGTACTGCTTACTCGTGCTTGTAAGGTACGTCATGGTTTTGCTCATGATTCCGACAACCTCGGAGTAAATGATATTGCTGCAATTCCTGTAGTTTGAGCGCGCTAGTTCAACCTTTAACCCTGCGGCATTGTTCAGCTTTGCAGAATATCGCATCCTGAGACTCGGCGCGATTGCAGTTACTCGTTCGCGCCGAACTTCTTGCCTCTCCCGTGCTGCTGCCATGGCTCGCTTCAGCGCGATAGCAGTAGGATATCCGCACTCGCGCGCGTACTCGGGAGTTGCGTTTTTATTATTTACCCATAATAGGTTTTTGGATTTCATGATTTTCTCTCTCTCTCTACGTTGTTAAAAAAGCCGGGAATTACCCCCGGCTAATATGCGGTTATTCAGTTCGGCATGGCATGATAATCGCGTAGGCGTTTCCTACCCCCATATCGGGTATGAATTTGTAACTCCCCTCCGGATTCGAGGGGATAATAAGTTCCGCGCCGCGCGTTCCCTCAATCGCATCGATTATATAATCGAGATTCATAGTAAAAGTCGCATCGACATTGGGACGAGCGAGCGGAAAAGAAGCGCACCAAGCAACTGGGTAAATACCCGACAAAGTTAGTGTTCGGCCAAGGAACTCAAATTTAACTTCGATAGCGCGGGGGTGTACCCCTTTAGCTTTCAGCATCCTTTGAACCGCTTTTAGCTTGTCGAGTTCCTGCACTAAAATAGTGATATCAACACCATTTCCCGTGCCAAACGGCGGTAAAACTACCTGCCAATTTGGAAATTGCATATCATCAGCGTCACGGTCGCCGCCGATGAAATGCGTAGGAGAGTACGGCAGTTCATCAACTACATGCAGACGATGGCCGTCACACGCGACTAGCGCGTTAGTATCTCTGTAAGTATGTAGCAAGCTTGGGCGAGTTGCATCCGTTCCTCGTGCCCGATCGACCCAGGCTTGTACGCTTGGGGTTTTGATTTTAGTTGTCTTTCTCATGTTCGTTTCCATGTTCGTTTTCATGTTCGTTCTCCTTTTTTGTTTCTCGCTTACTTCTCTCTCTTATTGAGTCTCAATCATAACTCAGTTCTTCGCTCTCGTCAAGCTTTTTCTTTCTTTTATTTTATTATTCTTTTTGGTTTAGAAAGCCGGGAATTACCCGGCTAATATGCGGTTATTCGGGTTGTGGAGAATAAACGTCTACTGGGACTCTAACCTCATAAATACCTATCTGCTCCCTATTAATGTCGAGTAAAACATAGCGGAATTGCTCAGTAGTCGCGCGAGCTTTCCGAGTATAAGCCTTTGCCATAAGATCTAAGTCTAGCCCAATTAGATGCACCTGCATTGCATTGCTTGCGTAGTCATCAATGTAGTCCCAAGTAGATGCGTAGTTGCTCAAATCGACATCATTTATCTCAAGATTCTCGATTGCAGCATTCAAGATCTCGCTAAGTCTCATATATCTTTTCATGTTCGTCCTTTCTAGTTTAGTTCTAGTTATTTGCTTACTTCTCTCTTTTATTGAGTCCTAACTATAACTCAGTTCCTTGCTCTCGTCAAGCTTTTTAAAGAAAATAATGCAAATTTTTGCATTGCTTACATCGTCGTTTTGCACTGTGGTTAGGTAATGATTTCAACGGGTTACGTGGTTATTGTGTAAGATGTAAGAATTTCCCTCTAAAGATTTAAAAGTAAAAAATAGGGTAAAAAGGGGGTACCTGAGTAAATTAGTGTATAAATTAGTGAGAGTAGGAAATAGATTCATTATGGGGGCTTTTTTTTGCATCCTACATAATAACCACGTAACTCGTTAGTTTCATTCACGAAACACAGTGCAAATCGACCATGTAAGCAGTGCAAACTCTCAACCTTGCGGGATTGTTGAGCTTTTTTCTTCCCGACGATTTTACCCGGATACTAAGTGCGCGGAATCCTTCAAACCAAAAAGATGCAAGGATTTTACACTACTCACTTCCTGACTCAACTTTATGGGCGTTTGTCCCATTTGTTTTCCTATTCGGCTAATATTCGGCTAACCGATTACCCTATTCGGCTAATATTCGGCTAAGTTGTGTATACAAAGTTCATGGATTGTATACAAAACATTCACGCATGAATTGTGTCCATGGAATTAAACTAGAAAAGCACGCGACCTATTTCGTATCCTATTCCATTGCCTGATAAGTAATGTTATCGGTCAATAGATGCACCACTAATTTAATATCAATACTAATCTAATCACCTACTTTTATATTCCTGAGTAGTTCCTTATTGATACCAATTCGGTGGCCTATGAAAAAAGTGCGTAGCCATGGGGGGGGTGGGACGCATGGCGGGGGGGCCGCTGCCGCTGGCGCTACCCCCCGCGCTCATTACCCCTACTTTTTGAAACCTTTTCCGAGTATTTTCCTCAGTTACCTCACCAAATCACACTTGCGTCTTGTCTTGTATTTTTTTAAGTACATGGGATGTGGAAACATCTCGCGCCTTTTGCCTTGCCCGTCTTGTTGCTCCTTACGCCCGTAGAATCCTCTGCTGTGGGTTTTCGTGGAATTGCTGTCTTTGCCGCCATGTCCCCCGACTTTCCTTGTGACGAGGCTCTCAAGAGCTTAGACGGCGTTAAGTATCCCGCCATGAGCGTGTTGTGGGGAACTTTCGGCAAAGACCGGAGTTGTGTCATTAAGTTCATGGACAAATTCCGGGACCGTCCTCATTTGTTACAGATTCATTTTAGTAATGAGGCGTGTCGTCGGAACAATCGTTGTCTTGTGGACGAGATTCGCCCTACGGCGAATGTGTATTGGTATAACCGATACCTGACTGAGAATCCATGGGTTGTGGCGTATGAGATTGGGGAGCGAGCGTTAGAGATTCGTCAATTCGTTGACGTTGCCAAGAACGAGAACACGCACCTAGTCCTGTCCCTAGGACTCGAAGACAACTACACCATCCCCGCCGCTATCATGCTCGAAGGATTGATTAGCGGTTACTGGCCATACCTAATTAGTAGGAATCGCGTAAATGGCGGAGATGTGTTGCCTTCCTTGCGTGACCCTGGACTCACGGAGTCCCATGACCCGCATATGGACCTAGATGGTCCGTGGTGCATCTTTAACGAAGACGGGAACCCTACTAACGCGAAAATCTTAAAGGCTCGCCTGAAGGCGTATAAAGGCTGTGTAGTGTTCTTTGCGTGGCGGCGGAATTGGCAGAATGACAATCCTGATACGAAACTGTTTCTTCCTCCTCAGAGTCGGGGTTTTGTATTTACGAAGAAGGATATTCGTGAGGTTGGCGGGGCGTTGCGTGGTTCCCGTTGAGGGCAGGGGATTGAATTTGTCGGACCTGCCAGTGGCGGAGGTTGAGCTTTCGCTGAAGAAGATGTTGGTAGTTTTACCTATTAGTTTACAGACCCTATTTGAAAAGGGGGATTTGTATTTTGTTTACAAGGACGGCGGACAGTCCGTTTTTGTGGCGGGGAGTGAGGGTGTTCCGGGGAGCGTGATTAAGTCTGCGGCTGATAAGATTCAAGCGTACATCGGCAGTCAGCCCATTTACTTTCTCGGCTTAGAAGTTGGCACCGTTCATTAAGGTCGTCAGACTGTCCTGTCTACAGTTATTTTTATTCACGGGGCTTGTATTTTTATTCACGGAGCTTGTATTTTATGCTTAGTATTTTAGACAAGGTTTTGTCTTTGGGTGGTTGGTGGAAGACGGGCAAGACGCTGAGTGGTGCTATCATGGTGTTGTTTTACATTGTGAGCGCCAGATACCCGGAGGCGTTACCGTTGTTGTTGGAGTTGGCGAAGATGTTAGGGATTCCTTTGGCTATTGGTGGAATGTTACACAAGGGCGTCAAGGCCGAGATTCAGAAGCAGCCAGTAAAGTGATAAAACAGGAAGGTGTATGTCGGTACTAGGGGGAGCGATTGCGTTAAGGACGCCGGAGGAGGCTAGTTTTGAAGTCGTGAAGGTCCGTGAGCTTTACGCAACAAAGATGTGCGTAGAGTTGGAGGATAGTGTCTTGAAGACTTTCCTAGAGGCGCGTTTTGCGGAGAAGCACAAGGAAGCTTTGACGCAGTTTCTTGGGCATCTAGATGGGAAGAATTTGTTAGCGGTTTTACAGTCGCTTGATGCGGAGATTGTTTTTAGGAAGACGGATGAACGACAAGGACTTATCCCAGGAAATGTTGAAGCCCTCGTGGGAAAAGGGCAAGAACACGGCGGAGAAGCGATTCACGACTCTGAGACAAAGCGTTCAAGGGGAAGACCTCGCACTACTCCAGGCTCCTGAATACAACGAGCGGTTAAGCGTTTACGACAACCGTAAAGTTATTCAGTACGTTAAGCGTTTATTTTTTCAAGACTACGAATACCCCGCGATTTTCCTAGCTACTCGTTTTCCTGCGGGGGCTTTTAATCGGCTGGCTTTTCTACGGAAAAACTCCTGGAAGGTTCGGCGGGATAGGTTGAAGGATGAGATTCTTACCGAGTTGGTAAGACAGGGCACTAGTATTCCCAAGCTGACCCGAATCATGGGGTTAAGCTTAGAGATACTGGAGCGGCATCTTTTCCGGCTGAATGTTCGGGCGAGTGAATTGACTATCCAGGAAGCGAAGTTAGTTGCGAGTATTCTTAAAGACCTTCACGGCATTAAACAGTTAGAGGCTGGCGAGGCTACTACTATTGTTAAGTACGACATGATGACTCCTTCTGAGCTGTCGACTGCGGCGATTGATTTAGTAAAGGAGCTACAAAAAGAAGACGACATAGTTTCCTATACGATCCCGGAGTTGTACGGGATTCCTCACTTTTCCGTTCCGAATAGCATCCCCGTTTCCCTTGAAGATCATGAAGAATAAAACGGGAACATTAGAGCAGCAGCGAAAGCTTATTGAGTTGCGTGAGAATGTTGATCGCATAGTTCAATTTCATCAAAACTTAAAAGGCAAGGGTTGGTATTTACACGAAGGGCAGAAGCAACCGGCGCGTGAATTATTTAATGATAATAGAAATAGAATTTGGTTGCAGTGCGGTCGTTCTTGGGGAAAAAGCCACCTGGCCAGATATGTAGCGGCGCGGTTTGCGTTACAGAATCCTGGAAGTAGTTGTTATATTATTGCTCCTGAAAGAAAGCAGGCGCATGAGATTCATTGGATCAGTGGTCCGAATAATATAACAAATATATTACCGAGAGAATATTTATTAGATGGAGATGGCGCTTTAAATAAATCCGAGTTGCGAGTTTATTTAAAGAACGGTTCTTTTATTAAATTGGATGGAAGCGATAATGAGTCCAGTTTACGAGGGATCAAGCCGGACTTGTGCATTGCGGATGAGTTTCAAAGTTGGCGTCCTGAGAGTTGGGTTGCGATGGAACCTAATTTCATTGCGAAGTCGGCGAAGGTTTTAATTATCGGAACCCCTCCAGACAGGGAATGTTTTTATACTGAAGAGTGGAAATATCACACGGGACAAGTTGCGAGTAAGAATCCGAGGTATTTTTATTTAGAGTTACCTACGGGGACTAATCCGAGGTATCCAGCGGAGGAGTTAGAAGAGTTAAAGCGAAAGTTTATTTCCAAGGGGGAAGAGAGTGTTTGGCTCCGCGAGTACATGGCGAAGTTTATTCCCGGCGGCGTCAATGCGGTGTTTGGAACTTTATGGTCTAGGGACAAGTTTGTTCGGAAGCATGAAGTTTTAATTAAAATTTTAGAAAAAGATGCGAATCAATTAAAATGGTTTACGGTAGCAGATCCGGGGACGACTAGCGTTTTTGCTGTGCTTTTTGGCTGTCATAATCCTTACACTAGTGAAGTTTATTTATTAGATGAAATTTACGAAAAGGATAGAAATAAAACTTCGGCGACGCAAATCTTTGAAAGAGTTTTGGAGAAACAGAAAGAACTATGTCCGGGGGTTGAGTGGAAGAATGTCGCGGATGAGGCGGCGGCTTGGTTTATTCGAGAAGTAGCTTATCATTTCAAAAAGCATATTACTCCGACGACAAAGAATCTACACAGCAAGATGAGCATGATCTCATCTATTAAGGACATTATGTTGACGCAGAAGTTGCATGTTTCCAGTCGTTGCAAAACTCTTTGTTGGGAGATTGAGAACTATGTAACGAATGACAGGGAGCAGTTACCGGATAAGGACGATCACTTAATAGATGCGTTTAGCTATTTCGTGAGTGCTTGTAATTGGCGTTTAATTCAAACTCACAGGCCGGAGATTTTAATTTTAAATCCGAAATATACTTTAGACGATGAGCTGTACGGCCATCGGGCGGGGGATGACTGGACGGAGAATTTTGGGGAGGATTATTTTCACTAATGGAAATTCAAGCTTGGCTAGTAATTTTTCAAGGGGTGTTATTGTTTGCGACGTTGGCGGCGTTGTTGCGCGTGGAAAAGAAGGATGTGGAGTTACGGTCGGCGGCGATGGCTTATGACAAGGCGGTGGAGGCGTTGATTGCGGTGGAGGCGATGAAGCGGTCTACGCATCAAGTTCAGTTTCTTCCGTTAGACCAGATGTTAGGGCGGAACAAGGCTGCTACCGAAACCATGGAAAAAGCGTTAAATCCAGGGAACGAAGATTTTGATTTTGATGATGCGTTATTAAACCCAGAGCAGTTAGCGGAAAAGTACATGCCTAACGCTCGTTTGAGAAATAGCCTCTAGGATATTAAATTTTATGACTCGCGTTGGACCCCATCCTTTAGATGAACTTGATAACCAGGCGGAATCGCTTGGACCGTTTTGGGCCATTAAAGACATTGACGATGAAGAGTGTGTCCTCCAGTGGGGGAACAAGGCTGTTGATAAGTGCATTAGTTACTATGGCGCTTATTTCAATTTACAGATGGACAATCTTCTATTGTTTAAAGGCGTCCATTGGTTGAATCAAGATAGGCATACGAGCCGGTTCTTGGATAGGGAGGGTGTTGCTACTCGGCGGTCGCCGAAGGTTGTGTTGAATCACTTATGGGACTCGGTGGAGCAGAGGACTTCCCGGTATGTCAGGTTCAAGCCTGCGGTGCGGATATATCCAACGAATACGGAATATGAGGATGAGCAGGACGCGAAAGTAGCCAAGTATGTCTTGGACCATATTTGGTATGAAAACAATGCCGACAAGCTGAACCAAGAGTGGGTAAGGCAGGCGTTGATCTGTGGGGAATCTTATAAATACATTACTTGGGATCCGAGAAAGGGGGACGTGCATCCGACTCAGATTGAGGCAAAGAAACAAGGGGAGAAGATTCCGCTACTAGACGGGGAGGGGGAGCCGATTGTTAGTCGGGACGGCGATCCGATGTATATTGAAAAGGTTTTAAGAGTCGGCGATGTCCGTTACGATTTAGATCCACCTTGGCATACCTTGGATGAACCTTGTCGAAACCGAGATGACATTACTTGGACGATTCGCTGGAAGGCCGTGGATCTGGATACTCTCAAGGCGCAGTATCCTGATATGGCGAATAAGATCAAAGCAGACATGGGCTTTGAAATATTCAATAAGTATCGGTTAGATTTTGGCAAGATGTCGAATGAAACAATTGTTTTTGAATTGTTTTGCAAGAGTTCCGAGTTTTTAGACAATGGCAGATATGTTAAGTTTACGAAGAGCTGTGTTTTAGAAAACTCAAAGCTTCCTTATTCTCATGGCAAACTACCCTATACTCGCTTAACGGACATTGATATTCCCGACGAGATTCGAGGAATGAGTTTCTTCCAGCAGCTCTTCCCTTTGCAGCATCAAATAAATGCCTGTGCTTCTTTGATTTTTAAATCGCTAATTTTGTTTTCGCATCCCAAGTGGGCGTTTCCTAGTGGGAGTGTGCAAATTACACAATTAGCAAATGAGTCTACGCTTATTGGCTATGATGGAGCAGTTCCTCCGCAGTTGTTGAATACGCATCCTGTAGGACAGGAGCTTTTCGCGTATCTTGAAAAGCTTGAAAGTACCTACGATAAGCTGAGCGGAGTATTCACTATGTCTCGGGGGACGGCTCCGAGTGGAGTTCGAGCGGCGAAGGCGTTGCGGGTGCTTGAGGAGCAGGAGGATAAACGCGCAGCCCTAGGAATGATTAAGTTCAACGAAGGGGTGGTTAATGATGCGAAGATGACCCTGAGCGTTGCGGGAGACTATTACAAGGAAGATGAGGGGCGGTTGGCCCGTGTGGTGGGGAAAGGAAACCGCCATATGCTTGTGAAGTTTCGTGCGGCGAACCTTTCTAAGCCTTACGACATTCGAGTGGTTGAGACTACGGCGTTAAGCCAGTCGCCATCGGCGAGGATTGAGGAGTTGATGGAGATGCAGAACATGCGTTTTGATCCAACGGCTCCGTTTTCTCGGGAGCAGTTCTTTAGCTTGCTAAACTTCGATAGCGTGGATGAGTTCCGGGATATTGCTACTAGAGCGGTGGAGTGTGCCAAGTCTGAGAATGAGGATATTCTGGCAGGTAGGCAGGTTCCTTCTCCGACGATGACGGAGGATTTAATTGTTCACTGGAAGCTGCATTTACAACCTATGCAGGCCAGGGAGTATAAAGATCCTCAGTTCACGCCTCCTGAAATTAGAATGGCGTTAGAGGAACACCTTAAGATCACTGAGTTTGCAATGTTCGAGAAGGCGTTTGGCTATATCGACGAAAAGGGGATGCAGCGGCCAGGGAACGTGCTTTTCCAGCAAAAGATGATGATGGAGTGCGTAGAGTGGCCCGTGCTGTTCACGCTACCAGCTCCGTATATGATTCAGCCTCCTATGATGGGAGGGCCAGCAGAAGAGCCTATGGCGGAAGGGGCTCCTTCTGAACCACCACCGCCACAAGGGAATGAACCGGTATGAGTGAAGGTAATAGTAGCATAACCCCCGCAGCCCCATCGTCGGAAGGGGCAAGGGTGTCTCCAGAAGAAAGCTCGTTGTTCTATCAGGACACGCAAGCTCCTGAGCCAGTAGCTAAGGTGAGGCCAGCTTCCAGGAACTCCTTCGAGGATCTCTTAGAAGACTATGGCATTGATCCATTAACCGGCGCGGATATCGCGTCTAAAGTCCCTACTGAGGTTAGGGAGAAGGTTAACGGTAAGACTGGGCCATCGTTAGGGAAGGAAGAGTCTTTGCTTAATGAGGCGGCTAGCGAGGTTAGAGATGTTGAGGAGAGGGCGAATCAGGCGCTAAAAGACCAAAAGCAAGAAGAGGGCAAGGGGAAGGATTTATTAAAGTTCACGGACGGGCAACAGGATATTGAGATTTCCCAAGATGCGAAGATTGATATTCAGGTTGGGGATAAGAACCTACCTGTCCCGTTGAAGCAGTTAGTGGCGACGTTTTCCAAGCAAGAGGAGTTCAACCGGAACGCGGACGCTCGGGTTCATTATATTACCCACAAGGAGAAGCAACACGCAGCCGATGTGGTTAAAACTCGGGATTATTTTACAAAAATCTCCGAAGCGGCGTCTAGCGGCGATCCGACTCAGGCCATTAAAGTCATGGCGGAGATGGCCGGAAAAGACCCCGTAGTGTTTGAAAGGGAATACTTAGATAACCTGGAAAAGACTTTCGAAGTCTGGACGCAGATGGACCCTCAGCAGAAGAACAACTACATGCTAGAGCGGCAGGCGGAGTTCTATAAGCAGAAATATACCAAGATGGAGGAGGCGCAAAAGAGCGCAGTTGATCGGCAACAGCTAGCGACGGAAGTTGATGGACTGAAGCAAATCTTTGGGTTGTCAGATGACCAATTACGTGGCTATTATCAAGAAATGGTTGAAGAGGGGTATGATCCTAAAGAGATTACCCCGAATCACCTAAAAGGCTATCTCCTCACTAACATCCACTATATTAAGGTGTGTGAAGGGATTAAGCAGGTAGACGAACGGCTTCTCGACAATGAAAAGTTGATCGACGGAATTAGCGAATTGACCGCAAAGGATTTTACGCTAACTCCTGATGACATCGCCGAAATTGTTAGAGAGGCCATTAGGATGCCGTCCGAGAAGGTTCAGAACTTGAATCAAAAGATTCAAAGCTCTCCGGGGCTTCGTAATCAAGTTGGTCATGTCAGCTCGAACAAGACGGAAAGTGACTATAGCGACTTGGATGATTATTTCCTGAACGGTCGAAGAGGCTAGCCGGAAGTATCTCCAAGTAATTACTTTTTAAGTTTTTGTTTGGAGATACATGGCTTCATTAAATTTAACCACAGCCTCTGCGCTGTTCAAGACTAAGTTCGTTCGCCTTTCGCGGGATATGTTCAATTCGGACAATCTGATCTCCGCTAAAATTAAGCGAAACGATACTTTCGTAGGCGATTTCGCTCAAGTTGCGGTGCCTCTTTCTTTCGGTGGGGGTATTTCTTCGGGTTCGTTACCTAGTCCTAATCCAGCTACTTACTCGAAAATGCAAATCTACTCGAAAAAGACCTACGCGGTCGTCTCGGTGGATCGTGAAACGATTAAGGCGGCGGATACAGACGAGGGCGCGTTTGTCCGTGCCACAAAAGAAGTTGTTAAGCGAGGGGTTCAATCCTGGCAGCGGAATTTCAGCCGAATCCTATTCAATGATTCTACGGCAGCTAGTGCCAATGGTCGTCTAGGAACATTCTCTGGTAACCAAGTTTTGGTTTCGGCGGGGATTTTCGATTGTACAATGCAGACGACTGGTAATACTCCTTTCAAGCTCGCTAACTTCGAGCCGAAAGATTATGTGAACGTCAATGCTAACCCTGCTTTGTTTGAAGTTATGTCAGTGGTTCCGAGCACTGGTGTTGTCCGATTGCAGCAGATTACTGGTTCGCCGTTCGATCTTTCGACGATTGGGGCAGGCACTCATAGTGTTTACATGCAGCTTTCCGCAACAAACGATCCAACTGGTCTTCGTGGGCTTTTGTTAGCTACGAGCGGAACTGCTTACGGAATCACCGTTGGGTATCGTTGGCAGGCATCTTCGCAGCTAACAGCTTTGGCTGTTGGTATTACTCCAGACTTGCTGAATCAGCAGATGTTGGACGTGAAGTATGGCTTCGGGGAGACTCCCGACATGATCGTTACTAGCTTTGTTCAGTTTCGCAAGTTGCTGAACCAGCTCGAAGATCAGAAGCGGTATATGATGGTTGAGAGTCGCTATAATGGACCAAAAGGAAAGTTTTCTTTCCAGGCGCTTGAGTTCATGAGCGATGCTGGCCCGGTTCCTGTAGTTGCTGAGCGTTTTGTTGAGAACGATACTCTTTACAGCCTGAACAGTGACTTTGTTGAAGTTCACGCAAGGCCAGATGCAGGTTGGGTAGACGATGACCTTTCGGGGAACATCTTTTTACGGTCGTCGGCTGGAGATTCGTTTGAGGCTCGATATGCGGTTTACTACGAGAACGCAATCATGCCAACGGCTCACGGAATCATGACTGGACTAACTACTACTTAATAAAGGAAAGGGAGGGAAAACCTCCCTGTTTTTCATATGGCGACAGTACTCGATTTAGAAGCCGCAGTAGCGATACTCGGTGCGAAGATTGAAGAGATAGCTAACCTGGTGGCCGCTTTGCGAGCTTCTCAGGGAGGCATTACAGAAGCCGAGCTTGATGCAGTTCGGGCAGCGATTGCTGCTCTGTCTGTGCGAGCTGACGAGATACTTGCGTAATTTTAGGAGAATAAGACGATGATTGATACCTTAGCATCTAATCCAGGGCAGATTCAGCTCAAGCCAGTTCCTCTTCCGTTGACATCGACGACAGCAGCTAACGGTGGAGTTGCTTTTGGCAATACTTCAGCGATTGCTCCTGGTTCGGTGGCGACTCCAGCTATGAGTGGTGGGGCCTTTGTTGGTTCTATGATTACTCAGGCGATTGCTACTGGAGGAACGATTGCCCATCTGAACTGTCACATTGTTCGATTGACAGCGGCAGCCGCGTCCACTGGAGTTATCCTGGCTGTGGGAGCTTTCAATGGGCAGGAGCTACTTTTGATTAACACTAGTGCTAACGCGATTACCCCCGCGGTGGCGGCTACTTCGTTCATAGCTAACGGCGCGGTTGCTCTTGCGACATTGACAACAGCTCGATTGGTTTGGAGCCAAGCTGATAGTCTTTGGTACAGAACCCCATAAGACTTCCTTCCCTTCCCGGTCCTCGCAGCGGGTAATCTGCGAGGATTAACTTAGAATGTCTAGGATGGCATTATGTTGAGAGAACTAAAGAACAATCACCTAGCCCCCTTCCTTGTAGGGTTTGACGTTACAACACCTAGTACCGTTAACTTCGGGACTGCCGACCTGGTGCCTTCTACGATCACGACCGGCGGGGTGGGTCGCATGAATTTCAATTTAAGAGATCCTTTTCGTAGGGTTGTTGGGTTAGCGTCCCCGTACCAGTCGGTAGCGGATGGAGCTATTGCCAGATTCGATCCTACTCTTGGTTTAAATATGGGTATTGGGTTGACCGACAACGCGGCTCCGTCGTTCGCTAACGGAAGAGCGGTTGGGCTTTTCTTAGGTTGGAGGAACCCACAAACTGACGTAACTATGGCGCAGCTGGTTCAGGGACTCGGGTTTTCCGCGCCTCGAATTATGGGAGGGCGGTTCAATACTGACGGTTCGGTTCTTCAGGGCGCAGGAGACTTTACTTGTGTGCGAACGGCGACTGGAGCGTACACGGTTACTTTCAGAAATGCCTTTGGCCGTCCTCCTATTGTTATTCCAACAGTGGGGACAGCTACCCAGTATGCAAATATCGTAGCGGTAGCGGCGAATCAGGTCACGATCACGACTTGGGACGCGACACCTTCCGCCGCTGATTCGGTGTTCCATTTACTTGTTTACGGAGGACAGGGGCGAGATGAAGTTGGCCGCTTTCCGAAGCCGATTTTAAACACACAACGCGCTCCTCGGATTCTTGGGTATCGAGTTGATTGGTCGGCGGGAACGCCTGCTTACAATATTGGCGGTGAGGACGCAACTGGAGTCCCGCTAGATAACGCAACTGGTGATGTTACGATTACCTTCAAGACACCTTTTCGCAAAGTTCCTTACGTTGGATTAACTGCGAACACGGCGGGGCTTGCTGCGAGTATTGTTTCGGTGACTGCGACTTCGTTAAGGGCTTTGGTTTATGACCAGGCAGGAACGGCGCAAGATGATCGTCTTTATGCTGTTGTCTTGGGTAGTGACGATCCTTCGGAGTATTAGCTATGGGTTATCGTAGAGCACAATTCCCCACGGAGGGAGCAAGGGTTGCCTTTGGGGGTGTCGGCGCGGCTTACGCTAACATAGTAACTCTTTCCGGTGTTGAGTTTTTGGTTATTACCAGCTCCTTGAATGTGGAGTGTATTCTTAGCTTCAATGCTGGAGTGACCAATCATCTGTTCGTTCCTCCGGGCTTGAGTCTGGTGATTCCAGTAGGAACGGCTGAGATTCAATATAATGGAACTGTTTCTGTAATTCAGGGAGCGGCGGGTGGCCCTGCTTCTGGGATGATCTCGATTTTAGGAATTAACGGGCAATAATGTGCTTACAGGATTCACTTCAAGGTTTAAGCTTGTAAGAAATTCGCTTCGAGCGGAACCTGTTACCCGTCAATCTATTTCTCCAGCATATGAAGCTTTAGACACAAGAGCCTTTATTGGTTCGTATGTAATTTCATCGACTACGGTGACGAGTGCGACTTCTACGACCGTAACTGTTGGAGCAGTTGGCGCGTCGGTTCAGGTTGGTGACGTGATTCGTTTTTCGGCTGGAAATGTTCTAGCCGGACAGGTCTATCACATTCAAGAGATTAACGGACTAGCGATAACGGTTGCTTGCGATTTTCCAGTGACTCCGACAGGAGGAAACGCTCTTACGTTTGAGCGATACGTTCCTTTGAGTTTATCCAGTGCCGGGCTGTTATCGCTAGCGGCGAACTCTAGCGTAAACGTCGCACAGTACGGCGGAGTCGACACAACGCTAGGCCAGAAAACGATGGCGCTTTCAATGCCTGTTACGCTCGCCAGTAATCAGTCCACTCTAGTAGGCTCGTATAAAATTTCATCGACTACGGTGACGAGTGCGACTTCTACGACCGTAACTGTTGGAGCAGTTGACGCGTCGGTTCAGGTTGGTGACGTGATTCGTTTTTCGGCTGGAAATGTTCTATCCGGGCTTATTTTTTATGTTCAATCTGTAGCTGGTTTAGTCGTCACGCTGGCGAGTGCGTTTCCAGTTACGCCAACCTCAGGAAACGCGCTTACGTTTGAGCGATTTATTCCAGTAAGTTTATCCAGTACCGGGTTATTATCGACATCGCTGAGCGTGGGGGCACCGGACGTCACGACAACATTACCTCCCGCAAGTAGCGCCCCAGCCTTCGCGGTTCGTAATTTGGGATTTATCGGAGCGCCGGGCACCATAGTGCACCGCACTACGACGCCGCAGTTGCCGATCGGATACTCGTTTGTCACCTCAGTGACTTCTGGGTCGGGTAGCACGACCGGCGCATTAGTTTGCTCCACGAATCCCAGCACTTTGTGCCAGCGCGGGGACATCGTAAAAATTACAAGCGGGACGCAAGCGCAGGGATTTTTACAATGGGGCTCGGTGTCCTCAGTTTCCGCGAGTACGATAACCCTCGACACTCAAACACCGCTAAGCGTCGCGATTCCGGCAGGCTTAAGTATCGGTATTTATCGCCCCTCTTTTCTCGCGGTAGACTCCGAAGCCTCGCTATTAGTGAAGGTCGCGAACGCCGTCGTCCCGGTTTCTCTCGGCACCAACAACACATTAAATTATGAGGGGGGAAATATCGCTTTCGGTGCAATCACCGGATCGCTAGCCACGTTTTACACAGTTTTAACCAAAAGTTATTGGGTGCGCGTAACGAACGCGACGAACCAAATTTTGACTTACTCGCTAGACGGCGGCGTCACAAAAGATGTTTTAACGATTTCCCAGTCGATGCAGTTCGACATGAGCCTTTTAGGTGGGCACCTAGCCTCCGGTAGTGAAATACAAATCGCGCACGAGGGCGTTGCTCCGACAACCGGTAAGGCATACGTATTTTTGGCTTTATTCTTCTAATATGGATCGATACTATAACGGCGAAACAGCTCGCATCCGGGCAACTCTTATCACCGGTAAGCAGCTTGGCGACACGGGCGAAACCGTAACGCTGAGGATTAAACGACGCTCCGATAGTTTCTACTGGAACGGCTCGGCCTTCCAGCTATCTCCTGTTACCGTGAACATGCTCGAAGAGGATGCCGTAAATCTTCCGGGCCGCTATTATTACGATCTCGCGTTAACAAATACTGAAGTGTTTTGTCGTGCCGTCACCGCTGGCGTGTCTGCTATTTGGAAAGAGTTCGACGGAACCTTAATCTTTGCAGCACCTCCGTCCTCTGGATCGACCGGCGCGAATACCGTAACGCTAACAGTGCAAGCGCCAGCGGCTACGCCACAACCAGGGGCGCGGGTGACAGTTAAAAATAGCACAGAGACATCAACGCTCGACGTAAAGATCGCTGACGCGCTAGGTCAAGTCCAAGTGCTTTTAGATGATGCGACTTACAAAGCGATCATTACCAAGCCGGGCGTCGCCACTTGGTCAACTACTAGCGTGGTGGTTTCTGGCACTACTGGCCAAACGATAGTAGGCGCGTTAATTGCTCCAGTTCCTCCACCTTCTCCGGGTTCTTGTTCGGTGTTCATTTATCCTAGCGTTGCCGCGGTAGCTAATGCAGTTTATTTCTCGGCGTTGCCGGGGCAAGTAGTTGCTAACGTAATGCTCGACGCGACGCCGATCGTTGCGACCGTAGTTTCTGACGTGACTGACTACTATAGGGCGGATCTAGTTCATGGTGGGCAGTATCAAGTCTCAAGCTTCCGGTTCGTTTTCGCTGATTCGCAGTTTGTGGTGCCAGCTTTAGCAAGCTGCAATCTGAAGGATTATCTAAAAGATTTAAGGGAAATCTGATGCCTACCAATTTGTTAAGATCGTTCGGCGTTGCGACGACCATCAACTTTACTATTTACGATATCGCTGGGACGAGTTTCAATTCCACAGCCGTGTTTGCAATCGGGGACGTTAAGATCTCGAAGAGTGAGGGCGCTGAAGTTAACACAACAAACTTACCAGTTGACCGGGGCCAGTATTACTCGATTGCTCTCTCAGCAGCGGAGATGTTCTCTTCTCGCATTGTGTTGTTGATGGTGGACGCGCCGACAAAAGTTTGGCGTGACGAATCGATCATTATTGATACGTTTGGCGGCGTCGGGGCCGGAGTCGATGTCGTGTTCCCGCCAGCCGATCCGAGCTTGTGCGCGGTTAGCTTGTTCCCTTCCGTAAATGCAATTTCTGGCGGTTTAAAATTCTCGGCGTTGCCGGGTGAAGTCGTCGGATCTAGGTTGCTCGACACCACGGAAATTGAGGCCAGCGTCGTTGATTCCGCGATTGACTACTACTCGGCGGCATTAGTGCGGAAGGGCAGATATCGCATTATTGCGCCAAGGTTTCCCGTCAACGATCTTGAATTTACGGTCCCCGATGCCGGAACCGCGACACTAACAGATCTTATCGATGGCCTTCGGAAAGTTTAACAGAGCGAAGCGAACCGCCTCGATTGCTGATCCGTGCTTAACCCATTCCCCGGAAAATCTTAAAAGTCGCCAGCCCAGCAGGGTTAAAGTGTTGTATTTCTCAAGGTCTTTAAGGAAACCAGACCCGCGCGTATGCCTTCCCTGCGTCCAGATCGCGCCCTCGATCTCGACTGCTAGCATGTACTCTGGCCAAGCATAATCAATGCGCCAGCGCCGAATCGGGTGGAATTTGTATTCTCTTTCCCCTAGCAGCCCAGCCTCTAGCAGTTGCAAGTGAAAGATTTCAGCAGCCGTTTGTTTCGTGCGAGCCATGGCCTAGTGTACCGATTCCAATTGTCGGGGTACATTACTGAGATGAGCAATTTACTAAAGATGAGTGCGCGGCTACTCCTTTTAGCTATTTTGATAATCACTAGTTATCGGCCAGCCAGTGCTGAGCTGTTACTGGAGAAGCCCTACCGCGGCATATCGCTTTTACAATGCTATGCGAGCCGCACCCAGTGCCGAAATCTCTGCAACCTACTTTATAAAGCAGAGCTAAAAAATAACATTGTGGCGATTATTGCAGATGGCACGTTCGGCTATAATTTGGCCTCGCTTGCTTATTGTGCGGATGTGCTGACTTTGGATCAGCGCAACCTTAAGGTGCTGATGTACGCACATAGCGGACCGGCGGCGCGAGTGCCTAGAGATTATCGCGGACAACCGGGATGGGCCGCTGGCGTACCAGCGCGAAGTATTAACTGGAGGATTCAGCACGATAAGGCTTTTCAAGATAGTTATCGAGCGCATGTAAGGGAGCGGATTCGGCCAGCCGTGATGTATTTACTAGCTAAGGGCGCTCAGCCATTAGTTGGTTGGTTGGAAGATAACTTTTCTGAAAATGCGTTTGTCTGGTTTTACGTACTGACGGCGGAGGAACTCGGAGGATTACCCGTTGAATATGTTCGTAACCATGTTCACGGCCATCAATTCACGCCGGTAGGAGTCACTGACGAAGTTCACACTATCGACCCGGACGAGGGAATTGAAAACGGCATTACGTTTAATGACGGCTTTGAAGTTCAGATCAATCCCTGCATGAAAGTAAAAGACTCTCAAACTTCGATGGCCGATCTAGAAGAGGTGCAATTCAATATGGGTCTGCAAGGCAACGCGCATATTAACTGGTTCGGACCGTATCAAGGGCGGGGCTCTAGGCATCCACTAAAAAGAAAGTTTCCAAGTCCAACGGCTTGCGAAGAAAGGGCAATTATTAAATTATTAAGGAGTAGATAGCACTATGTTAAATATAACGATTCTTAGGCTTTTGGATAAACTGCTTTCGTTTGGGACTTTGTGGCAAAACGGAAAAAGCATTACTGGATTAGCCGCTATACTGCTTAGTATTTTAGGGATGTTGATGCCAGAGGGCTTTATGCTGGGCGTATTAACTCCGGCAAAGTTGGAAATGATTAATCAGATTTTATTATTTCTCGGGTTTACTTTAACGCCAATTGGTCTTGGGCATAAAGTTGTAAAACGCGAGTTAGGCAAGTAATTCAATATATGCTCTGCGATGTTTTACCGGTTCTCTGCCTCTTCTCCGACGTAAAGACCGGACGAACGCCCAAAGGTACAACTCTGCTCAACTCCAGGCTCGTAGCCACGGATGCCGAGCTTTAAATGAGAGTACTGTACAGTAGGCAAGTAGTCCGGTCTTTATGTTTTTTGTTTTGGTTTTTAAGCTCGCAGAGCTTCTTTCTTTTGGTGCATAGATGAGTTGGATTGAAAATCCTTATTTTTCGCGGAGTGAGATGTCCTGTAAGTGCGGATGCGGAGGATTACCTCGCGCTGATTTCATGCATCGATTGATCAGTATCCGAGAAGAAGCAGTCTACGAGATGCCGATTTCGAGCGGGTTTCGTTGTCCGCTTTACAATAAAAAAGTCTCGACTTCGGGGCTCAACGGCCCGCACACGCTAGGCCTCGCGGCTGACGTAAGAGTCTTCGGCTATCGGGCTTTGAGATTGATAGAGTTGGCGAGAAAAGAAGGAATGACGGGGTTCGGGGTGTCGCAAAAAGGCGCGTTCGAGCAGCGTTTTATTCATCTCGATTGCGTTGAAGCGAGCGGCAGTTTTCCACGTCCGACGATGTGGAGCTATTGAATTGTCTCGTCAAGATCCAGCTCGGCGGCGATTGATAGCTCGAAAAAAGTAAATACGTCTGGGTGACGCGGATCGTAGTAAAGGCTTTCTGAGTGGGTATATCTTCGGATCGCGAGTAATAGATCCAGCGCGATGTCCTCTGCTATCGTAATAACTAAAACAGTTCTCGGCATATCACTTCCCCTCCCATAGGGGCGAACCGAATAGCCGCACACAGCGATAGTAAAATCTCGCTCGCATCCGAGCAGGGACGTCCTTTCCGGCCGCAATGAGTGCCATGCGTAGGAAAATATCATCCACTTCTTTTCGCGTCATACCCGAGCGCTGAGCAGCAGAGCCCGACAGGTACGCGGTATCGTGCACGTACATCGCAGGCTTGAACCGCTTATCGCTAACGCTGAGCCACCGCCAACCTAACCGCATAGACGGGTCATCCTGCATTAAGTGAGCACCTTTTCTTCCGTTGACTCCGGCGTATCGGCTTCAACAACCGAATCGACCGGCTGGCGCATTAGCCAAGCAACTTCGCTAAAAAGATCGTGCATTAGATACATTGTGTTCCTGAATTCGTCGTCTGAGGAAAAGAAAGTAGCTTCCGGTTTTGGTTGCGACAATTTCCAGCCTTCGCCGAGTAACACGCTGATTCTATCTTCTATTCGGATTGAGATGTCGCATAAAACGCGCGTCGGGTCTGGGGAAAACAATTCTCCTAAATCTGCCAAAAGCCCTATGATTTTTTGCTCTAGACGTAGCAGCAACTCCCGTTTTTCAGGTGTCATGGTTTTCCTTTTCTTCCGCCGGAGTCGCCCGATCATATTCCGCATACGCGGCATCAATGATCCGCAAACATTCCGCACGGGCCGCATCCTGAACCCGTACACATTCAGCATTAGCAGCAGCATGGGCCAGCTTATTTTTAGCCTCAGCCGCAATCCAGATCCGTCGATGCTCCGCCTCAGCCGCATCAGTGAT
>ENA-ORBV01003248-ORBV01003248.1-microbial-mat-metagenome-genome-assembly--contig:-NODE-3248-length-32866-cov-6.750648_pt1 | contig 32866 bp, 22 predicted proteins | sample MGYA00237777_ERZ505514 | MGnify/ENA primary metagenome ERZ505514 (study PRJEB26160, sample SAMN06269048) | microbial mat metagenome | isolation source: Oligotrophic lake microbial mat | place... | reverse complement strand
CTCTGACCGAGGTATGACTACAGACTACGGCTGGTTTCCGATACTCACGTTTTTGCTTCAGGTTGGACATTCAGCTTCATCCTTGAGCGCGCCAGGCCATAAAAAAACCTGTGTCTTTATACCAGTTACTTTTTCATTCCGGACTTTAGATAGGGCGAGACCGCTGGGCCCGCCGCGAGTGATTACCGGCGCGCCCAGCGGCGCGCCCTACCTCCTGAAGTCCCAAAGCGAACGGTAACTGGTATTATCCGTGATTGATCCGCGTCATCCGTGGTAAATTTTCTCGCAGAAAAAATCCCGCTCACCTCACCGCCACGCCAACCACGCGTAGAGGAACGGCAACGAACCGAAGACGATGTTCGTGAGCTGGTAGCCGACGCGCCAACAGGATTTGATAGGTTATCCCGGTAACCATCTGCTCCAAACTGGGTCTAGTGGTAGATGGCCCGTTGGCTGAAGATCTTTTTATTGGTGGTGGGTGTCGCTGGCCTCGGCCTGGCGACGCTGCCGTTCTGGCTGGGGGGATTGCTCCGGCCGATTCTGCACTCCCGGGGCCTCTCGTTCGAACGTTACGAAAGGATCGGCTACACGCGCTTTCATTTGATCCGGGTGCACTACGCGAATGCCTCGGTCGCATTCACCGCGAATCAAATCGAGTCGGTCACTCCTCTGCTCTGGCTGGCCCAACGGCTGCGTGGAGCCGAACCGACGCTCTCGGTTGAAGGCTGGCGGGTTCAGCGTATCGCCGGCGCGGCCCAAGCAACCGGGGAAAAAACCATTAAGGGCCTGACGGATTTACAGGCCGCGTTGGACCAATTCGGGCCGCAGATTATCTACTGGTTGCCTCACGTTCAGTTGTCGACCGGCGGCGTGAGCGGCTTCGGGCCTGACGTGACGATCACGAAAGCCAGTTGGGAAAAATCGATTTTGACGGTGGATCGCTTGAACATCGCTGATCACCAGCTCGCGTTCGTCCTCAGGCCGGCTGCGGACGGCTCGATTGTTTTGACCGCGCACACAGTGGAGAACGACGTCCGCATGCGCCTCGTCTTGGCCGGCACGGAAATCAAGGGCGAGGCCCTGCTGTGGGATCAAGCGTTGCAAGTGTCCGCTCGTTTCCCTGCGCAAGGCTGGCTTCCGACTGAAGCCCGCGCGGTGGCGGAGAACTGGCGACTTCCCGCAGCCCGCTTGAAACTGGGCGTTCCCTACGCGGAGGTGCGCGGCGAGGCCCGGCTGCTCTGGCGCGATCACGCCTTCGATCTTTCCGTCAACGCTCAGGCCGAACCGGCCCCCGATTCCAAAACGAAAGCTCCCCCCTTCGAGGCCAACGCCACGGCGCACGGCACTCTCCGCGAGTTGACGCTGACGACGCTGCATATCGACGCGCCCTTTGCGACGGCCAAGCTGACCGCACCCGTGACGTTCAGCCTTGCTCGTCCGTTGTCGGCGGAGTCGGCTCAACTCATCGTGCAGGCCGATCTGGCCAAATTGCCCTGGCTCGAAGCGCGCGGCAAAATGCAGGGCACGGTGAACGTGACCGGCGACACTGCGGCGGCGCGCCAAACATTCGAACTCAAATTTAGCGACGTCGCGGTGCAGGATTTCTCGATCCAAGCAGCCCAAGCCAGCGGCGTATTGCAATGGCCGTTGCTGGAACTGACCCGGCTCAAGGTGCAATTGGACGAATATAGTTCGTTGGAAACGCACGGCAGTGTGAACTGGCAGACGCGCGAGCTGACCGGAGTCGCGCTCGCGGCGAAACTCAGCCCCGCGTGGTTTGCCCGCTGGTTACCCAAGGGCGCGAGTTGGACGACGGCGGAAATCACCGCCACCGCAGCAGGACCGCTCGCCGCGCCGCGCCATCAGGGTTCACTTAAACTCACCGCCGCGCAATGGCCGCCGCTGCATCCGCTCGACCTTGAATCCTCGTGGCAGGGCGTGGGCGCGAAACTGGAAATTTCCGCACAGGCCGCGACAGAAAAATCCTCGCTCGAACTCGCCGGCACACTCGAGCCGCACGGCCTGCAGTTGACCAAGCTCCAGATCTCCAGCGGAGGCCAGCCGAAGTGGCAACTGACGACCCCGGCTCAATTCGTTTGGTCGCCTACTTGGGAAATGAGCGACCTCGCATTAGAGACCAAAGAAAACCCGTCCGGCCTGTCCGCCATAGCCTTGGCGAAGGAGGAAGGCCGGGTTCCACCCACAACGGCTGCATCAATTCGGCTGAAGGCGAAAGGCGGCGCAAATGGATTCATCGATCTTGCCGCCACTCACTTTGATTCCGTTTGGCTGGCCGATTGGGTGACGCTCACCGGACCCGGTTGGAAAATCGATGCGCTGCAAGCCACCGGTCACGTCGCTGATCGCGTGCTCGTTTTTGATGCGTCACTCGCCGGGCAAATCGAAATGTCGCCGCGTCCGGCGCAGGTGAAACTGGTGGCGCATGGCGATGCGCGCGGCATTGAAATCAAGGAGTTCAAAGTCGTGGAAAGCGAACGCGTGCTCACGCAAGCCACGGGCCGATTACCGCTGGCTTGGGTGATGGAACCGATGCCTCACCTCGCGCTCGACGAAACGGCGCCGTGGGAATTGTCGGCCACGACCGAACCGGATTCACCGTTGTGGGCGACGCTCTCGGCGTCCACCGGCTTGGGGCTGGTCAAGCCGACGGCGAAAATTAATCTCAAGGGCACGTTGCGCCAACCGGTGGGCGAATTGAAAGTGGCGGCGGCGAAATTGAGCGTCGCCCCCGCGCGCTGGAAATTTTCTGTGCCGGAATTCGAGGAGCTCGTGCTCGATCTGGCGTTCGGGCGCGACGTGATGAAAGTCACGACGTTCACCGCCAAGCTCGACGGGCAGGCAATGCAGCTCAGCGGGCAACTGCCGATGAATGACGAGCGTTGGGAAAAACTATGGCGCGAGCCCGCCGCCTTCGATTGGCATGAGGCCACGGCGCAATTGGATATTCCCGAGGCCGATCTCGCTCTACTCGCGCACCAACTGCCGAATTTCCCTCTGGTGCAGGGCCGGCTGTCCGCGCACGTGAAACTTTCTCCGGGCGCAAAATTCGCGGGCGAACTGCACCTGACCGACGCCGCCTCCCGACCGCTGGCTCCTTTCGGCGCGCTCCGCGAGATCCAGGCGAATCTCGTAATCGGGGATCACCTGATCACGGTGCAAACGTTGACCGCCACGCTCGCCGGCGAACCGGTCACCCTCGACGGCAGTGTTGCGTTGGCGTCAGATGGCGCGCCGCGCTTCGCCCTTGGACTCAAAGGCAAAAACCTTCCGCTGGTGCGCTCCACCGGACTGCTGCTGCGCAGTGATCTCGATTTACGAGCGACCACCGACGCGGCGGGACTGACGCGGCTCACGGGGGTGATGACGATCCGCGATTGTCTGATCCTGGCCAACGTGAACCTGAAAACCCTCCTGCCCACCGGGCGACGTGGCGTAACGCGCCAGCCGCCGTATTTCACTATCCAGGTCGAACCGTTCCAACACTGGCCGCTTGCCGTGGAAATCCGCGCCCGCAGTGCGATCCGAGTGCGCACCACGGCGTACAACGGCGTCGGCTCTGCTCATTTTCAAATCGGTGGCACGCTCGGCGAACCTCGCGCGGTGGGCGAATTGACCGTGGATCGCGGCCAGATTCTTTTCCCCTTTGCCACTTTCAAGGTGCAGCAAGGCGCGGTGCGCTTGCGCGAGGCCGATCCGTTTCACGCCGTGGTGAATCTCAACGCCACGTCGCAGCGCCGCGATTATCAGATGAAGTTGGAAATGACCGGCGAGTTGCCCACGCCCAATGTGGTCATCTCCTCGACCCCGGCCATGGAAGCCGCCGATGTGCTCCTGATGGTGATGACGGGGCAACCGCCTGCCAGTGATACCACGGCCACCGGCGCCAGCGGGACAAGGCTGGCGATGCTTGGTGCTTATTTGAGCCGGGGATTATTTCAGGACCTCGGTTTCGGCGGCGAAGAACGGCTGGAGATATCCGCCGGCGAACATGTTTCCCGGCAGGGCCGGGAAACCTATGAGTTCGAATACAAACTCGGCGAGCAGTGGTCGCTGCTGGGTGAATACGATGCGTTTGATAACTACAATGCGGGCCTGAAATGGCGCGTCTATACCCAGGAGAGCACCCCGCTTGAAAAGAAATAAAAACGATTCAGTCGGGGGTGGAACGCGACCTCCGGGCGCGTTTTTTTCACTCAACGTCAAGCCAACCCGTCCAGAGGCCGGGTTCCACCTTTCTGCTGTCGTCCTACGGCAGCGTTCGCTACTCTGCGCCGGTTTATTATTGTGCGTGCTACATGTCACCGCGGCCGACCTGCACGTGCGCGGCTTGGGCTGGTTCAACAACCGCACCGCCGAGCAAAAACTGAAAATGCTGCGGGGCGAGCAGAAGAGCGCGGCGCTGGATGCCAACGCGCTGGAAGATGCCGCGCTCGTGCTCATCTCCGCGCTGAACGAACAGGGTTACCTCGAGCCGGTCCTCACGGTGGAAACAAAATCACCCGACGGCCACGTCGTCTCCTCTACGCTGGATGCGCGGCTGGAGCCGGGCTTGCCTCGCCCGCTGTCGGTTTCCGCCGCCACGCTGCATTTCGCGAAGGGCCGGCGTTTCACGCTGCGGGAAATCTCCTTCTCCGGCCTGCTCGCCATTAAAGAAAAGGCAGCTCGCACGTTTTTTGTCGGCGAGAACACGCTCATTCCTTTGGCGTCGGAACGGATTTATTCTCCGGGCCGCCTGCAAGGTGCAGCCGGCAATCTTGAGGAAGCGTTGCGCCAACTCGGTTATGCCGAAGCCGAGGTGACCCCTGGTGAAGCGCAGATCGAACCGACAACGGGAGACGTACATATCAAAATTGCCGTGCAGGAAGGCCGGCGTTGGGTGGTAAACGCGTTGCAGTTCGAGAACTCCGACGGCCGCGATGTTCCGATAGAACTTGTCGGCGAACGCATCGGCAAATCCTGGACATCGCTCTGGCGGCAAGACACCGCGACGGCGATCCGCCGCTGGTATTACCAGCGTGGGCGGCCCGACGTGGAGATCAAACTCACAGCGCAAACGGCCCTCGCGCTGGACGGCACCAAGTCTGTAACCATCGTCGCGCACCTCACTCCGGGACAGGAAGTGCGAGTGGGTCAGGTGCGTTTCAGCGGCAACACCCACACACGCGAAGCCACGCTGCGCCGGCTCGTGCGCAGTGAACCGGGCACGTTGTTGGATCCCATAAAATTTAACAACAGCCAGGCCCGGATTTCCCGGCTGGGCGTCTTTCGCACGGTCGATCTGCACTATGAGCCCATGGACGCGGCCACGCGCGATGTGGTGTACGATCTCGCCGAGGGCCGCCGGCAGGAAATCAACCTGCTCGCCGGCTATGGCAGCTACGAACAATTCCGCGGCGGCGTGGAATGGAAGCACTACAATCTTTTCGGCCGCGCCCACACCGACAGCCTCAAGCTCATGGAGTCGATGAAAAGTTCCTCGGGCGATTACACTTATACGGTGCCGGATCTCTTTGGCACGTTTACCGATGGCAGCGCACGGCTGTTCGGCATGCGCCGGCAGGAATTCTCTTTCGTGAGCGATGAGTACGGCGCCAACATCTCGGTGCTCTGGCCGCTGCGGAAACTGCAGCTCGCGGTGACGACCGGCTACACCTTCAAGCATCTGCGCAATACCGACATCACCTTGGCCAACAGCGCCGGCATCGAGAATCAAGCCGATGTCGCGAGTCTCGATCTCGGCCTCGTGCACGAGCGGCGCGATAATCCGCTCCGCCCACGCAAGGGCTACAAGCTCGCGCTGCAAATCGAGTCGGCGAATCACGCACTCGGCGGCGAAGTGGTCTACCAGCAATTCGTGTTCAGCGGTTCCTATCATACCGGCTGGGGGCACGGACGTTGGTTTCACGCCGGTTTTGCGCAAGGCACGGTAACCACTCTCGGCGCGGCCGACGATTCGGGCCTGCCCGTCAGCGTCCGTTTTTATCCCGGTGGCGACGGCTCTATTCGCGGCTACCGGAAAGGCGAGGCGGCGCCGCGCGATGCCGCCGGGTTGTTCGTCGGCGCGAAATCTTATCTACAGCTCAACCTCGAGTTCGAGCAGGCGCTCACGACCCAGTGGTCGGTCGTAATTTTTGGCGATGCGCTGGGCACGGCCATGAACCTGCGGGATTATCCATTTAACGAAAAACTTTTCTCCGTCGGCCTGGGCGTGCGTTACCAGACCATCATCGGCCCGGTGCGCGTGGAATACGGCCACAATCTCAAGCGCCGCCCGCTCGACCCCGCCGGCACGCTGTTGGTCTCGATCGGATTCCCGTTTTAGCCAGTGGGTTCAGAACCGAACGCGGAGATCGCTCCCGCTACTCTAACACTAGCGGGACGACGGCTCGCCCGAAGATGTCCGGCCCGATGTTAATGTCGGGGCTTGGCCTTGCTTTTTGGGTTGTCAGTCTTGTGATCGCCTAAACCAGCGCCACCTCGCCGACAACCCCACCCTCTCATTCTCCGACTCAAATGACAACTTCGCCTGCGGCATCCCTTCGCAATCCTTGGGCATGGGTTCCGACCTCCTATCTCTCCGAAGGCATCCCTTTCGCCATGGTCATCTGGGTTGCCGGTACGATGTTCAAAGATCTCGGCCATACCGACGGGCAGATCACCCTCGCGACGGCGAGCATTGGCATCGCCTGGTCGCTCAAGCCGCTCTGGGCCGCTTTCCTCGACATGTACAAGACGAAGAAATTCTTCGTGCTCCTGATGGAAATTCTGATGGCGCTGCTCCTGTGCGGCATCGCCGTGGCTCTGCCCTTGCCCAATTATTTTCAAATCACGATCGCTCTACTCTGGGTCTTGGCGTTCGCCTCGGCGACTCAGGATATTTGTGTTGATGGCATCTACATCACCTCCCTCGATGCAAAAAAACAGGCGTCCTTTATCGGGGTCCAAGGGGTCTTTTGGAACGTGGGCCGGTTGTTTGGTACCGCAGCCGTCGTATGGGTGGCCGGATCGCTGAAAGAAGACCACGGCATGTCGGCCACCGCGGCCTGGGGCTGGGCCTTGGGCCTTTCCGCGGCCACGCTGGCGGGGTTGGCCGCCTACCATTGGTTTATCTTGCCCGCCGGCTCGATCACGGAGCGCCCCAAGAGCGTCAGTGAGATCGCCACCACTTTTGGTGATACTTTCGTGGATTTCTTTAAGAAGAAAAGCATCTGGGGCATGCTGCTGTTCGTCTTCTTCTACCGCAGCTCGGAAGGCCTGCTGTTGATTGAGGGACCACTCTTTCTTCAAGCCCATCCTGACTTGGGCGGAATCGGACTTTCCTTGAAAGAAAAGGGCATCATTGACGGCACGATCAGCACCTTCGTCAGCCTAGGCGCCGGCCTGCTGGGCGGAGCCTTCATGTCGAAATACGGCCTGAAACGAAACACGCTTTTTTTCATGGCGCTGTGCCTGAACCTCCCGCACATCACCTTTGTGATCATGTCGCAGCTAGCGGGTCCGGGCCATACCCTCTCCCTGTGGACCATCGGCAGCTTGGTCACGATCGAGAAGTTTGGTTACAGCTTTGGGTTTGTGGCCAACATGCTCTACATGATGCAGCAGATTTCGCCCGGCAAATACCAGATGACCCACTACGCGTTCGCCAACTCGCTGATGAATCTCATGCTCGTCCCCACGCAAATGATCAGCGGGCCACTGGCTGATCATTTCGGCTACAAAACCTATTTCATCATCGTGATGTTTGCGGCCATCCCCTCGATCTTGGCGGCGTGGTTTGCGCCGTTTCCGCGCAAGATTGAACGCACCGACTCACCATAAAGGTGAACGGCAGGCTGCCACTGCCTCGCCGGCTGCCTTCAATTCAGTGATTCGCCTCCTCCTGTTTTTCTCTCCTGCTGTGTGCTGATAGCGTATACAAATACTCCGGGGACCGACTGGTTGCCGTTCACCTGACTCGGTGAGCCGGCACTCGTCTCGGAATCGTCGGGTGGGAAGGCCATCGTCTCGGTCGAACGGGGACTACCCTCTCACCGTCTCTCGCAGGGGATAAACCGGGATCGTAGCCGATGAACCTGACGAAGGTCTTTATACCCAAGTCTACCTCTGAGCAGGTGATGAAAAGATCATTGAATTGGAACAGCTTTCCCCACGATTCAAAGTCGGCGAACCCGCTTCCTTGACCGTAGTGCTGGCAGGCCCGGCGCTTCCCCAGTAGGTGGTGCGCCACGTCGCGCCATTTTGTTGGCCAGCAGAACGCGGTTAGCTCGCAACCCACGCCAAACGCTCACGCGGATTGGTCGTCGCTCCTCACGTTGCGAGGCTAGCTCGCAACCCACGCCAAACGCTCACGCGGATTGGTCGCCGCGTTTGCGCCAACGGCGTAAACGCGGTGGGGTGAGCGTAAATTCTTACCGCATGGTCGCTCCGCTCCAATAGGGCTACCCCATCGCGCCTCCCATTATTTCCTGCTTTTCGATTCGTGTGTTTCGCGTCTTACGTGGTTGATTCTCCGTCATGCCCGTACCTGCCCAGCCCAACGCCTTTCATCGCCACGTCTGGCCGCTCTTCCTGCGCCACCGCTGGCTGCTGTTAGGTGCCTTGCTGCTCAATGGCGTCCACGGGGCCGCGATCGCCGTCCAAAATCTTTATCCCAAGTGGCTTTTTTCGGAAGTTCTGGAAGCGTCGACACTGACTACTGCGGAACGCTGGGCCAAACTGGGCTGGCTGATCGGGGGGTATTTGCTCGTGTCGCTCGTCGTGCGCATGGCGGCCTGGCACGCCGGCTACCGGATGTTCACTTGGGTGCGCGAACGCGTCGTGTTTTCCCTGCGCGGGCAATTTTTCCGCCACGTCAATCATCTCTGCCTGCGCTTCCACGGCGAACATCCCTCGGGGGAATTGTTCAGCTACCTCTTCGGCTCGCCCTTGGGCAACGTCATGGGATTTTTCCAGCACACGTCGATGTCGGTGCCGGGCGCCATCATCACGGTGCTGACCACGCTGGCCATGTTCTGGACCTGGGATTGGGCCATTGCTTCCGTGTTGATGGTCACGTCGTTTGCCAGCGTGGCACTGATGCTCCGCGCCCGGAAGAAAATGAACAAGATCAGCAGCGATTTTCAATCCGCCGAAGGTGACGTCAGCGGGCGCGTGGCTGATTTGTTACGCGGCAACAAGGCGGTGAAACTGTACGCCATGGAAGCACAGGTCGCGCAGGACTTTGATCGGCAGGCGCTCGTCATCAGCAAAAAATCCTACGAGCGCGATGTGCTCAGCCACATTGAATACATGAAGCAGGAAGGCTTCAGTTATTTTTGCTACTCGGCGCTGCTGGCCGCCTGTACGTGGCGGTATTTGGAGAATCACATCGATCTCGGCACCGTCGCCGCGTGTCTCGCTTCTTACGCCGGCTTGAACTGGCCGATCCAAACGGTCTTTCAGGCCTTCAGTCTCTGGGGCGGCGCGGAAGCCTCGATCAACCGCATCGGCACCGTACTCGACACGCCCAGCACCACGCCCGATCCGGAACATGCGGTCGCCGCCGCCGTGCCCGCCAATGCCGACCTCGTTTTTGATCAGGTTAATTTCTCCTACATCCCCGGCCAACCTGTGCTGCGCGATCTGTCCCTGACCATCCCGCGCGGACAACGGCTCGCGCTCGTCGGGCCCTCCGGCGCAGGCAAGAGCACGCTCGCGCAACTCCTGCTGCGACTCTACGATCCTCAATCAGGGGCCGTACGCTTGGGCGGCATTGATCTGCGGAAATTCGAAGCCAGCGTGCTGCGGAAAACCTTCGGGGTCGTCCCCCAAGATCCCTTTATTTTCCGCACCACGATGCGCGATAACATTCGCGTCGCCCGCCCCGATGCGACCGACGCCGTCATCCGCCGCGCCTGTGAATTATCCAACGCGTGGGAATTCATCGCCAAACTACCGGGCGGCCTCGATGCCCGCGTGGGCGAAGGCGGTTCCTCACTCTCCGGTGGCCAGCGCCAGCGTCTCGCCATTGCGCGCGCTCTGCTGGCCGAACCGGAATGCTTTATCTTCGACGAAGCGACCAGCGCGCTCGACACCCTGAGTGAGCAGTTGATTCAGGAAGCGCTGGAAAAAAATCTCGGCGGACGCACCGTGATCTTCATCGCGCACCGTCTCGCCACCGTCAAAAACTGCGACCGCCTGCTCGTCATCGCCGACGGCCGCGTCGCGCAAGACGGCACGTACGACCAACTCGTCAGCCAACCCGGCATGTTCCAGGATTTGGTCCACGGGCAAACGCTGCGGGAGTGAGGAGATTCCGGCGGAGGACACAGATTCAAGCACGCTTCCTGTCGCCCCGTTTGCGGGCGCAGCCCGAAAGCGCGGTTCTAATCTGCCTCGCGCGTGTCGCCCCGTTTTCGCTTCGCTCAAACGCGGCGACACCCCCTCCGAGTCATGCGTGGCGAAAGCTGAAAGGTGGTCGCCGATTTCCCCATCGGCGATAAAGCGTCGGGGTGGCAACCGACGCCCCCCATTGCATGATCCCCAGCTCATTCTTGCCCTCGCGCGCCGGCTTGCGCTCGGCGGATCATTGCTATTTTTATTCCGCCATGGATGCCTACGCCCGAGCCCGGATATTGATTGATGCCGCACACACCGCTGATCCCAAACGCTCGCCGGATGGCCGCGCCGCTGAGCTCGTCTATGCCGAACGCATGGAAGCGTGGGTCGTGCGCGCCGCGGAAAATCCCACGCCGCTGCTCCAACTCGCCGCGCGTTGCCAGCATCTCGAACGTTGGCGCGTGCCCCGCGACAGTTATCCGCTCGACAAACCCGGCTACCACGCCTGGCGCCGTTCGCTCTACGTGAAACAAGCCGAGCGCGCGAAAGAGCTGCTGCTGCAAGCCGGAGTCTCCACCACCGAAGCGGACGATGTCGCGACGTGGGTTTCCAAGACCGCGCTGAAAACCAATCCCGGCACGCAAGCGCTGGAAGATGCCGCCTGCCTCGTGTTTTTGGAAAACGAGATCCAGGCGTTCGCCGCCCAGCACGCCGAGTATCCCCGCGAAAAGTTCGTCGATATCATCCGCAAAACGTGGAAAAAAATCAGCCCGCGCGGCCAAGCACTCGCCAAAGCAATTTCCCTCCCGCCCGGCATCGCGGCGTTGGTGCAAGAGGCGCTCAGTTGAGTCCGCCCCGAGTAATACTCCACTTTCGGACGTGTTCCTCCTTGAGTAGAAAAGTTCTTCTTCGCTGTTTCCAGTAGGTGGACGTCAATTGCCTCATCCCAGCCGACGTGCCCGCGGCTCCCAGCCCGTGTTCCCGCCAGTGATCAGCAGGCACCCCCGAAACCACCGGACGGAGACGATCAGTCGCAGTCGCTCTGCCAAGGAATCATCCCTTGATGAATCCCCTTACTGATACTCGCAAAATAGGATTACCGGTAGGGACGGACCGCTGGACCGTCCGGTTTGGCGGATTGTAATCGTGCATTGCGGCGGGCCCACCCGCCGAGGCGGTGGACTCGTCGCGGTCCCGCCCGACCCACTATCGTCACCGTATTTTGCGAGTCTCAGTCGTGGTTAACTCTCCTCCGGTTTCATTTTCTATTTTTGCCGAGATGCGCTTCGGCTCTGCCCACATACGGCTCACCAGCGGACTAGGGCCGCAGATGGGGCGGATTTTCTTGACCCGCTACGAATGAAGCATTGGCACTCAGTTTCGGGTAAATCAGCCCATGCCCGACGAGAGAGAATCCACCCTGCCTAAAATCCAACATCCAAGAGGAATCGGCCACACTCCACCTTGGCAGCTCGGGCGCAAAGCACGGCTCGCTTTTCTTGGAGTTGTAATTATTTTTCGCACTTATTACTCCAATTTCCATGCGCGTGTTCTCTCTCATTCTTTCCGGCGCCCTGCTGTTTTTCGCCGGCTGCACCGATGAATATATCGATACCAAAGAAACCGTTGTCGTGCTTAAACGCAAAGTGCTCGTCGAGCAGGTGGAGGCAGAGCGCAGCGCACAACAGGAGGCAAAAACCCAATTCACAAGTGCGTTGGCCCAGTTCCTCGCCGTGGCCAAGTCTCCGTCCGCCAATCTACAAACCACCTACGAAAAACTGAACAGCGAATTCAAAAACTGCGAAGCCCGCGCTAAAGAGGTCCGTGATGGCATCTCCGCCATCGACACTGTCGCCCAGGCCCTTTTCGCAGAATGGAATTTGGAACTGACGCAATACACCAATCCCACGCTGCGCACCCAGAGCGAACGCCAACTCACCGCCATGAAAAGCCGCTACGTCAACCTGATGGGCGTCATGGAACAAGCCGCCACCCGGATGAACCCGGTCATCGGAGCTTTTCGCGATCAAGTTCTCTTCCTCAAACACAATCTTAACGCGCAGGCCGTCTCGGCGATCAGCAGTACCACGCAGGATTTACAGCAGGATATTTCCCGCCTGATTGTCGACATAGAAAAATCCATCAAAGAATCGGATGCCTTCATCGCCTCCATGCAGACGATGCAATGAAAGTATACCCCTTGCGGTTAGTCATACGAAATTCGCCGCAGGCAGGCCTTGCCTCATGACCGCCCTCGCCTGTCTCCTCGCCCTCGTCTTCGCCGTGTTGGCGGGGTTGCACGTGTATTGGGCTGGCGGCGGAAAATGGGCCGGCGCAGCGACACTCCCGAAACACGCGGATGGCCGTCCCCTCTTTCAAATCCATGGCGCGCGCGGTGCGCTCGCGTGCTTGATCATGGCGGTCGGGCTCGGAGCTTTTGGCCACCTCTGTCTGGCGCAGGTGGGGCTCGCGCCGAAGTTGTTTCTGGCGGGGAGGATCCCGTTGGCGTTGCTCGTGATCAGCGGAATCTTTGCGCTGCGGTCGCTTGGCGATTTCAAGTACGTGGGCCTTTTCCGTCGCGTGCACGGGACGGACTTCGCGCGGCTTGATCGCCTCGTGTACACGCCGCTGTGCCTCGCCCTGACCGTCGGGTTGGCGTGGCTGGCTCTGGCACCGATCAAGTAACGCGTAATACACTGACGGCTCCGTGACGTTCCGAATTCCGAATCAAAGGGCCTTGGAGTAACCACCGGCCTCCGTGCCTGTGGGATTATGATGATGCGTCGGTTGCGAGCTTGTCTCGTTCTGCTGGCCAGCAGAATGACCGTGGCGCGGCGAGCGCGCCACCTACCACGAGGTTCGGACCCCTACCGGGCGCGACGCCGGTCTCCGACCCCAGTTACATGCCATGGCAAAATTCTTGAGCGTTTTTTATCCCGATCATTGAAACCCGGCCGCCCTTCCCCTGCGTCTTGGCCGTTGTTAACCAAAACCCAACTCATGAATACCCAACGACGTTTCACGTATCTCGCCGCTGCGCTGCTCGCCGCGTTTGCCTTGCTCGCTCCCGCCACCTCCCACGCCAAGGAAAAAAAGCCGCGCACCAAAGAACGCTCCGGCACCTATACCAATAGCACCGGCAACTCCGGCACCTTCGACAAAAAGACCACGAAACAAAAAGGCGAACGCCAGTCGGAGACGACTTGGACCAATCAGGATGGTGGGACCGGTTCACGCACCACGGACAAAACCCGCGACCAAGAAACCGGCACCGGCACCCACACCGAAACCACGACTCTCGCCAACGGCAAGACCGCCACCACCACCGGCACCACCAAGAAAAACGAAGACGGCACGATCTCCCGCGAAGCCACCCGCACCGGCTTTAACGGGAAGACCGAGACCCTCTCCACGACGACCACGAAAACGGAAAATAGCCGCACCACGACCGGCACCGTCACCAACGAAAACGGCAAGACCGCCACACTCAACACCACTGCCACCCACGGCGACGGTCAGGCCAGCAAGACCACAACTGTCACCAGCCCGAACGGCAAAACCAGCGAACGCGAAGTCTCCACTACGCGGCATAGCGACGGCACCGGCACCCGCGTGATCGAAGCCACCAAGCCCGACGGCACGAAGGAAACCCGCACGCAAACCTTCACGATCACCCCGAATACTCCGGCGCCCGCTCCCTAATTATTCAGCCGAAACTATCGCTCCACTCTCTGGAGCAAGCCGATCAATCGGCTCACAGACCGCTGCTCAACTGCAGCGGTTTTTGTTTTCCGGAGCCGTGTGATGAATTTTAACTATCGTAAGCAGTTCTTTTCCAAACATCCAACACCCTTAAGTCATCTGTTTCAGCCTCATCATAAATTCCGCTCACGGCTGGCAAGGGTCCTGCTCAAGGGGTGAGTCGGTGTTATTCCACACCGACTCACTACAACACCAATATACACACCCTATGAACATGCGCATCAAAGCAACGGCCCTCGCCTTTTTGGCGGCCTCAATCTCGGCCTTCGCCGAAGTTAAATTAAACGACAACTTCTCCGTCAGCGGATATGCGGTCGGTTCCTATCAGTATTCCAAAATGTCCGGCGGAGGTTCTTCGGATCGGCTTGATCTGGATGCGGTCAAAACGGCCTTCATCGGCAATTTTAAACCCGTCACCGGCGTGATCAGCCTCTATTATCCTTACACCGATTCCGGTGGGGATAAAACCGTCACCGTGCTGGATGCCTACGCCACCATCGATGTGGGCTCGGGCTATTCAGTCACTGCCGGCAAATTCCTCAGCTATCTCGGCTACGAGGCATTTGATCCGATCAACATGACCCAGATCACCTATGGCGCGCCGACCTCCGGCCCGTTCTTTGCCATTCCCGCCTACCACTCCGGCGTCCGTCTGGATTATGGCAGCGCCGCGAATTCCTTTGGTGTCGCCCTCCTGGATTCGGTTTACAACGGGCCAAACATCTTCAAGGGCGACGGCGAATTGAAGCGCAACGCCGGTATGGAAGCTTTCTACAAGTACACCGGGACGGAAAATCTGACGCTCTGGGCCGGGATGGCCTACGACACCAAGGGCAATCTCCAGCCCCATAGCGTGCTCACACTCGATTTCTGGGCGGAATATAAAGTGAGCGCCAACGTCACGACTGCCCTGGAATACTCCACCTACAACGGCGGCACGGGAGCCAAGAGCAGTTCCTGGCTCGCTTACCTCGGCTATACTTTCTCCGAAAAAACTTCCTGCGCCTTCCGCGTTAGCGGTACTGATCTCGATAAAACCGTCCCTGCCGTAATCGGATCTGATTATATGCAATACACGATCTCCCCCACCTACAAAGTGAATGATCACTTTTCGGTGCGCGCAGAATATTCCTACTACGACTACGACAAGGGCGGCAACACGTCCTTCTTCGGCGTCCAAGCTCTGTTCAAGTTCTAGTTTTTTCGGGCTGACCCTCGACGGCTAAATGGAGCGGAGTCTTCCACGCCTCTGCTTCATTTATCCCGAAAGTGTCAGCTTTTTTATCCCCCCCCCCACGATTGAGAATTAATTCCCTACGCTTTTTATTATGACTAAGAACCTCCGTTCCATCCTCACCGCAGGTGCCTTTGTGGCCTCCGCGTTTGCCTCGCTCCTCCACGCTGAAGACAAGACCGTCAAGGTCGGCGTCCTCCACTCACTCTCGGGCACAATGGCGATCAGCGAAACCTCGCTGCGCGACGTCCTCGCCTTCACCGCCGATGAAATCAACGCCAAGGGCGGCGTCATGGGTCACAAGATCGAACTCGTCGTCGTCGACGGCGCGTCCGATTGGCCGACCTTCGCGGAGAAAGCCAAGCAGTTGACCGAGCAGGACAAAGTGGCCGTCACTTTCGGGTGCTGGACCTCGGTCAGCCGCAAATACTGTCTGCCTGTCCTCGAAAAGAACAACGCCCTCCTCTTCTATCCCGTGCAGTATGAAGGCGAAGAAGAGAGCCAGAATGTGTTCTACACCGCTGAGGCCGTCAACCAGCAGGCCACTCCGGCCGTCGACTACTACCTAGCCGAAGGCAAAAAGAAGTTCTACCTGCTCGGTTCCGACTACGTTTATCCCCAGACGACCAACTTGGTTCTCTTGGAATATCTCCTCAGCAAGGGCGTACCGCTCGAGAACATCGGTGGCGGTTTCAAGAAAGATGCAGCCGGCAAGATCATCTCCGCCGGTAAATACACTCCCTTCGGCCACACCGACTACCAGCAGATCATTGCCGAAATCAAACAGTTCGCCGCCTCCGGTGACTCCTGCGTGATCTCGACCTTGAACGGCGATACCAACGTTCCCTTCTTCAAAGAATACGCTGCCGCCGGTCTGACCGCCGAAGCCTGCCCTGTGGTTTCGTTCTCGATCTCCGAGGATGAATTCCGCGGTTTGCCCGCCGACAAACTCGTGGGTCAGCTCGGTTGCTGGACTTACTTCCAGTCCTTGAACACTCCCGCCAACAAAAAGTTTGTCGCCGACTTCAAGTCCTGGCTGAGCAAGACCACCATGACCGGCATCGTCAAAGACGGCCGCGTCACCTGCTCCCCAATGGTGTTGAGCTATGACGGCATGTACCTCTGGAAGGCGGCGGTGGAAAAAGCTGGCAGCTTCGAAGTGGACAAGGTCCGCACCGCCCTCAAGTCCGGTCTCTCCTTCGACGGTCCTGGTGGCACGGTCACCACGCAGAAGAACATGCACCTGACCAAGAATGTCTACATCGGCGAGACCAAGGCTGACGGCCAGTTCAAGATCCTGAAATCCTTCAGCAACGTCTATGGCGAGCCCTGGTTGAAAGGAAAGTTCACCGCCAAGAAATAATCGGCCTGCCCCTTTCGGGGTTGCATCACAAGTTATCAAGCGCGGGGCGGGTCTTTTCAGACTCGCCCCGCTTCTTTTGGCATGAATCCAGCTCATAGCCATCACCCCATTGTATGATTTTTTTTCTTCGCCTCGTCCGCACAATTTCCCTGCTGGTGCTCTGCGCCTGCGCTTCGGCCCAGGCCGCCGATGCCGCCCGCAGTATCATCACCAAGGCCATCCTGGTCGAGAATGCGACGGCGCAACGCTCGCTCCTCACCTCGCTGATCGGGCACGGGGATGAGTCGATCCCCGTATTGCTGGCCGCTTGGCGCGCCGACACCCTTTTCGTTTACACGGCGGCCGATGGCTCGAAAATCCCCGTCCAATTGACCGGCGAAAAAGATACCGCCGAGGCCCAAACCGCCTTCCGCCTCGATACTGGCGATGCGCTCAAAGATGCCGCCGGCCAGCCCCTCCGCCTCGTCGGCGCAGATCTGACCGCCGTCGAACACACCAGTGCGCTCCGTCGCGCCATGAAAGCCGTGCTTGATCTGATCGATCTCGCCGCACCCGATTCCGCCAAACGCATCCGCGCCATCCAAACCATCGGGCAAACCCAGGATGCCGAAAAGTTTCCCGCGCTCCTCGTCCGCCTCAAACTTGAAACCAACCCCAAAGCCCTCAGCGCCCTGCGCGAAGCCTGCGCGCTCATCCGTCTCAAAGACGCCAACGATGAGACGAAACTTGCCGCCCTCGCCGAACTGCAGGAGCTGCACTCGCTTGGCAGCTCCGATTTTCTCACCACCGCGCTGAAGGACGCAGAAGCCCGTCAAAAGCCCGCGCTCATCGCCGCCGCCAAGGCCGCCCTCGCCACCGTCGCCAGCCACAAATCCAAAGTCGATTTCTTCGGCACGCTTTTCCGCGGTCTCAGTTTGAGCAGCATTCTCCTCGTGGTCGCGCTCGGCCTCGCCATCACCTTCGGTCTGATGGGCGTGATCAACATGGCCCACGGCGAGATGATCGCCATCGGGGCTTACACGACCTATCTCGTGCAGAATATTTTCGGCACCGGCCTCGCCCTGTCGCCCTTCGGTGTCTCCTTCACGATTCCCGGGTTTAACGCCACCGGTTGGGCTTACGGAAGTTATTTCCTGTTCGCGTTACCGCTGAGTTTTCTCACCGCTGCCCTCGCCGGCATTTTACTGGAGCGTACCGTCATCCAATTCCTCTATCGCCGTCCCCTCGAGAGCCTGCTCGCCACCTGGGGCGTATCGCTCGTGCTACAACAGCTCTTAAAACTCGTGTTCGGTTCCAACAACGTCTCGGTCAGCAGCCCTTTCTACCTGAGCGGCAACTGGACATTCTTCGACATCATCTTCGGTTGGAACCGCGTGTTCGTGATCGGTTTTGCCGGCCTGATCGTCTTCGGCGTCTGGCTCGTGCTCACGAAAACTTCCCTCGGCCTGCTCATCCGCGCCGTCATGCAAAACCGCACCATGGCTTCCTGTATGGGCGTTCGCACCACGCGCGTGAACATGCTCACCTTCGGTCTCGGTAGCGGCCTCGCGGGTTTGGCCGGCGCTTTCATCAGTCAGATCGGCAACGTCGGCCCCACGCTCGGACAAAACTACATCATCGATTCCTTCATGGTCGTCGTCGTGGGTGGTGTCGGCAGCATCATCGGCACCGTGATCAGCGCGCTCGGCATCGGCTCGATCGACCAAGCCCTCCAACAAGTGACCGGCAATCCCGTCCTCGGCAAAATCCTCGTGCTGGGCGCCATCATTCTCTTCCTCCAATGGCGACCCGCCGGCATCTTCGTCACCCGCAGCCGCAGCCTGGAAGATTAACCTTTTTGCCCACGCGCATGCCCTCTTCCTCCACGACCAACTCCCCCAATTCCTCGCGCCTCAAGTTCGAGATCGGTATCGTCGCCACGCTGGCGCTGTTCATGATCGTGATTTTCCCGCTGCTCAACGCGCAGGGTTACGTCAGCAATTTCACGATCAATCTCTGGGGCAAATATCTTTGCTTCGCCATACTCGCGATCTCCGTCGATTTGCTCTGGGGCTACACCGGCCTGCTCAGCCTCGGCCAATCGCTTTTCTTCAGTCTCGGCGGCTACATGCTCGGCATGCACCTCATGCTCATGATCGGCGACCAAGGCGTCTACGCCCAAGCCGGCAAAAATCCCCTCGGCCTGCCCGATTTCATGATCTTTCTCGGCCACACGTTCCTGCCGAGCTTCTGGCGTCCCTTCAGTTCATTTGGCTTCGCAGCCCTGATGGTTTTCGTTCTCCCGGGCCTGCTCGCCTGGCTCTTCGGCTACCTCGCCTTCCGCTCCCGCATCAAAGGCGTATATTTTTCCATTCTGACGCAAGCGCTCACCTACGGTGCCTCGCTCATGTTTTTCCGCAATGACATGATCATGGGCGGCAACAACGGCTTCACCGATTTCAAAAAAATCCTCGGCTCCGACCTACGCACCGCCGCGACCCAACGCGGGTTGTTCATCGCCACCGCCGTCACCCTGCTCCTCGTTTACATCGGTTGCCGCATCTTGAGCAAAACAAAATTCGGCCTCATCCAACGCGCCGTGCGCGATGGCGAGAATCGGGTGCTCTTCAGCGGCTACTCCGCCGCCCACTACAAACTCTTCGTCTTCGTGCTCAGCGCCGTCATCGCCAGCATCGCCGGCGCACTCTACGTGCCCCAGGTCGGCGGCATCAATCCGAGCGTGATGACTCCGGACAAATCTCTCGAAGCCGTCGTGTGGGTCGCCGTCGGCGGCCGCGGCACGCTGGTCGGCCCGATCCTCGGCGCCATCAGCATCAACGCCCTGAAAAGTTACGCCACTCGCGCCTTTCCCGATTTCTGGCTGATTCTCCTCGGCTCGCTCTTCATCATCGTCGTGCTGCTGCTCCCCGGCGGCATTGTCAGTCTGCCCGAACGCCTTTCCGCCCTGTGGAAAAAATTCCGCACCAAACCGCCCACGCCGGCCGACGGCACCTCGGCCCCGGCAGCCACCCTTTCACCGATCACCAAGTCATGATCATGAGCCGTTTTCTTCTCAACGTTAAGAACGTCAACAAAACCTACGATGGCTTCAAAGCCATCACGAATCTCAATTTCCATTTGAAGGAAGGCGAATTGCGCACGGTCATCGGCCCGAACGGCGCGGGCAAATCCACGTTCTTCGACCTGATCACCGGCCGGGCCAAACCCGACTCCGGGAAAATCGAATTCGCCCCGCACACCGATCTCACCAAGCTCAAGGAATACCAGATCAACCGCCTCGGCATCGGCCGGAAATTTCAGACGCCCAGCGTCTACGTCGAGCATTCCGTGTGGGACAACCTCGTGCTCTCCCTCAAAGGCCCGCGCAACGTTTTCGCCAATCTCATCTATCGCCTCACCTCCGAGGATCGCGACCAGATGGAAGATCTCCTCAAGCTCATCCGCCTCGACCAGAAACGCGAGTGGACCGCCGGCCAGCTTTCCCATGGCGAAAAACAATGGCTGGAAATCGGCATGCTCCTCGCCACCAAACCGCGGCTCCTGCTCGTCGACGAACCCGCCGCCGGCATGACCGACGAGGAAACGCACCGCACCGGCGAACTCCTGCTCTCCCTCGCCGGCAAACACAGCCTCATCATCGTCGAGCACGACATGACCTTCGTGAAACAAATCGCCCGCCACGGCGTGGTGACCGTACTCCACCAAGGCTCCGTTCTGTGCGAAGGCAGTTTCGACGAGGTTCAATCCAACCAAATGGTCCGCGACGTCTATCTCGGCCGCGGCAAACACGGAAACCGTTGAATAAATGCCATGAAATTCTTGAGTCACCGAGATAGAAGGAGGGGCACAGAGCTCACAGAGCGAAACTCAAAGACCCAAGCTACGGATTTAACTTCTACGCCAGCCCATCAGCGTGAGGACCACCCGCACTTGTATACTCCTTCTTCCTCTGTATCAGCCTCTGTGCCCTCTGTGCAATGGATGGGGCGTCTTTAGGCATGAACTATTCACGCTAAAAACTTTCGGACCATCTTCTCTGCGATTTAAAAATGTCTTCAACCCTTCCGTCTTCCAAGCCTTCAGCCCTTTTACGTCTCGACTCCGTCGAGACGTTCATCGGCGGCTCGCGCATTCTCCGCGGCCTCAATCTCACCATCGGCGCCAGCGAAGTCGTCGCCCTCATGGGCCGCAACGGTGTGGGCAAAACCACCACGCTCCGTTCCATCACCGGCGTGCTGCCCATCCGCGCCGGCAGCATCACCTTTGACGGCCAACGCATCGATCATCTTTCCATCGATGCCCGCGCCCGCGCCGGCATTGGCTACGTGCCGCAAGGCCGCGATATTTTCCCGCACCTCACCGTCGAGGAAAACCTCCAGGTGGGCCTCGTGATCCACGGCCGCAAAGGCGCCCAGGCCAAAGCCATGTTCGAGCGCGTTTTCAACCTCTTCCCCGTGCTCAAAGAAATGCTCGGCCGCAAAGGCGGCGTGCTCTCCGGCGGCCAACAGCAACAACTCGCCATCGGCCGAGCCCTCCTCACCAATCCCAAACTCCTCATCCTCGACGAACCCACCGAAGGCATCCAACCCTCCATCATCGAGCACATCGGCGACACCTTGAAGAAACTCAAAACCGAAGGCCTCGGCACCGACGCCCACAATTACCCCGAGGAAATCCAGCACGCCGTGAAGGTGCTCAAAGCCGAAGGTTCCCTCGCCATCTTGCTTGTCGAACAATACGTGGATTTCTGCCGCGACGTCGCCGACCGCTATTACGCCATGGATCGCGGCGCCGTCGTGATCTCCGGCGAAATCGCCACCCTCACCGACGAAGTCGTCAAAGAGCACTTACATATTTGATTTCTTGTCGGGCCGCCGCTCGCCGACGCGCCGGGATGCCTTCAGATTTTTCACCATAACCAGAATAATTCATCCCCAAGCCAAGAGAGGCATTGGTTCACAGAGAAAACCGGAGGCCAATCACAAAGGTCACGGAGAAAAGACCAAACGCCCAGCTACGAAGTTATTCGTCACGCAACTTGACCAAACCTGAGATCATTTCACCCCTTGTACACTCCTTCCTCCTCTGTGTCGGCGCTCTGTGCCCTCTGTGAAACCGGATCGTGCTTTGTTCAGGTCTGAATCATTTAACTTCACTGAAATTCCCCGCATTGCCATTTCAGCCTTTCCGCCCTTCAGTCCTTCAGCCTTTTCTATTCCATGCATCTGACCCCCCGGGAACGCGAAAAACTTCTCATCGTCACCGCCGCAGACCTCTCTCGCCGTCGCCAAGCCCGTGGCTTGAAACTCAATTACCCCGAGTCCATCGCCATCATCACCTACGAAATCATGGAAGGCGCCCGCGACGGCAAATCCGTGGCCGAGCTCATGAGCTATGGAACCACAATTTTGAAAACCGCTGACGTCATGGAAGGCGTCCCCGAGATGATCCACGACGTCCAAGTCGAAGCCACCTTCCCCGACGGCACGAAGCTCGTGACGGTACATAATCCAATCCGGTGAGCCGCTTCGCATCCCACCGGAAGGATCAAGCAACAAGTATCAAGTGCCAAGAACCCGAGTGACTCCCGATCCGATCTACTAGTCTTCCGTCTTCTTCTGGCTCTCAACTCTCAGCTCTAGACTCTCAACTTCTTTTCTCCCAACCATGATCCCCGGCGAAATTATCCCCGCGCCCGACGCGCCCCCTCTCGAAGCCAACCTCGGCCTCGCCACCAAATCTCTCGAGATCACCAACACCGGTGATCGCCCGATCCAAGTCGGCTCGCATTATCACTTCTTCGAAACCAACGAAGCCCTGCGCTTCGACCGCGCCGCCGCCCGTGGCTTCCGTCTGAACATTCCTGCCGGCACCGCCGTCCGCTTCGAAGCCGGCGACACCAAAGCCATCGAGCTCGTCGCCCTCGCCGGCCGGCGCGAAGTCTACGGCCTCAACGCCAAGATCAACGGCAAACTCTGATCTCCGAATTTTAAACCACTAATCCACACTGATTTTCACTAATGATGAACGCTCCGTGATTAGTGGCCGATTAGTGGCCCTTAGTGGTTAAAAAATCCGACCCTCTTTTCAGTCATTCAGCCCTTCAGTTTTTCAGCCCTTATGAAAATGACCCGCCGCCAATACGCCGAAATGTTCGGCCCCACCGTAGGCGACCGCGTGCGCCTCGCCGACACCGAGCTCTTCGTCCAGGTCGAGCGCGATCTGATCGCCGAGGGTGGTGGCTACGGCAACGAAATCAAATTCGGTGGCGGCAAAGTTATTCGTGACGGCATGGGCCAGTCGCCCACCGCCCTCGACGCCGAGTCGCTCGACCTCGTCATCACCAACGCGCTCATCCTCGATCCCATCCTCGGCGTCATCAAGGCCGACATCGGCATCAAACACGGCCTCATCGTCGGCATCGGCCACGCCGGCAATCCCGGCATTCAAAACGGCATCGGCTCCCTCTTCGTTGACCCGCGCACCAAAAAGAAAAACCCGATGATCGTCGGCGCCGCCACCGAAGTTCTCGCTGGCGAAGGCAACATCATAACCGCCGGCGGGATCGATACCCACATCCACTTCATCTGCCCGCAGCAAATCGACGAAGCGATTTCCTCCGGCATCACCACGATGCTCGGCGGCGGCACCGGCCCGGCCCACGGCACTTTCGCCACCACCTGTACACCCGGCGCGTGGAATCTCCACCGCATGCTCGAAGCCGCCGAATCCTATCCGATGAATCTCGGATTCTACGGCAAGGGAAACTGCGGCACACCCGAACCTCTCCGCGAACAAATCCTCGCCGGCGCACTCGGCCTGAAACTCCACGAAGATTGGGGCACCACACCCGCCGCCATCGATGTTTGCCTCGGAGTCGCCGACGAATTCGATGTGCAGGTCGCCATCCACACCGACACCCTCAACGAATCCGGTTACGTCGACGACACGATCCGCGCCTTCAAAGGCCGCACGATTCACACATTCCACTCGGAAGGCGCTGGTGGCGGCCACGCGCCCGATATCATCCGCGTCTGCGGCGAGCCCAACGTCCTCCCGTCCTCCACCAATCCGACGCGTCCCTTCACGGTCAACACCATCGACGAGCATCTCGACATGCTCATGGTCTGCCATCACCTCGACGCCAAGATTCCCGAAGACGTCGCCTTCGCCGAATCCCGCATCCGCCCCGAGACGATCGCCGCCGAAGATCGCCTCCACGATCTCGGGGCGATCTCCATGATGTCATCCGACTCGCAAGCGATGGGCCGCATCGGCGAGGTCGTCATCCGCACTTGGCAGACAGCACACAAAATGAAGCTCCAGTTCGGCGGACTCAGCGCCCCGTCGCATCCCGCCGCCGACAATTTTCGCGCGCTGCGCTACCTCGCGAAGTACACCATCAATCCCGCCATCGCGCACGGCATCTCGCACATCGTCGGCTCGCTCGAAGTCGGCAAGCTCGCCGATCTCGTCGTGTTCAAGCCCGCCCTGTTCGGCGTGAAACCCGAAGTCGTGCTCAAGGGCGGCTTCATCGCCTGGGCCAACATGGGCGACCCGAACGCCTCGATCCCCACGCCGCAACCGACTTTCTATCGCCCGCAATTCGGAGCCGCCGCCCGCGTGATCGGCTCGACCAACGTCACCTTCGTCAGCCAAGCCTCCCTCGACAGCGGTGTGTTGAATTCCCTCGGACTCCGCCGCCGCCTCGAAGCCGTGAAGAGTTGTCGAAAGATCGGCAAGAAGGACATGGTCCTCAACGACGCGTTACCCAAAATCGAAGTCGACCCCGAAACCTACACCGTCAAAGCCGACGGCGTCCATCTCACCTGCGAACCGGCGAAAATTCTGCCGATGGCGCAAAGGTACTTCCTCTTCTGAGTATTCGTAGGGCCGGTGACTTGCACCGGCCTGTAGGCTGCGAGCTAGCCTCGTTCTGCTGGCCAGCAGAATGGCGCGACAAGCGCACCATCTACCTGCGCATGGAGCGACGCCACTCAAGACTATCGGTGGCCATCTGGTCTCAGCTCCGCCTTGCGCATTTCTGGGTAAACCCTCGCCTCAACCCAGTTTCCCTTCGGGCCAGGCCTTGGCATAAGCCGCGAGCATTTTCTCGATGAAGGCATCCGCTTGCGGCGGGAGGTGCCGCCGGGCTGGGTCTGCGTCGAACCAGGCGAGCGTGCGGGCGACGCCTTCCCGATAGGAAATGCGGGGCCGGAAACTCGGGACGACGCTGCGCAACTTGGTATTATCAAACACGGCCGTGTGCGACTTGTCGCCGAGCAACGTGCCTTCCAGGTCATGATCCCAAGCGACGAGCAGCTCGGAGGAAATATGCACCAACTTCGGCGTCGGCGCTCCGGCCGCGGCGGCGGTTTGCGTGTAGAGCTCGTTCCACGTGAGTGCCTCGTCGGAGGTGATCTGGAAATCTTCGTTGAGCGCCCGCGCATTGCCGAGCAGCCCGAGCAGGCCTTGGGCAAAATCATCGGCGTGCGTGATCGTCCAGAGGCTGGTGCCGTCACCGGGCACGATCACCGGTTGGCCGCGGCGCAGGCGATCGATCGCGGTGAAATTCTGCCAGCCACCAATGGGCAACAAAATGACGGTGGAATAAGTATGCGAAGGCCGGACAATCGTGAACGGGAAACCCGCCTGGCCAGCCGCGCGCAAAACTTCCTCACAAGCGATTTTGTTCCGGGAATATTGCCAGCGTGGATTCTCCAACGGCGTGCGCTCGGTGGTGGGAGTGAAGGCGCGTGGCTTGGCGTAGGCCGAGGCCGAACTGAGAAAAACATATTGTTGGCAACGGTCTTTGAAGAGTCGCATATCGCGTTCGATCTGCGCCGGCTCGAACCCGATGAATTGCACCACGGCGTCGAAGTGCTTTCCCGCCAGTGCCGCCGCCGCCGCCGGTTCGTCGTTGATATCACAAGGTAGATCGTGAGCGCCGGGAATACCGGGGCGTCCGGGACGATGCAGCAACCAGAGTTCATGACCAAGTTGCAGCGCCAGCTGACTGCAGGCCGTGCTGATATTACCAGTGCCGCCAATAAAGAGGAGTTTCATGGTCGATGAGGATGAGATATATCCGTACGACAGTCAGTATTCCACTCAAGTCTTCGTCCAACAACTGCTCTTTTGAGCGGTCGTGCCATTCCACAAAAATTCACGAGAGGCGAAATCTAGCTACGGTCGCCGGTGATCCGAACTGCGACACCTCAGCTCTAAATCTTATGAGCATCCAGCCCTCTGATCAGGAGAAATCACTCCTGTCCGCCCTCACCCCGCACCTTCGGGTTGGCGGTTACTTTTATAGTTTCAGCCAACCTGATCCCAGTCCATGGAGAGGGAGGCACGAGGAAACGAGCTGAACCTGTAAGGGCGATTGGTCTCAGGTAGCGGCCGTTGCCCCCAACGGCCACGGGGAAGCTGTGCCGCGAGCCGCACTGGCGCTTGGGGGCAAGCGCCGCTACCGGCCACAGCCTCAAGCATCCTGAGCCCAGCCCGCAGAGAGAAAAAATGAGCTGAGCCCGTAACCAAGCATTGTCTCGCGAAGGGAAAAAAGGAAACGAAAGTGGAAAAGCAGCTCACCCGAATTCCTCGGAGTCAGGATGTCTGAGTCGAATGGCGCTAAGTTAAGGAGGTTGGTCGTCATGCTACCATGCGTGATCAGGCCAACTATTTTGCATGAGGAATGTCGGGCCGGCCCTTGTAGCCGTGCCGGAGGGCGCACCGGAAACGGCTCGCCCACAAGGGACGGCCCGACGAAACTCCGCAGCGAATCATCGCAGACGAAACGTCAGACAGTCGACGATCATGCCGCTGAACTTAGCGCCATTCATGTCTGAGTTTCTGCAGCGTCGGCCCACGCGCCAGGTGGTGATTGCGGCATCTTCTTCATCCGTGCAATCCGTGCGACTCGCGTCTCTCAGGTATTGTCGAATTTAGGGTCAAGCCATTCGCCGCCGAGCTGAGCTCACCCTGATTCCTCAGGAGGGGGATGGCTGAACTTGCGCTAAATTTTCGCCTCCGAGTAAACCGTACCTGTGGAGGGGCGGCCCACCTTCAAGCACGAAACCTGTTTCTTCCCGTCCGGGGCAAAACGCGTTTTGCGGTTTGGGGCTGCATCGATCCGGCGGCACCCAGAAAATCCGCAACTGAACTCAACCTGCTCTCACGTTGTCCAGCGCCTGCGCCACCGTCGCGAGGAGGGATTCGCTGGTGAATGGTTTTTGCAGCGGGCCGTAGAGTCCCACGCCCTGGAAGACGGTGGAATTAACCCCGCCGCCAAAACCGGTGACGAGGATGATCGGCAGTCCGGGCCGGATTTCCCGGATCTCCGCCGCCAGCTTGGTGCCCTTGATGCGGGGCATGGTCAGATCGGTGATGATGAGATCGAACACCGCGGGGGTTTCGCGAAATGTCTTTAGCGCCGAAGTCGGATCATTAAACCCCACCACTTTGTAGCCGGCCCGCCGCAGAACATGCTCGATGACTTTCAAGACCAACTCGTCGTCATCCACCACCATCACACACCGGCCGGCGCCCTGATCCGGGTGGGGAGAAACCGACTTGATCGTGGGCAGCGGCTGAGCGACCGCCGTGAGGCTGCTGACGATGACCGGAAAATAAATTTGGAACGAAGTCCCTTTGCCGGGCACACTGAAAACCACGATCGCGCCTTCGTGTTGTTGCACGATGCCATGCACGACGGCCAAGCCCAAGCCGGTGCCTTTACCGGTTTCCTTGGTGGTGAAGAACGGTTCGAAAATACGCGGCAAGGTTTGCTCGTCCATTCCGGTGCCCGTATCGGTGACCCACAAGCGAAGAAACCGGCCAAGTTTCAACTGGGGTCGTTGGCTGACCATCTCCTGATCTACGATCACCTCCTCCACCGTGATATCAATGCGACCGCCCTCTTCCATCGCGTGGGCTGCATTCGTGGCAAGGTTGACCACGATTTGGTGGAGCTGAGTAACGTCGGCCAAAATGGGGGGCAAGGCCTCCGGTAACTGGAGGCCAATCTGAATAGTCGAAGGCAGGACAGAGCGCAGCAACTTGATCGAGTCCCGCACCACGACGCCCAGATGAGTGGGTTCGCGCTTCTGTTCCTGCCGGCGACTGAAGGTCAGAATCTGCTGCACGAGTTCCTTCGCGCGCTGTGAAGCCACGAGAGTTTGCCCGAGCAGGTGGCGGGCCGGATGTTGGTCGGGAAGTTCCATCTCCGCCAACTGTACATTGCCGATGATGGCCGTGAGAATGTTATTGAAATCATGCGCGATACCGCCCGCCAAGCTTCCGATCGCTTCCATTTTTTGCGCCTGCCGCAGTTGGGCCTCCAGTCCGGCCTGGGCCTCGCTCGCCAGTTTTCGCTCGGTGACATCGCGGCCGATGCCGAGCAAGCCCACCAGTTGACCCGCCCGATAACGCGGAGAAATAGCGAACTCCAGCGCGACCAGCGCGCCCGCCTGGGAACGAATTTGCAATTCGAACGAGGGCGCCTGTCCGCCTCGCGCCACCTCGGCAAAAAGTATTTTCGCTTTCGCGTGGTCTTCCGGCGGCATCGGATCGCTGAAATTCCGCCCAAGCCAGCGCTCCCGTTTCCAACCGGTGATGGTCTCCACCGCCTGGTTGAGCTCGATGATTTCTCCTTCAGGCGTGAGCGTGAAAATAGCATCACGCGCCTCCTCGATCAGACTACGGTAACGTTCCTCGCTCTCACGCAGCGAAAGCGCCGCCTGCTGGGCTTCCTCCGCTTCGAGAAAGAGGGCGACCCGGTCAGCCGCCGTGATGGCAAAGCTAATTTCATCCAATTGCCAGTGCCGGGGACCACCGACATGCTCGAGACAAAGTACGCCGACGATTTGACCGCGCCAGCGCACCGGCGCGTCAAGGATCGCGCGGACGCCCAGCGGCTTCATGTAATCCACCAGTTCCAAAGTGCGCGGATCAGTCAGCGCATCACCCGCCTCGATCGCTCGTTCTTTTTCAAGCGCGGCGAAATAGTGGGGATACTGGCTGGTCGACAAAGTCGTGTCGGCCTGATGCCGGCGCGGGCCGTGCTCAAATAGATCCCGGCAGATCAGCAGAGACCTCTCCAGTTTGAAAAGCCAGATGCCGGCCCGTTCGACCCCGAGGGTTTCACAAAGAATCTCCGTCAACCGGCGCGATTGGGCCGCCGTGTCATCGGGCGTTTCCCGCTGCGCGCGGGCCATATCAACCAAGCCTTGATTTTGCCGGGCCAGCCGGGCTTCACGTTCCTGTTGGCCGGCATCGTGCAGCGCGAGTCTTTCCAGCATGTGATTAAACGCCTGCGCGAGGTCGCTGATTTCCCCGCTGCCCGTTTCCGTTACGCGTACCTGCAAATCCCGATCCCGCCCGACCAACTGGACGGTCTCAGCCAACGCATGGAGCGGATCAGTGATCTGGCGGCGAGTCGCGAATGAAATGAAGACCGAAAGCACGATGACGGCCAAGGCCACGATCAGAAAGACCGGAGCGTATTGCCGGATCCGGTCAGCCCAATCGGGCAATTCCGCTTGCAGCCAGACGTGGCCGATTTCGATGCCGTCAGACATCACTTTTGTCGTGATAATGATTTTCCGACCATCGCTGCGATCCAGCAACGCGGCCGAAGCGTCGAGGGGCACTTTCACGTCGGGCGTACGTTGAAATTGCGTGAGCCTAGTCCCATTCGCGCGATACACGCCCGCACCGAGCACCGGCGCCTCATGCCGCAACATTGTCAGGAATTTTTCCGCAGTAGCCGGATCATCGAATTCCAAGGCTGGCACGATAATTTCCGCAGCGAGATCGGCCTGAACCTTCGCGTTCTCCCAAGCCCGGGGCCGAAAAGTCGTGCTCTCAAACAACGCCAAGGCGGCTACCGTGACCAACATGGACAGCAACACCGCGACCAGAGTCAGGCGGACGAGTTTGTGGTGCAGCGTTTGTTTTGCGATGGGCTTCATGAGCCGCCTTTGATTTCATTTCGTTCTTTTAGCACTTTCTTGGCGGAGACCAGCATGGACGAGCTCAACTGCAATCCCGCCGCGCGAGCCGCCGGCAAGCTGGCATAAAAAACCACCTTGGGACCGCGCGCTGTTTTTTCATAAACCAGAGCAAGCACCGCACCCCACGCCAGCCCCTGCTCGGATTCGGTGATGGTTAGCGCTGGTTTTCCTCGCAGCGCCTTCAGCCAGATCGCTTCATCATGTTCCTGCCGACGAGCGATAAAAACGACCTGACAACAGACGGCCTCTTCCACGGTCTGCACGGGACGAACCACGATTTCGCGGTTTTGTTTTTTCAAACCCTGCAGGGTGCTCTGCAGGACTGGGCCAAAGGGATTCGTGCCCACCACGCCGATGACCAGAGGATCGGTGGCCTGCGCAAAGACCGCTGGCGGCCACTCGACATAGCGCACAAACAGCCGAAGATAACCGGCCTTGATGTTATATTCCGGAGCTTCCGATGGGGTGGTGCTGGCCGCAGCCATCGGATTGGCGGCGAGGAGTGGCCCCGGTTCCAAAGCTGAAACGTTGCCCCACGTGAGGAGACAGGCCAGCAGCAACCCGGAGCAACGTCGGTGCCTCAACCCAAGCGTCGGCCAATGATGATTCAGTATTTCCATGTGCCTTTACCCAAATACTGGAAGAGATTGGTCATGTTAAACGCGCGATTCAAAAGCGGCAGGTCAGTTTAGCGTACCCCGCCCGTTGTAATTCATAACGCGGTTCAGTGGTTTGCGGTCCAAATTCGCTGTGCTGGGTGTGGAATAAATTCTGTCCGGTGATCGCCCATTCCAGCCCTGGACGGATGGCCCAAGCCACGCGCACATCGGCTTCGAAGTAAGGTCGCACCGCATAAGCCGGCACCGCTCCGACCCAACGGAAATTCAAATCCAGTTTCGTCGCGCGGGGTAAATCAAAACATTGCCGCAACCCACCTTGATGCTGCGGTGCCGTGTCGGTGAGGGAGGCCACCGAACCGTTGCCCGGCTTCGTCAGGGCGGCGTCCACTTGCAGGAAACTGTAGTACGGCATGAGACGAATGCTGGTCGAAGGTTGCCAAACGAAAGCCAGTTCTGCGCCGTAACTTTTCGCCCGCGCGTTGTTGTCCAAGATCACAGGTGTGACAAGATGCAGCGGCGCAGGATTAGCTTCCAAAAAAGCACCGGACTGATTGGGCAGGCCCAAAATCATCCGATCATAATCGTGATAGAAAAAGGAGAGATCGGCGGAAAAGTGTGGATGGGGTTGGAAGCGCCAGCCGGCTTCCCACGCGACGAGGCCCTCGGCTTCAACCGCCGGATTGCCGTAAGCGCGCGCAATCACCGGCAAGGGCACGCCCGGACCGGGGGCCACATACTGGACGTCATAATTGACGGCGCGATCGGCGCGATTGGGATTCCGCACGGCCCGACTGACGCTGGCCCAGAACGTTTGCCGGGCATCCGGCGTGGAGCGCAGCCGGATACTGGGCTGAAACTCAAAACCCGTGTAACGGTTATGCTCCCACTTGGAGCCGAGCGTGAGTTGCCAGCGATCTGGGATGAGCGTGATCTCGTCCTGCGCAAAACCGTTGAACAAATGAAAATCGTAGTCGGCCGGCACAAAGCCCCCCGATAAACCCGCCACCGTTTTGTCGCGGCTGATACGATAACCCGCCCCCCAGATGAAGTGCTGACGCTCGCCGGCAAAAAGATTATGTTGCAGATCCACATCGAAGGTATCGCGGGTTTCCACCAACGAAACCGAATCGCGCGCGGTGTGGTCCCAATAACTTTGCAGGGTCAAAGTGGAATGCGTGGCGAGTTCCCGGGTCCAACGCCCCAACAGATTGAAACCATCAAGTTCAACCGGCCGATCACTGACGACCAAACCGCCCGGAGTCACGAGTGAGATAACCTGATTTCGGCGCCCTTGAAAAACATCTCCTTGCAGGGTGAAACGATCCGGCCCGGCCGGCACCGTGTCATAGCGAAAACCACCCTGCGTGACGTGGAAACCATCATGACCTTTGCGCCCATCGGGCCACCGGCTATCATCGGTGAGGTGATAGCTCGCATACACCCGCATCCACGAATGATCGTTCAAGGCCCAACCCTGACGTACGCCCGTCTGCACGAGTTTTTCCGTGCCGCCGCCACCATAAATCAACGCGCCCTGCGTCTCCCGCGCAGACTTGCTGATTATGTTGATCACGCCATTGACGGCGTTGGCCCCCCAGAGCGCACCGCCCGGCCCACGGACCACCTCGACGCGATCAAGATCCTCCAGCATCGGATTAACCATGTCCCAATAAACACCCGCGAACAACGGCGTGTAGAGAGAACGACCGTCGGCCAGGACTAAAAGTTTGTTGGAAAATCGGGCGTTAAACCCTCGCGCGCTGATGGCCCATTCGGCCGCGTTGATCTGCGCAACGTCAAGACCTGGCACCCAGCGCAACGCCTCCGACACACTCGTGGCACCGGAACGAATGATTTCATCCCCGCTCAACACCGTCACCGCCGCCGGTGAAAGAAACAGCCGTTCCTCATGCTTCGATACGGTCCTGACGGTGATGTTGGCCAATTCCTCGAACGTGGCGTCACGAAAAAGCGGCGAGGTGTTTTCCTGAGCGGAGGCCATCCCCATTCCCGCGAAGACTCCAACAATGCTCCAGCGCCGGACCCGACGAGAGAACGCAGCTAAAAGTTGGAGACAACTGATCATGCGGAATGGACACCTAAACAATCAGAGCCCCCCGCCCTCAGCAAGCTTACGCCTTAGGTGAAAATGACGCTTGCCCTGTTGAAAACGAAGCCGACGTCGCGTCGAAAAACGAGCCTGCGACCATCAAGCCCCCCCAGCAAATTCATCGGGCAGTCCGTACAGCCTGCGACTGAGCAGCCGCTGCGTGCCCTCGCGCAACACCACCCTATAATCGCCATGCAGCGCCGGTTGGATTTCCTTGATCTGACGGAGGGGGCAGGGCTTAGCCGTTTCAGATTTCCTGATCCCAAGGAATGAGGGCGAGCTCAACTCCGCCGCGAACCGGGATAAAATACAATTCACGCGGAGAGCGCGGAGCCTGTCGTGATGGGGTGTGATTCTATCTGTGCCAAAGTGGTGGGAGCGGATTCCGATCAATTTTTCCGAAAAGCAGGTTAGGGCTGAGAGCAT
>ENA-ORBV01003247-ORBV01003247.1-microbial-mat-metagenome-genome-assembly--contig:-NODE-3247-length-32878-cov-4.783513_pt1 | contig 32878 bp, 29 predicted proteins | sample MGYA00237777_ERZ505514 | MGnify/ENA primary metagenome ERZ505514 (study PRJEB26160, sample SAMN06269048) | microbial mat metagenome | isolation source: Oligotrophic lake microbial mat | place... | reverse complement strand
ACAACGCGTGGCCGTTGCCCGCGCGCTGGCCAATCAGCCGCCGCTGCTGCTGGCCGACGAACCCACCGGCAATCTCGACAGCAAGACCTCCACCGAGATCATGAACCTGATTCAGACACTCAACGAGCGCGACGGCAAGACCATCATTCTCGTCACGCACGACGCGGCGCTGGCGGCCACTTACGCGCGCCGAACCGTGACGATGCTCGACGGCCACATCCTCTCGGACACTGCGGCATGACCTTCTACGACACGCTCTCACTGGCGCTCAGAAATCTCCGGCAGTCGCGCCTGCGCACGGCGCTCACCACCCTCGGGGTCGCGATCGGCATCGCGTCGCTCTCCGGCATGATGTCGCTGGGCGTCGGTCTGCAGGAACAGGTGGTCGGCCGCCTGACGCAGTCGGGTGTCTTCGACAGCATCACGGTGACCAGCGGCGGCGGATTTGCCGCGCTCCTGGGGGCGCCTGGAGGAGGTCGAGGAGGTCGAGGCGGCCAAGGACGCGGCGGCCGCCAGGGTGGGGCCCGCAGCAACACGCCACTCGATGATGCGGCCATCACCAGAATCGAAGCCCTTCCGCACGTCAATCATGCGTACCCGAACGTCCGGGTCAGCATGTCGATGAAGGTCGCGGACTATTCAGGCGGCGTCACCGCGCTGGGCGTGCCGGACTCGGCCCGCGGAATCGGGGCGTTTGAGACCATCACCCACGGGGTCTTTTTTCCAGACGCCCAGACCGAGGCGGCCATGCTCAGTCTCGACATGGCGTCACAGATCAACGAAGGCGACCCGGCCTCGCTGGTCGGACAGGTGATCACCCTCTCGTACGCCATCGCCTCACCCACGACCGACAGTCCCGACGCCGGCCGGGTCGTGACCCGCACCGAACGCCGCTTCCCCATCGTCGGCATCGTCGAACGTGACCCGGATGCCGGGATGGCCAGTCAGGGCCTGGCGGGGCTCATGATCCCGATCGCGCACGCACAAGAGATCAGCGAGACGATGGTGACCAGTGCGCAGTCGCTGTTGCGCGCATCGTCGGACCGGCCCCGGACGTACACGTCGGTGACGGTGCGCGTGGATGGCGCGCAGCACACGCAGGATGTGCAGACCCAGATCAAGGCGATGGGTTTCACGACGTTTTCGCTGCACGATGCGCTGCAGGGCGCCACACGCGCGTTCCTGCTTCTGGACATCCTGCTGGCCGTCATCGGGTCGATCGCCCTCGCCGTCTCCTCACTCGGGATCGTCAACACCATGGTGATGTCGATTCTGGAGCGCACCAGGGAGATCGGGATCATGAAGGCGATTGGCGGCAGTGACCGCGACGTGCGCGGCATCTTTCTCGTCGAAGCCGCCACGATCGGCCTGCTGGGCGGCGTCGCCGGCATTCTGCTCGGCTGGTTCGTCGGCCGGCTGATCAACATCGGCGCGAACATGTACATCGAGAGCCAGGGCGGCCCGGCTGGCAATCTCTTTTCGCTGCCGTGGTGGCTGATTGGCGGCGCGCTGTTGTTTGCACTGGTCATCAGCTTGATCGCCGGCAGCTACCCTGCTCGTCGTGCGGCCCGGCTCGATCCGATCCAGGCGCTGCGCCACGAATAGATCCGCGACCGCCGTATACTCTCCCCACACGTGACTCACATGCGAACGCTCGGGCTGTTCTCGCTGGTCTGCCTCATCATCGCCAACATGGTGGGGGCCGGTGTCTTCACCACGTCCGGGTTTGCGCTGGGCGACCTCGGCTCCGCCAATCGGGTGGTGGCCGCCTGGATCGTCGGCGGCCTGATTGCGCTGGCCGGCGCGGTCAGCTACGGCGGACTGGTGCGCCGGATGACCGAGTCGGGCGGCGAATATCTGTTCCTCTCGCGCGTGATTCATCCGGTCGCGGGATTCATTGCCGGGTGGGTGTCACTGCTGGCGGGGTTCACCGGCGCCATTGCCTTCGCGGCGCTGACGTTTGAGACGTATGCGTTCCCGACACGGCCCGACTGGTTGCCGAGTGGTGTCGCCGCATCGGCATTGGTGGTCGTGGCCGCGCTGCTGCATGGCGTGCGCGTGCGCACCGGCGCCGTCGCACAGAACGTGGCGGTCGTGCTCAAGGTCGCGTTGTTGATGGGCTTCCTTCTCTTCGCCGGGTTCGTTGCCGTGACCGAGGGAGCCGCCCCCGTCACCGTGGTGCCGGGTCCGTTTTCCTTGAGCGCCTTCGCGGGATCGCTGGTCTGGATCTCGCTGAGTTACTCCGGATTTAATGCGGCGGTGTACGTGGCCGGTGAAGCCAAAGATGCCCAACGGAATGCCCCGCGCGCGTTGTGGATCGGCACACTCGTTGTGACGGCGTTATACGTCGCCCTGAACGCGGCGTTTGTGTATCTGCCGTCGTTTGAGTCGGTGGTGGGCAAGCAGGATGTGGCGGCAGCGGCAGCGCAGGCGATCGGCGGAGATTCAGCCGCGCTGGCCATCCGCGTGATCATCGTGATCGCACTCGTGACGTCGGTCTTTTCGCTCATCATGGCGGGGCCCCGCGTGTATGCGCGCATGGCCGACGACGGCGTGCTGCCGGGCATCTTCCGCTTTCAGGGCACCGAGGCACCGACCGCAGCGATCTTCGGACAGGCGGCGCTCGCCATCCTCCTGATTTCGCTGTCGGACCTGCGCGGCCTGCTTGGGTACCTCGGCTTCACCCTGTCGATCAGCGCCGCGTTGTCGGTCGCATCACTGTTCATCCTCGCGAAACGTGAGGGGCGGCAGGCGATTGCGGTGCCGGGCTATCCGTTCACGCCACTCTTTTATGTGATTGTGACGCTGGTCCTCGCTGGCATTGCGGGTGCGCGCGACCCGATGCAACTGCTCGCGGCTGTCGTCACGATCGCGAGTGGCTCGGTGGCCTACTACTTCGTCAAGAAGAGGTAGGTCATCCTCGGCGTCTGCCTGGTTGCGCAGAACCGAGACGGCGCAGATCAGCGCCGACGAATGTAGACGGGATTGGAGATCGCCGTAAGGCCGCGGTCGTCACGTAGCCGCACGTTGACCCAGTCGCCTGGTTCCACACGCACGGGCACAGTCAGGGTCGAAGCCTCGCCTGGCACGGTCGGGGCCGCAACGATTTCGCCGTTCTTGACGATCTCCACCTGTTGGCCGGATGCGCCTGCTGTCTCGATCCTGAGGATGGCTTCTCCGAGCTCGTTCAGCCGAAGTGTGCCACCCATGGCGACCGGTTCCCCGAGTCCACTCATGGTGATGTCGACCGATGGCCCCTCGGGTCCCCGCGTCCGGATGTACACGCGGCCCGTTCGCACGCCGTCCAGCAGCGCCGTCTCGGACAGGCCGGTTGCGAAGACGACGGTGGTCGGTGTGGCCAGGCGCGTGCGGTTTGACCGAACGGCATGGTCGTCACTGCCGCCAATCGCCGTGATGCGATGGCCTTCATTGAGTCGCGCCTGCCAGAATCCGAGTCCGGCCGTGGGGCCTTCGACGTTGGTGCCATTCACCACTTCCATCACTTCGACCCGTGACCACGGCGTCCCCGGCGCATCCCAGCCGCACCCTGTGCACCTGTCGCCGGTCTCGCGGCCGGGATGATTGATCGACAGCAGCCCACCAGCCGCCGCAACGTCGTCCACGACGCGAGTGATCATCCGGCCGCCAAACCCCAGACGGAAGTCGATGAAGGCACTGGTGCCGTACACGTTGGCGTGGCCGTGGAACGTGGTGAGCTCCTGTCCGCGCACCAGCAACAGGTTCGGAATCGTCTGCTGGAGCGCAGCCATCTCGCTGTGATGGCTTGTGGTGTTGTGGTCGGTGATCGCCACAAAGTCCAACGCCCGAGCGCGCGCGGCCTCCACGATTTCCCAGGTATGGCACCCACGCGTCGCGGTCGGCGCCTCCGGGTTCACGCACCCAAATCCGTCACTGTGCAGCGTGTGCGCGTGGAAGTCGCCAATCAGCCATCGAGGCGCGGCTGCAGGTATGGGAAGCGGCGATCGTGTATCGGCCGCAGATGACATCGCGATCGTGACCGTCCACTCGACCCGTGTGGACGTCCCGATCGCCGGGACACCGAGTGAAACACGCCATCGACCCGCCGGCAACGGACCCGAGTGATACGACGGCGTCGCATGCCCGTCTGCGATGTAGAACGCCGTCTTGCTGAAACGGCTGGTCCCGCGAAAGCGGACCGGGTCAAACACGCCGACCTCAAGCTGCGCGCCCACATCCTTGTGTGAATGCGTGAACGTGAAGTCGATGCGCGTCGTCCCTGCCGGCACGTCAAAGGCGTGATCCTGATAGGTCCCCTTTTCGGGCAGACCGACGACTCCACTGAGCACGACATCGTTGGGCCCCGCAGGTAACACCACCGGCGACTGGGCGAATAGAGCAAGCAGCAACCAGATCATCCCATCACGCTAGCCGCCGCACATCACGACCACGCGACGTCCCTGAAAATGGATGTTTTTACACACACGCATTGACTCCGTGCCTCTGTGTCTCCCTGTGAACACACGTTCGCACCGAATTTGCACCACCGATCGAATGCCGTTGTACGGCGTTCGTACACTCGCCGTGCGGGTCCACCGCAGATCGTCTCTTTATTCACACGTGAGGATGGTTGAACAATGTTGTCTTCTGGAATGGCCCGGCTGGCCCTTGTCTCTCTGAGTGCGATTGTCGTGCTGCTCTCGGTCGTCCGCCCCGCGGCGGCGCAGACCGATGCCGGTGCCCTGCGGGTGCTGGTGACGGATTCCTCTGGTGGCGTGGTGCCGGGTGCCACGGTTGACCTGGTCAGTGTGGCGACCAATGATCGCCGCACGACGGTGAGTGATGCGAGCGGGTACGCGCAGTTCTCGCCGATCGCGCGCGGCACGTATACCGTGACGGTGGCGCTCTCTGGCTTCTCGACGGTCTCGGTGACCAACGTTCGCGTGGGCGTCAATGAACGGCGCCTGCTGCCCGTGACCCTGCGCGTGGCCTCCGCCTCCGAAACGGTCGAGGTCGTTGCGCGCACCGCGGTGCTGCAGACCGAAGACGGATCCATCGGGCAGGTCATCAAAGGCGACGTCGCAGTGGAGCTGCCGCTGGCGGGTCGCCGGTACACGGAACTGGCGCTGCTGGTGCCCGGCACCGCGCCGAGCACGATGACCGTGGAAACGCGAGGACCGGGATGGTTTGTCGCCAACGGCAACTACCACACGCAGAACAACTTCGTGCTCGATGGCTTCGACAACAACCAGGGCACGCAGAACGCGCAGTCCCTGTCTGCCCAGGTCGTGCAGCCGTCGCCGGACGCGATCGGCGAATTCAAGGTGCAGACCAACAGCTTCTCGGCCGAGTTCGGCCGGTCTGCCGGCGCCGTTGTGAACGTCTCCCTCAAGTCCGGCGGCAACGTCACGCGCGGCTCGGCGTTTTATTACAACCGCGACAAGTCGCTGGCCTCAAAGTCCTGGCTCGCGGACCTGCTCAATCAGCCGAAGGAAGATTTGAAGTGGCATCAGGCCGGCGGCACGTTTGGTGGCCCCATCCTGCGTGACCGCATGTTCTACTTCGGATCCTACGAAGGATTCCGCCGGAACTTCTCGAACACCTTCTTGACCAACGTGCCGACGGCCGACCAGCGCCGCGGCGTCTTTGCCGCCACGGTCACTGACCCCCTCACGCGTACCGCGTTTCCGGCCAATACGATTCCGGCCAATCGCTGGGATCCACTCGGCGCGAAGTTGATCGCGCTGTACCCGGAACCCAACCTCCCCGGACGTGCCGCTGCCGGCGGCCGGGTCATTGAGAACTACGGGGTTCAGCGTGATGGCCAGGAGACCACCCACAAATTTGATGTCCGCAGCGACCTCAGGCTCTCGGCGGCTGATCGCCTGATGGCCCGCTACAGCCTGCTGCAGCAGGACATCAGTCGCGATGCCATCTTTGAAGGCCTCGGCGACGGCGTGGGCAATCAGGGCGAACAGTACAATCGCAACCACAGTGTGGGTCTCACCTGGACGCGCATCATCGGCAACCAGATGGTCAACGAAGCGCGCCTGGGATACAACGACACCCATTCACGTTTTGCGCACGCGACGGCGAATGCCCAGACGTCCACTGAGTTCGGCTTTGTGGGCATGCCGGATTTTGTGAACACCACCGGCGGCCTGCCGCTCATCGACCTGAGCAACTACAACGACCTGGGCACGCGCAACTTCCGTCCGCAGTATCAGGATCCGAAGCAGTGGCAGTTTGTGAACACGTTGACGCGCCTGGCGGGCACCCACTCCCTGCGGGCCGGCGTTGAAGTGCGCCTGAAGCACAACGAATTGCTCGACATCACGCGCCGCACCCCCTCGTACCGCTTCACCGGCCAGATCAGCGGCAACGACATCGCCGATCTGCTGCTCGGGCAGGCCCGCGCGATCTCGGCGACCACCGCCCCCATCGTCGAGTGGGCGCAGCAGGCGTATGCCGGCTTCATCCAGGACGACTGGAAGGTCCGGCCGAACCTGACGCTCAACCTCGGACTGCGATACGAATACACGACCCCCTACTACGGGGCCGGTGACAACAAAAACGTGAACTTCGACTTCGCGACCGGCGGGCTCATCATGGCCAGCGACAGCGACAAATACCTGATGGATCCGGACCGCAACAACGTCGGACCACGGTTTGGCTTTGCGTGGCAGACCTCGCCGCGTCTCGTCCTGCGCGGCGGCGCCGGCGTGTTCTACTCCATGGAGGACATGCGCGGCAGCGAAGGCATCATCGCGCTCAATCCTCCTGCGCTGATCCAGGCGACACTCACCGGCACGGGGAACAACGCGGCCGGGATCATCTCGGCTCCCTTCCCGTCCTCGTTGCTGGCCAACTACAACCCGGCCACGGTTTCGGTCAAAGCGCGTGAGCGGAACCAGCAGGCGGCCACCGTCTACCAGTGGAATCTCGCAACCGAGTTTCTCCTCACAGACAACACTACTGCGGAGGTGGCGTACGTCGGCAACGCGGGGCGCAACCTGCTGGCCAACATCTCGGTCAACATGGTGCCCTTTGGTCTCGACGGCTCAGTGCCTGCCAATCGCCCCTACCCGGGCTGGCAGCAGATCAGCTACAACGTGACGGCCGGCGCCTCGACCTACCACAGCCTCCAGGCCAAAGTGGAACATCGGTTGTCCAAGGGCTTCTATGCACTCGCGTCGTACACCTACGCGAGAGCGGAAGACGAAGTTGGCGCCTGGGGCGCCGGCGGCAACGGCGTACAGGCCTCCGTCCGGCCCGACCTGAGCAACATCCGCGAAGCCCTCAAGGCCGAGCGTGGTCCCAACGGACAAATTCCGCGTCACCGCTTCACGTTCTCTGAAGTGTGGGAAGTACCGGTCGGTCGCGGCCGGGCCTTTGGTTCCACCATGCCGACGGCACTCGACGCCATCATCGGTGGCTGGCAGATGTCGACGATTTGGACGATGCGCTCGGGGATGCCGGTGAATGTATCGCTGGGTTCGAGTGGAACCAATCCCGCCACGGGACTGCCCTACGCATTCCTCAACCGCAACGGTGGCACGCTGCGCCCACACCTGGTGGGCAACCCGAACGCCAACTCCGATGCGAACAAGGACCGCTTCAAATACCTGGACGCATCGGCGTACGCGCTGCAGCCGGTCAATACCGCCGGTAACGCACCGCGTAACTCCGCGTGGGGCCCCGGCTCCTTCACCGTGGACCTGAGTCTGGTCAAACGGATCACCCTCGGTCAGGCGCGCTACGCGGATCTTCGCCTCGAAGCGTTTAATCTCTTGGACCGGACCAACTACATGGACCCGAACGGCACCTGGGGTTCCGCAAACTTCGGGGTCATCAGCAACGCATCTGAAAAACGGGTGGTCCAGCTGGCCGTCCGCTTCGCGTTCTAAACGGAGAGGCGTGAACGGGATGAACCTGATGAAGACTCATACAGTTCGTGCCGTGGTCTGTGCCCTTGTGATGTGTGCGCCGGCGGGATCTCCCGCCGGCGCCTGGGGGCAGACCACCGCGATCGCACCGGGCACCCGCGTGATGCTCGACGCGCACAACGCCTATCCCTACAACGGCAAATTCACCGATCGCCTCGATCGCGCGCTGGCCACCGGACTGCCCGTGGCGATCGAGCAGGATCTGGTGTGGCTGCCGGCAACCGCCACCACACCCGCGCGGTCCGTCGTCTCTCACGGCGCGCCGTTTGACGGCACCGAACCCTCCCTCAAGCAATATTTCTTCGAGCGGATCCGTCCCATCGTCGAATCCGCGCTGCGCGAGCGGAACACGGCGCAGTGGCCGTTGGTGACCCTCAACCTTGATCTGAAGAGCAACGAACCGGAGCACCATCAGGCGTTGTGGACGCTGCTCGGCGAATACGAGGCATGGCTCACCACCGCCGTCCGGACGGCCGACGGACGCACCGCGGCCCCGCTCGACGTGAAACCTGTTCTCGTGCTGACCGGCAGCGCCGACGCACAAGAGCAGTCCTTCCACGAACAGGTGCCGGTCGGCCAGAAGCTCCGACTGTTTGGCGCGGTGCAGATCCGTCCCACAGCCCCGAACGGGCCCGCGCTCGCGACCATCACCTTTCCCACCGCCACCAATTACAGACGATGGTGGAATGCCCCATGGTCAGTCGTCGAATCGGGAGGGCAGCGTGAAGCCGGTGACTGGACCGCGGCCGATGCGGCACGGTTGACGGAACTGATCACCGGCGCCCATGCGGCGCGCCTCTGGGTGCGGATGTGGACGCTCAATGGCAGCGATGACGCGACCCGCACGACCAATGGCTGGTCGGCCGGGTACAACTTCGGATCCATGGAGGCCGCACGCATTCGTTGGCAGGCTGCGATCGACGCACGGGTGGATTTTGTCGCCACCGACCAGTACGAACCCTTCGCGAAGCTGATCCGCTGAGTCAGCAGGTCGCCTGGTCACGCCCCGCATGGTAAGGTCGCGGGGCGTGGCGTCCCGACACTTCCGGTTTGACTGGCCGCTGCTGGTGCTCGCCGCCGGCCTGGTGCTGCCGCTCTACTGGCCGACGCTGCACTACGACCTGTTTCAGGACGACTTCCTGCTGTTGCGGCCCTGGCCACCGGACCACTTGGTCGCGTCGTGGTTCGGCGGATGGTTTGTTGCCGAGAGCAGGGACTACTACCGGCCGTTTGCAATCCTCCTGTACAAGGCGATGTTTTACCCGTTCGGGCTGAACACGCGCGTCCTGCACATTCTGCCGCTCATCACCATGACGGTGGTCGCGTGGATGATCGGCCGATTTGTCCGTCGAGAAACCGGCTCCTGGTCACTCGGCATCGTGGCCACCGCACTCGGCGTGCTGCACCCCACGTCCACCGCGGCGGTTGGCCCCTGGTTGGCAAATCAGTATCAGGGGCTCGTCTCCGGAGCGCTGCTGGCCACCCTGCTCTGGTGGCAGACCGCGCGGACCCGATCGTGGCCATGGTCGCTGCCGCTGCTTGTCCCCATCATGGTGGGGGCGTTCACCAAGGAAACAGGCCTGATCATTCCCGCAGCGCTTGTGACCATCGCTGTGGCGCGGTCCTGGTGGACCCGTGACCTCCCCCCTCCACCTCGCTGGTTCATCGTCGCGGGACTGCTCATGTTTGCCGGCCTCAATGTGTGGAGGATGTGGGCGCTGGGCGGACCTGGTGGCGGCGACCTTCTCCCGACGGAACTCTATGTCGCGCAGTTCTACGACAGCTGGTACGCCCCTTGTTCAACCCCATCAGACTGACGTCCACGCCGTGGAAGTGGACATTTGCGATCGTGTCCGCCCTGCTGGTCGCCGGCGGCGGTTTGGCGGTCGTGCGGCGGCAGCGGGGCCCGGCCGCGGTGCTGTTCCTGACGGGCGCCATCATCCTCGGAGCCGCGGCGCTGCCGACCACTCTCGTCTTTTCGCGCGACCGTCTGACCCCGCATGTGATCGGCGTCGTGTTCATGCTCACGGGCGGGTTCGCCGTCGCGCAGCAGCACCTCGTCGGGCGCGCCCGTGGACTGCTCATCGTCGGCGCCGCCGCGTTCCTCGGATCTGCGACGGTGTTGACGCAGACGGCGATCACCCGTTTTGGCCCCTGCAATTCGGTGCAACTCGCCGACCCCGACATGCTGCTCGATGAGCCGCGGTCGACGCCGCCTGAGTTGATTCGCTGGCTGCGCGTCATCGGCAGTGAGCCCTGCGACCCCGACACCCACGCGCCGTTTTTTCGCGCCACCTCCCGCATTACGTGGGGCGTCGTCGAACACGACGGCGACCGGCCCGTGTACGAACGGCTCCATGTGTGGACCAGGTCGAGGGTGGTGGCGCTCCTGGATCCTCGAGGAACCGGGGTGATTGTCGAGATCCGACATCCCGGTGCCACGGCTGCGCATCCGGTGATCATTCACGTCGCGGCTGAAGGCTCACCGGAGTTCCATGTGGCCCTCGCCACTCCGGAGTGGAAACGGATCACCGTGCCGCTTGGCACCACCTGGCGCACCTGGACGCGGCAGATGCACCGTCTTGAGCTGGAGGTCGACCCGCACGACCCACCAGGCCTTGAGATGCGCCCACTCGACGTGGTTTATTGACGCCTACCAATATCCGTATGCGGCAACATGAGCGTGACATTGGCGCCGAGCCAGATCATCCGGGTGGTGATCGTCAGGCCTCCATCGGTCACATCAATCGTGATCGGCGTGCCGCGCACCTCCATGGTCTGTGCGATCCCCACCGGCAGCGCGAGGGGTTTGACTCGTTCGATGGGCAGGCGCACGTCGAAGCCCTGCGCAAACAAGCCCTCAAGCGACTCGCGGATATTCACGCGGTCGAGCACAAATCCGCACACGCCCCCCTTGTCGTCGAGCAACTTCTGCACGAGATCCCACGAGGCCTTTGACGGCTGCACGCGGATTTTGACCCGGAGCGAGGGCAACCGGGGTGTGACCACAATCGCCTCCTTGGTCGTCGAGAGCAGAAGCGTCCCGGCCAACCGGTAGGTGGCCGGCACCACCGTGCCGGTGACCACCTCGCGCATTTCCATGTCGCCGCAGACTGCCCCGCCAATATTGCGTCCATCCCACTGAAAATCGATGGCGGCCGATCCCGAGCCAGACGCCACACGCACGGGCAGCGCCAGCCGTACCTGATTGCCGCCGAACCGCAGATCCGGCGCACCCGCCGCCAGCCGGGCGGTGACTCGTGTGACCCGCACATTCAAGTCGTACTCACCGAGCGTCACGATCCGTCGCACCGAACCCTGTCTGCGGACACGCAGATTGCCGAGTTCGAGGGTCACTTGATCAGCCACCCCTGTGACAAACGTGGAGACCAGCTGGTGCGCCAGCGTGGTGGGCACACCAATACGGAGTTGCTGGTCGGGTATGCCCGCCAGCTGCGGGTCGTTGCCCACCGCCGCGATGACCTGCGCGCGCAGACGATCCCGCTCCATCGTCAGCTCCGCAATGTGGGCCTGCAACTGGGCGGTGTTCCGCCGTCCCTCGCGGACCCTGCTGAGCGTCACCCAGACCACGATGAGGGCCGCCAGGACCAGGACGGCCGCCGCGATCAGCGCCATACGCCCACGCGTCATCCTGATCAGGGTGTAACCTTCCCCATCTGACCGACCTCAACGTGCAGGCCGATCCACAGGCGCTTGTTCGCAGCAAAGACACGCGAGACCGACGCGCGGACCGGCAGGCGCGCACCGTTGATGCGGACGGGGCCGTCTGTCACGGCGGGAATATCGATGTCCTGTTGCACGCGCACGGGGATTTCAATCGTCGGCAGTTGCGACGCGATCTCCACCAGCACCAGGCGTGCGACATCGTCGAGCGTGGAGCCGCTCAGCAACGACTCGAGGCCGGACGCCCGTTCAATTTCGAGGTGGTCGGCCACAATTTTCGCGCGCAATGTGGAGGTCACCGCGTCGATCTCGATTCCGCTCAACGCACCCACGACGCCGACCGCGGCGTCGAGCGTCACCATGCCGTCACGGGTGATGGTGCCCCGCAGCCGGACTGTGGGCGCGCCGCCAAAACCCACATCGACCGCCGTGAGCACCACCCGATACGGCGCGGCGGTCAGTTCCAGCGGCAGCCGGGCGGTGATGAGTCCCTGCACAAACGATTCGTCGATGGACACGATGACATCAGAGTCCGGAAACAAGGACTCCCCACGGTCGAGACGTGCGGCCGAATCGCGCAGCCCGTCGAGTTCGCGCTCGATGAGCACCGTCTCCGCGTGAAGCGCGCCTGCGCCTGCATGGGGGTCGGCGCACGCCGAGACGAGGGCTGCACAGGCCAGCGCCCAGCCGACCGGCAGTGCCCGTGATCTCATTCCGACCCGTCACCACGCGTGACATCGACGTAGCGGTATTCCTGGTCCCGGCTGACGTGCACCTGCCACGGACGGCAGCACACTTCACAATCCTGGATGAGGGTGCCCATCACGTCCGGCTCCAGATACATTTCCACCTGCTCTCCACAATACGGGCACGTCACCATGAATTCCGTGGAGGCGGCGTCGTCGAAGGTGTCCATGGTCAGAGTCTACAGGCCATGCGGTCGTGGCTGATCGGGTGTCCCAAGCGGTACAGGACTCACCACACCCACGTGATACCGTCCGATCATGTTTGGAATCATCGGCACGATCATCTTTGGGCTTGTCGTCGGCGTCATCGCAAAGCTGCTGATGCCTGGCAAAGATCCCGGCGGCATCATCGTCACGATTGTCCTGGGCATTGTGGGCTCGGTCGTGGGTCGATGGATTGGTCAGGCCCTGGGCCTCTACGGTCCGGAAGATGCCGCGGGGTTCCTGATGTCGCTGGTCGGCGCAGTCGCCCTGCTCGCGATTTATCGAATGGTCACCAAGCGTACCTGAGCACGTTTTTCACAAAAGAGACACAGAGTCTCAAAGGTTTTCAATAAGACCCTGGACGCTGACGGTCGCGAGGTCGCGGCCGTTCGCGGCGTGCTCAAGTCCGTGCTGGGCATGGTGCAGCACGGCGCCACCCACATCGGCGGCCGCCTTCCTCGATCCCGCTTGAGTCACAAATGCTGAATCCACTGACCGACGACCGCCGTCAGTGCCTGGCGTTTCGCGTGCACGTCGGCGGCATCGGCAAACGCGATGACCGCGCGATCCTCTGCGAGCCACACGAGCAGACCGTCGGGGTCCGCAACGTCACGTCGTGCGGTCAGCCCGTCTTTTTTCTTCGCCCCAAAATGCAGGATCAGGCCGATGCCCTGCTTCGTACGCAGGTGCAGGGTGGCAAAGTATTCGGTGGTCCGGAAGCTCGGGACCTTCCACTTGATGCCTTCAGCGATTGCGGGATCGGTCTTGAGGATGATCCGGCGCACCGTCTGCAGCGCGTCCACATGGGGATGCTGGACCAGCGCAAAAAATGCGTCGACTTCACTCGGTGTTTGGGCCACGAGTGTCAGGCGCCTTCAGGCTTAGGCCGCCAGAGGACCACGACCTTGCCGACCTGCTGGACTTCTGCCGAGTGGGTTCGCGTGGCCAGCTCGTGAGTCAGGGCGGCGCGAGCCTCACGGTCCGCACCGCCCAGCTTCACTTTGATGAGTTCGTGCGCCGTGAGCGCGCGGTCAACCTCCGACACAAACGAATCCGACAGGCCGGCCTGCCCCACCTGCACCACGGGTTCAAGGGCGTGGGCGCGGGCTTTGAGATCGGCACGTTCACGGGGCGACAGCAGAATCGACATGTCACGATTGTAGCGGGCTGTGGCCGACAAAAATCGTGTGCCTCGGGCCACCCTGTTTGAGCCGCGCCCGCACGCGATGCACCTTCACGGTGAAGCCGGCCCAGCGCAGTCGTTGCTCGAACTTGCGATCCTCCCAGGCCGACCACACCGCCAGCACCCCGCCGGGCCGCAGCGCCGCCCTGGCCTGCGTCACTCCGTGATTCTCGTACAGCCCGGTATTGAGCGCCGAGGTAAACGCGTCCGGGCCATTGTCGACGTCGAGCAGGATGGCGTCGAATCCCAACGTGTCCTTCCGAATCGTCACGGCAACGTCCCCGAGGGCGACCTCCACGCGAGGGTCCGTCAGGGGGTGGTTGGCCAGCGGACCGAGGGGACCACGATTCCACTCCACCACGCCCGGCACCAACTCACCGATGACGACGGTGGCGCCTGGGGGAAGGACGTCCAGCGTCGCCCTGAGTGTGTAGCCGAGGCCAAGCCCGCCCACGAGCACACGCGGGGACTCAGCTTTCGTGATGTGTGCACACGCGACCGTCGCCAGCGCCTCTTCCGATCCATGCATCCGGCTCGACATCAGCATTTTGCCGTCGGCAAAAATCACGTGTTCGCGATCACGCATCATCAGCGTGAGGCGGGTGCCGTCGGGTGTGTGGCTCTCGCCCAGGAGGATCCAAGGCTTCATCAGTAGGGGCGCCTCACAGCGTCACTATTATTGCCCCGTTGCCCCATTTCCCCATTGCCTCATTGCCTCATGACCCCATGGGTACCGGACAGCACAGCGACCAGTCGCGCCCGCCGATAGCATCGGAGAGCATGAAATCTCTGACGATTCTCCTCGTGGCAGTCGTGATGGTCGGGTGCAGCGGCGCGGACAAGGGTCAGCAGATGGACGAGGCCATGCGGGTCGTCCTGACTGACACCGCGAGACCTGGTTTTGTGACCGCCGATGCCGAGGGCACGGCGCTCTGGAAACAGACGCGCCAGTTTTATGAGCAGCGGGCCTTCTCGCCGGCATGGATTAAAGATGCCAAACCCAGGGACCAGATGGAGGACCTTGTCGAGGCACTTCAGCAGGTGGACCGGGACGGACTCGATCCCGAGTTGTATAGCGCGACGCTGATCAAGACCAAACGGGAGGAAGCAACCAAGGGATTTTTGACCGACCCTGGCTTTGACCCGAAAGAGGCCGGGCGCCTCGACGTGTGGCTCACCTATCTCTATCTCAAACACGCGTCCGATCTCGCCAATGGCATCTCCGATCTGGCCTCAGCCGACAAACGATGGCGCATCGCCCCGGATACCTTTGATTCGCTGGCACACCTGCGTGAGGCGATCGACAACGACCGCATCGCCGACTCACTGGCGGACCTGCGCCCCCAGCACCGCGAGTACGCCGCTTTGCGTGACGCGCTTGCGGCTCACCGAAAGATTGCCGCAGACGGTGGCTGGCCCGTCGTGCCGGAGACGCTCCGACTGAAGCCGGGCCAATCAGACCCGGCCGTCGCCGCCGTCGCCACACGTCTTTCGGTCAGCGGCGACTACGCGGGCCCAGCCGAGCTGACGACCTACACCGACGATCTTCAGAAGGCCGTGCGACAGTTCCAGACGCGCCATGGTCTGGCAGCGGCCGGGCTCCTGGGTGCGGAAACCGTCGCCGCGTTGAACGTGCCGGTCGACGCGCGGATTCGCCAGATCGAACTCAACATGGAGCGGTGGCGCTGGTTGCCGCAGAATTTGGGCGAACGGTACGTGCTGGTGAACATCCCCGAGATGCGGCTGCGCGTCTACGAAGGTGACCGGGTCCCGCTCTCGATGGCGGTGGTCGTGGGCACCCCGCACACGCCGACGCCCATCTTCAACGACCAGATGCGCTACGTCGTGCTCAGTCCGTACTGGAACGTGCCCGACAGCATCGCGCAGGGAGAAACCGTGCCCGGCATGCTGAAGGACCCGACTTATCTCACCCGCAACAACATGGAGATCGTCGACAAGTCGGGCAAGGCGATCCCGGTGGACGACATGGACATGGACGCGCTCGATCAATATCGGTTCCGCCAGCGCCCGGGGAAGGCGAACTCGCTCGGCCTGGTCAAGTTCATGTTTCCGAACGAGTACAACGTCTACCTGCACGACACACCGGCAGACTCGCTCTTTGCGCGCGCCGGTCGCGCGTTCAGCCATGGCTGTGTGCGCGTGGAAAATCCGATGGCGTTGGCCGAATACGTCCTGCGTGATCAACCGAAGTGGACGACGGACGCGATTAACACAGCCATGCATGCGGGTACGGAAACCCAGGTGCAGTTGACCGCGCCCCTTCCCGTGTACCTGGGCTACTGGACGGCCGGCGTGGATAACGCAGGCACGCTGCACTTCCGAGCTGATGTCTACGGCATCGACGCGGACCAGCGCAAGCGTCTGTCCGAGCGGATGGAGCGCTTGAAGAAGGCGGACAAGCCGGACTGAGCCTCAGAAAATGTACCGTTGGGCGTAGAAGAGGCCGGCAAAGATCACCTGCCCTACCGCGAAGACCACGGCAAGCGGACCAGCCCATGTGCGTGTGCTCAACCACATGAACACCGGAAACAGGACGCAGGTGAAGCGGCCAACCGAGGTGAGACCGCCGGCCGACACGGGCAGCGCCAGACTGAGAAACACAAACGCCCCCATGCCCCAGCCGAATCGGCGAATCACGGGCCTGAGCAGACCGAGAGTCACCAACACCAAACCGAAATACAGCAGGTCGTACGGGCGGCCCAGCTCGTACGGCCGTTCAAACAGATAGTTGATGAGCCCGCGGTCGCTGACCGCGGCCGCAAGTCGCGTGACGACCTCCACTGGTCCGGTGACTTCCCGCCCCCACCCCTCTTGTGCTGTGATCCAGGCGAACCAGTGGCCGGTCAACCGCCGCACGTAGGCGGAATACGCCAGCATGCCCAACACGGGTGCGCTGACCACAGCCCCCCAACCAGCAACGTCTCGCAAATCGGTTCGCGCGCCCCGACTCATCTGTTGCCACGCGAACCACGCCAGCATCGTGGCGACCAGCACGCCAGTCGGCCGCGTCAGCCCCACCACACATCCGAACACAAAGGCCGCCGCCATCTGCCCGCGAAGGGCGTGATAACACGCCGCGGCCGCCGCGAGCAGGAACAACGACTCTGTATACACCTGCCCGTGAAACAACGAAAACGGATAACACGCAACCAACCACACGGCGAGCCGGCCCGACTTCTCCGGTGTCAGCAGATTCGTCAACGCATACAGGTACACGAGTGCGGCACAAAACAACGCGGTCGAGAGCAGGACGCCTGTCCAGAGCCACGGCACGTGTGATCCCGATAAACCGAGCAGGCGCGCGGTGCCCCGGAGCAACAGCGGGAACGCAGGAAAAAACACGAGAGGGGAATTAAACTGCTCCGGTCCTTCCCACTGGTATCCGTGCTGCGCAATGTCGAGATAGAGGAGTGCGTCCCACCGGTACGGCAGGTTGGCGAGATCACTGCCCGGGGGCATCGGTTCCGGGCTGACGGCGTAGCCCAGTGTCAGCAGCGCCAGCAGACCGACCGGGATCAGCAGGAGTCGCGTCACCAATGTCGCCGTCAGGGCGGTGCGCAGACCCAGTCGCATTGGCGACGAGCGTACCTGCCGGACTTGCTGTCGTCAACACGAGCACCGACACACCGAAGGCCTTCGGGGATTAGAATCGGCGAATGCACTGGAGGGCCCTGCCCTGGATCGTCGTCGCCGGGTTTGGACTGCGCGTTGTCTTTGCGCTCTCGGCCGACAACATCCACCATCCTGACGAGATCTTTCAGCAGATCGAACAGGCCCATCGCTGGGTCTTCGGGTACGGGCTCGTGCCCTGGGAATTCCAGTTCGGCACGCGGTCATGGTTACTCCCCGCTCTGCTCGCGGTGCCTCTGCAAATGACCGCATGGCTGGGCGTGGACCGCCCAAACGTGTATCTGCCTGCCATCACGATTCTCTTCTGCGCCATCTCGGTCTGCGTTATTCCGTTGGTCTATGTCGGCGCCCGTCGTCTGGCATCGGAGACGGCCGGTCGCGTGGCCGCCATCACGGCGGCGCTGTGGTACGAGTTGGTGTACTTCTCGTTCCGGCCGTTGCCGGATGTGCTCACGGCCTACCTGCTGCTTGGCGCGTGCGTCGTACTCCTCGCGCCGGTCTCACGACGGCACGCGGCCCTGTGCGGCGTCCTGCTCGCGCTCGCCGTGGCTCTGCGCGTTCAGGTGTTGCCGGTGGCCGCCGTCCTGGGTCTGGTGGCGCTCGTCCAGTGCACCATGCCCGCACGCATCGCCGGCCTCACGGCCGCGACTGGTGTCGTGGTCGCCGCCGGTCTACTCGATCGCGTGACGTGGGGCGCGTGGTTCATTTCGTACTCGAACAACTACCTGTTCAACGTCGTGTATGACGTGAGTGCCCTGTTCGGGCTGATGGGCCACCGCTGGTACGCCGACCAATTGGTGGTGGCCTCGTGTGGCCTCTTCGCCCTGGCCGGGATCTGCAGCCTGTGGTGGTGGCGTCGTGTCTGGCTGCCTGTCTGCGTGATCCTCCTGATCGTCGCCTCACACACCGCCTTCGGCCACAAGGAATACCGTTTTGTGTTTGCGGTGATTCCCTTCGCCATCATTCTGTTCGGCGTGGTCATCGCGCACGTGGCGGGCGCCCTCGGCCCTCGAGCGGGTCACCTCGCGCGCCGTGCCGCGCTCGCGGGCATCGCGCTCGTCTCCATCGCTGGCGGGATGCACTGGCTGCCGGGCCAGGCTGACTCCTACGAGGCCGGCCCCCTGTTTGCCCCAGACCCGAGCGTGCAGGCATTCCGGAGCCTGACCGACGACCCGACGCTTGAGGCGCTGTATATCGCCGATGACTATTGGCCCTCGTCGCTGGGCTACGCCTTTCTCCACCGGGACATACCGATCTACTTTGCGCGTGACCTCGCCGCGATGCAGGCGGAAAGCGGCCGCGGGGTGGAGGGCTACGCCAGTCATGTCATCCACCGAGGCACGCCGATGGAGACACCAGGATTCTCCGTGGTGTCGCGCGTCGGGCCTGTGGAGATTCGCCGCAACAACCACCAGGGCCCCTTGCGAACGCTTGAGGCCTACAGCCGGCGGATGCCCCAGCCCGGGGTGGACGGCCTCTACACGCCGACCGTGCGGCCATTCCTGCCCACGCCGAAATAGGCCGCGCCTACCGCCGCACCAGTCCCGCCAGCAGACGCACCTGCGTCAGCAAGAGCGGGAGGTGCCCCCGGCGAAGCCGTTCGATGATGTAGGTCGGTCGCAGGTAGTACCGCAGATACGCTTTTCGTGTCAGCGCCTTGAGCTCGGACAGCGTCAGGGGGCCTTCAATCGCTTCCGGGAACAAGGAGTCGTCACTGAAGTGGTACCGCGGATCGGCGACCACGGCGTCATACATCGCCGTGCCCGGATACGGCGCCACCACGTGGAACAGCGGATAGGTCGGCGCCAGTTCCATGGCCGTCCGCACGAGATCGTCGGCGTCCGACCGCTCAGCCCCCGGCAGCCCCAACAAAAAGAAGCAGGCGGTGTCGATGCCGACGCGTGTGATGCGGGCCATGCCCTCCCGCACTTCAGCCAGGGTCAGCTCTTTTCCGGTCGACGAGAGTACGCGATCGCTGCCGGCCTCCACACCCGCGTGAATGAGCCGGCACCCCGCGCGTTTCATGAGGACCAGCAGTTCGTCATCCACCAGATCAAGGCGTGTCTGACAGCACCACTCCAGGGGCAGCTTCGCGGCGATCAGGGCCTCGCACAACTGGATCACTTGCTGTCGCAGCACCGTGAACTCGAGATCGATGAAATAGGCGTGTCGCACGCCGAACTGCGTGACGGCGATGTGGATCTCACGCAGCATCGCGTCGAGCGGCTTCTTGCGTACGCCCGTGCCGTAGGTCTTCAGCAGACAGAACGAACACGAGGACGCGCAGCCCCGGCTCATTTCGAACAGCGTGAAGTGCGGCCCCATCACTTCGTAGTGATACCGATCCATCGGCAACAGGTGCAGCGCGGGCGGCAACAACGTGCCCATCGGCACCGGATGTTGATCGGGTTGACTCACCACGCCGTCCGGGCCGCGCCAGGTCACGCCACGAATGTCGCCCAACGAGCGGCCTGCCGCAATCTCGCGCACCGTCTGCTCCGGCTCACCGCGCACCACCGCTGTGGCGCCGGTCATTTCCAACAGCGCTTCCGGGCGGACCGTTCCGTGACTGCCCAGCACAAACACCTCACGGCCACGCGTACGCACCGCGCGCACGACATCCAGGAACGGACGCAGATCGAGATGCGGGCACTGCCAGCGATCCAGGCTCGACGACGTCACACAGACCTGATCGGCATCCCCGATACGCGCTGCGACGTCGTCGGGCGAGAGTCCCTCCGCATTGGCGTCGATGATCGAGACAGCGATCCCGTCCTGCTCCAACCACGCGGCGGTGGTCGCCAGGTCGAGCGGCGGCCAGACGCGGTTGTAGATGCGCCCGCGCGGATTCACCACCCCGGGCTGTCCCGGGTTGATCAGCACCACCGTCTTTGGGCGCGCCGCCTGGGTCATCGCGTCCGCCACAATCGGACCACGCCGCACACGTCATCCCACGCCGTCTTCAGCAGTTTGACCCGGCTGTCGTCGTCTTCGATCCAGGTGACGGGAAGGTCCGCGATGCGATAGCCCCGGCCCTGAGTGATCACCGGGACCACTCCATCGACGCGCGTTACCATCGCCCAAGCCCCACCACGCACAGCCCCAGGGCCAGCGCCGACACCCAGAGCCCCATGGTCAGACCGTTGGGCCAATACCGGAATTCGACCACCACCGCACCGATGTCGACGTTCGCTGCAATCAAGCCGTCGGACGTGCGCACGGCCGGGGTGTCTGTGACGGCACCATCAGGACGGTGCGTCCTGACACTCCAGCCGGGATCGTAGTTCTGGTTCATGACCACGAACGCCGGGCCGTCCGCACGCACCCGCGCCCGCACCCTGGCCATCGTCCACGATTCGAGATCGACCTGTCCCAGCGCGCCTGATAGATACACCTCACCCTGGTAGCCGGCGTCCGCGATCGTCAGCACACGCCCAGTAGGAACGCTGAGGTTTTCGTATCCGTCGACGGCACCCCAGTTGGCAAGCAGACGCGGGTAGATCAGACTTTTCATGGTGCCAGGCACGAGCGCGGCCACCTCCGGCGGTGCGGGCCGCTGGGCAAAGTCGCTGTATTGGGTGAGCTGGATCGGCGGCACGCGAAACACCTGCCTGAACAGCGAGTGCCCCATGATCGCCAGCTCACCATACAAGAGCGCGCAGAGCACCCAGGGGATCACACGACGCCACCGCTGCCCGACCTGCGGAAACGCGGCGAGCCGACGACGGATCGCATCCATGCCGAACCCTGCCGCGACGGCCGCCACACAGACGAGTGCCGCCAGCATTCTTGACGGCACGTGCAACTGGTCATACATCGGAAGGCGGCGTACCAACGCCCACAGGTCAGGCGTCGCCGTGGTCCCCAACATCATCCAGAGCAGCACCCCGCCCGCCGCATACAGCGGCCACCACATTCGCGCCGTCGTCACGACGCCGATCAGGATGACGAGAGCGCCCACTGCACCTGGATAGGCGCCGTATTCGTGGAACTCGAGGTCGAATGCGAACCACTCCATGGGCATCGCGTTGACGTCGATCTCCCCACCCTTGGTCGCGCGATAGTCCAGGTAGCGTGCCGCCTGATCGGGCGCAGTCGCACCAAGCGCCATGGCCTTGAGCGTGGTGCGCTGAGTGGCCTCCTCGCTGCGCGGATACGCCGACGTGAACTGCATCATGGGCACCAGCTTCGCACCCGACACCCCGGCAGCCAGTGCCGCCACCACCGCCCACGCGAGCAGCGGCTTCAGGCTGCGGCGCCTGAGGCTTTCGAACGCCATCCAGGCCGTCAGGAACGGCAGATACACGGCGGTGATGTAGACGCCGCCCAGGGTGATGGCCGACGCGAACCACAGCGCTGACCAAATCAGTGGCGCCCGGCCGGCGCCTGTCAGCGACAGCGCCTGCGCGCGCCACAGCCCAAGGACCACCCAGGGCATCGCACCGAGCGCCGTCCATTCCAGATGACCTTCGGTGATGTGGAGCGCGTAGTGCGCACTCATCATCATCACGATCCCCGCAGTGATACCCGCGACTCGGCCCGCACCACACTGACGCATCAGTGCCGCCATCCCGATGCTGCCCAGCGCCATGAACAGCAGGACCTGCACTCGCACGCCCAGGGGCGCCCCCAACAGGAGCGTGACGACATACCACGGCGAGAGCACGGGCGAATGCGGATGCGCCAGCAGGGCCGTGCCTCCGTTGGCGTACGGATTCCAGACCGGCCACTGCAGGTCGCGCAGCAAGGCGACCCGCGGCGTCTCATACCGAAAGGTGAACTGGTCCCAATCCTGCCAGCCGTACCAGTCGAGAGAGGTGAACAACGGCGCGCAGTAGACGACCGACGCCGCGATCAGGATGACGACGCTGGGCCAGAACGGCGAGGGGTGGCGTGCGGCACTCAACATCCGATGGGGCGATTGTACGCGGTGGCGGTGCGATAATGCCCAACGGCCCATGACACGTCCCGCACTAACGCTCCGCGACTGGGCCGTGATTGCGTCGGTCAACGGGATCTGGCTGTCAGGGTACGCCTCGTGGCTGTGGTGGTGGCCCGAGCCGGTCATGATTGCGATCGTGGCGGCGGCCGTCGGCTTCGCACCCGGCGCCGCGTGGGACTGGATCTGGCCGCGCCGTTCACGTGCGCTCGGCGCACTCGTGTCGCGCGTGCTGGTCACGTCGGCCGTCGCGTTGGTGCTCGCCCTCATGGCGTTCCGCCTCTTCCACGTCGCCCCGACGCAGGTCGGCATGTGGGCCGCCATGGCCGCGCTGAGCAACCTGGGCCTGGTCGCGGGCTGGCGACTCGGTCGTCGCCTGGCCGGGCCGCGCACGACCACCCGCCGCGAACTTGCCGTGGCGATGGTCGCACTCGCCGCGGTGCTGTGGGCCACCACCGTGATGGCCACGCGGGTGGTGCCTGCGCTGCCCGATCACGATCTTGAGATGCAAGGCACGGGGTACGCCCTGCTCACGCGCCTCGAGCCGCGCCTGCGCACCGATCGCGGACTGCAGTACTACTTCGCGCACCCGCCCCTGCTGCACGTCTACATCGCCACGTCGTTTCTCTACCAGGGGGAACTCCGTGCGCTGCAGGCGTACGACTCGCTCACCACCGTCGCAGCCGTCGACGACACGTTCGCCCGCGCGCCGCACCTGCTCGAGACCCGCACCCCCAACATCGGATTCGCGGCCGTCACGGCCGCCCTGCTCGTGTTGTGGACGTTCCGGCGATCACGCCGCTGGTGGCTGAGCGGACTTGTGGTGGCGGCCTATCTCAGCAGTCCCGAAGTGGTGGTGCGATCGGCGTATGGGGGCTACTTCGCGTTGTCGACACTCGCCACCCTGTTGATGGTGATGTCAGTGGGGCGTGGCGGACGCACGGGCGTCGCCACGGGGCTGGCCGTGTGGGCCGTGTGGGTCAACCACAAGGTCATCGTGGTCATCGCGGGAATTGCGCTCGGCCACTTCGCCGCCGCACGGCGCACACACTCGGGCGTTCGCCCTGCTGCCGCGCTTGCGGGTGGTGCGGCCGTCGGCACCGCGTTGTTCTGGGTGTATGGCTACGTGATTGCCCCGCAGGATTTTGTGACCGATCACCTGGGACATCACCTGTGGCAACGGGTGATCCACGCCAATCCACTCGGCTACGGCGGCTACCCGACGCTGGTCGGACTCTGGCGTGAATTCATCGTGCACACTGGACTGGTGTTGCTGCCTGCAGGGCTCGTGCTCGCCGCGACGGACCTTGGCCGCACCCGCGACCGAGGGGCCGCGGGCACCGCGCAGTCCTGGGTGCTGGCCGGCGTGCTCATTGTCACCGCCGTGGTGTTCTCGGTGATCGATTGGAGAATGACAAAACACCTCATGCCGATGGTGCTGGCGCTGCACATGGTGCTGACACCGACGCGTCACGCCGCGCCATGGCGCGTGGCGGCCGCAGCCGCCACATGCCTCTGGCTCATCGTCTGGAACATTCCCGTCGTCGTCAGCCTGGTGCGCGATTTCGCGGGGTTCACCGTCACTCCTGCCTGGTAGTGAGACCAGGCCGAGGCACTCAACCGGGCGGCATCAACAGGACGAGCCGCGGGTAGATCAGGTTTTCGTTGGCCACGCGGTCACGATTGAGATCCCAGATCTCCTTCCAGCGATTGATGTCCTTCAGTTCGCCGGCCGCGATCTTCGTGAGCGTGTCGCCTGCGCGGACGGTGTACGTCCGGCGTCCGGCCACCGGCTTGGTGAAGATCTCGGACGAGCTCGACAGATACTCGCGCATCATCTCGGCGTACCGGGGTGTCGCGCGGAACTTGTCGATCGCCTGATTGACCTCGTAGACCAAATCAAAGTTGCCTTCGGGAATCGCCACCGCATACTTCGACTGGTTGAGGTTGTATTTGACGATCGTCGTGCGCGGATGGGATTTGATTTCCTCCGCAGCGAACGGATAGTCGTAGATCAGCGCATCGGCCTGATCGTTTTCCACCGCTTCGAACCAGCCATCATCGCCCGAGAACTTGCTGATCCGTGCGTTCGGAATGTTCTCCTGCACCCAGCGTTCCGCCGCCGGGTCGTCATAGATCGCGATACGTTTGCCGGCCAGATCCGCCGGCGACCGGAACGTGGAGGCCATCCCTTCCTGCACGATCATGCACAGGCCGAAGTCGAGGTAGCCGTTGGACCACACGACGCCCGTGATCGAGGGGTCCGGCACGTATCCGGCCATGATCAAATCGATTCGGCCCTCCACCAGCGCGGCCGGCAGTTCCTCGTAGTCCAACTCGACCACCTGCACGCGCTTGGCTCCGAGGCTCTCGGCAATCAGGCCGGCCAGGCGGAAGTCGAAGCCGTCCTCCTGCTTGCGATCATTGATGAAGTGCAGCGGCGGCGCGTCGGGCTCCATGCCGACGCGGACGACACCGGACTCCCTGATGCGCGCCAGTACACCGGTGGGTGCCGGTGTGCTCGGCGTTTCTGCCGGGACCGTTCTGACCGTTGTCGACGGGTCATCCCCGCCACCCGGCAGCGGCAGCCTGTCGCGATAGGTCCAGCCGACGTAGCCCAGCACGGCCAGTCCCACGACAAACAACAAGAGCCGGCCTGCTCCGGTCAAACGAACGCCACCCTGTGATCCCTGTGCGGCCATGAACTGCCCTCCTTTTGTTATGCCGTGCGCGGCAACTGCCGCCGCACTGACGCCGACCCGCTCAACTTCGCCATGACGGACTTGGCCGTGTCGGCGCCCGACTGCGCCGCCCCGTTCATGTATCCCTGGAAATCGTAACTGCAATGTTCGCCGGCAAAAAACAGATTGCCGACCGGCAGCCCTTCCGCGCCGGCGATCGTCGTCCACTGCCCGGGCTTGTAACAGGCGTACGCGGCCTTGGTCCACGGGAACGTCGGCCAGTGGAAACGGGACACCTTGCCGTTTCTCGCTGCTGTCGCCCCGGGGAACGCCCGTTCAATGCCGCGCATGAGGCGCACGGCGGCCTCTTCGGCCGAGCCCTCGCCAGCCGCGAGCGCCAGTTTGCCGCCGGAGTACAACGTCAGTGCGCCTGCGGTCCCGGGCTGCATGAAACTGCTGTCCCACGCGAGCTGGAACATTTCGTCGCTGTAGACGGTGCCGCTGTACCCTTTCGTCTGCCACGGACGGCTGTGGAACCCGACCAGCACCTTCGCATTGGCGCCGTACCCGAGTTCCTGAATCGCCTTCTTCTTGAGGTCGGGCAGTTCGACATTCATGCGCACGTCGCGCAGGAGCGTAAACGGCATGGCGAGGACGACCACGTCGGCCTCCTCGTCAATGCTGCCGTTGCCGGTCTGGAACGTCAGCGTGTACCCGTTGCCACGACTGCGGATCGCTTCAAGACGATGACGCCGATGAATCTGGGGATCGAGGCGCGTGGCGAGTTCATCAACGACGCGCTGGTTGCCACCCTTGACCTTGTAGCGTTCATCACTCTCGCCAAACAAGGCGAGGGTCCCGGCGTCCTCAAGATCGCCTGAGCCGATGAGGAAAATGAAATTCAGCGCCGACTGATCGCCGGTCTCCATGCCGTATTCGGTGACATACGCGATGTCCAGCAGCTCGCGCAGCCAGCCGGTGGCGCCAATCGAATCGAAGTACTCCGCGACCGACATGCGGTCGAATTTTGTCCCCCCGCCTTCGTTGGCGTAGTCGACGACATCCCCGAGCGCATCGTAATCGGCGAGGATCTTGGCCGCGAGCGGAACAAAGGCGCGCGCGGCCTGCGCCTGCGTGTAGTGCCGGCCGTTGACGAAGTAGGTCTCGGGCTTGAGCGAGGCGTAGTCGGGTGCCTGGGTGTCGAGCCGTTCGAGTCCGAACTCGTCCATCAGCGCGAGCATTTCCTCGTGTGTGGAGTCGATGAACTCGCCGCCAAGCTCCGTCGTGATCCCTTCCGCCAGAAGGTTCGTCGCCGTGAACATGCGGCCGCCGGTGCGATCGGACCCTTCGAAAATTTTCGCGGTCAGCCCGGCCTTCTGGAGCTTGTAGGCCGTGTTCAGGCCCGCCATGCCGCCACCCACGATCGCGATGCGTGCATTCGCACCCGTAACCGGCGTCGTGGCTGCCGGCTGATCGGGGGTCGATGAGGAGCACCCGGCGCCCAGGAGCAACCCGGCCGTCGCGAGTGAGGAGTCGCGCAGAAACTTGCGGCGCGTGAGGCCCATGTCGATGAGTTCGTCGAGCGGAGGCCGGCCGGGCGTCCGTCGTTCGGCCATCGCGGCAATCCGCATGGCGCGACGCAGGGAATCAAACAGCGGTGTGCGTGACACTGGAACCTCCGAAGTGAGTGCGTATCGTCATGGAAGCGTGTACAAGAGTCAAGAATGCAACAGGCGCCGAAGTTCAGTGATGCGGGCGAGCACCGCCGTGCGATCCAGATCGCGATACGACGGCGGCAGGACCTCACGCGACGTGCACTCCTGCACCGCCACCAGAATTTGCAGCTCCCGTTCGAGGGGACTGGTGGCCGGAATGAAGTCCGCGAACGCGTGCCGCAGGATCTCGAGGGGTACGCCCTTCCCGTCCGGATCGGGCTGGGCATCCGCGACGAGCAACGCCCGCGCCAGAATGGCTTCTATGTCGGAGCCAGACAGGCCGGACGGATCGTCCACCACCTCGGTGATGGACGTGACCGCGGTCTTCATGCCGCTCTTCTTGAGCATGATCCGGAACAGCGCGTCGTGTTCCTCCGGCGTCTCCGGATAAAACAGCGCGAGGTGTTCTTCGGCGCGGCCCTGCCGTTTGAGGTCCACGGGCAGCAGGTCGGGGCGCGAGGTGATCAGGAACCACACGATCTTCCCGCGATACTCCGTGTTGCCCATGAACGACGTCAACTGCGCAAACACACGATTGGAGGTGCCGGAGTCCCCCTGCTGATTCCGGTGTCCCAGCGCGGCGTCGGCCTCGTCGATGACGACGCCGACCGGCCACATCGACCGGAGCAATTTCAGGATCTTCTCGACATTGCCTTCGGTGACGCCTTGCCACTGCGACCGGAAGTTCAGGAACTGCACGCACGGAAACCCGATCTCGCCCGTGAAACAGTTCACCAGAAATGTTTTCGCCGATCCCACGGGGCCGGCGATGAGATAGCCCATCGGCACGCCACGCAGCCGGCCGGCCACGATCGCCTGCGACGCCCGCCGCATGCGCTGCTTGACGCCTTCGTGGCCCGCCACCATGTCGAGCGAAAATTTTGACTCGACGTATTCGAGCAGCCCGAAACACTCGGCTTCGATCACCGCTTTTTTCTGCTCGCGCAGCACCGCCAGATCCAGACGTGTGCCCCGTTCATCCACCGACGCCAGAATCTGCCTCAACTGGACCCGCGTCAGGCCTGAGGTCAACGTCGCCAGACGTTCCGCCGGCAAGTCCGACGTCGTGGCAAACCACTCGGCTGTGCGAATCGCCTTCACGAAGTGCTGGCGCGCCGCTGCATCCGGCCGTTCCACTTCGACCTCCACCGTCTGTGGCGATCGGACGATGCGCGAGCTGATGTCCGCGAGGTTCTCGGTGATGAGCACAAACGTCACGTTGGCCGCCAGGAGCGCGGGGTCGGTCGCCCACTTCTGGATGAAGACACGCACCGCGCGATCCTCGGCGCTGGCCTCGCCTGACCCTTCGGGGATCAGGGTCTCCACGTACGGCAGAATCACGGCAACACCGAGCGTTGGCTTGCGGTGGACGACGTGCTTCAGAAACGAATCGAGCAGACCGAAAAACGCGGCCGGATCACGTGGCAGCGACTGGGCAAACGAAGTCCCGTGGACCGCATCCACAATCGACACGGCGTCCGTGAAGTGTCCGTGCGATGCCCGTGTGTGGAAGGCCACGCCATTGGCCCGCTGATATTCGATGACGACCTCGCGCTGGCCAAACATCCACTCGGCCAGAAACGCCGTCAGCGGCACAAAGTCGGCGGGCGTCGAGGCGGCTCCGGTCGCCACAGGCACGGCCACGACGTCGTGGGTATTGCCGTGCAGCACAAACGTGTTGCCCAACCTCGCCCGGATGCCGTGGGCCAGGGTCCGCGCCCATTGGGGATACGAATCGAAAGACGCACTCACCGACGTGTCTCCTTCTGCCGGGACCGGCCCGGGGGGCTGGGCGCCCCGCGTGTGGGCGCAAGGGGCGCGGACTCGGTCGCCGTCCAGGCGCCGGCATCCGATCGCAACAGCGCCTCCATCTCACGCACCACACGTTCGGAGTGTTCCGACTGTTCCACGATGGTGTCGAGTTCCTCGGCAATCGCCTGAGGGTCACGGAGCGAAATCGAGTTCTGGTGCAGGACCTCGAGCAACGACGCCATCGAATCCAACTCGGTCTCGAGCGCCCGCATGGTCCCCCCGACTTCGGAGTACGACTCAAGAAGCCGACGCTTGAGTTCGAGGTTCTTGACGAGCGCCGCCCTCGCCCGTTCGGTGAGTTCGGTATCGGTGACCTCATGCTCAAGCGCCGCAATGTCCATGCGGAGTTCGTCCGGGTCACGCGTGTGCGGCATCTTCTCGTACCGCTGCAACGCCAGCATCCGCGTCACACACCCTTCCAGAATGTGATCGAGTTTGCCGCGCTGCTCGGAGAGGTACGCCTGCGAGATCCCCGTCAGGCTCTGATAGTTGGCCTCGATCATCCGGCAGAGGTTCTCGAGCGCCTGATACCGTCGCGCATTGGCCGAATCAAACGAGGCCACAAGCGCCGCGCGCCGTTGTGCCTCCTGCGCGCGCATCTTCTCGCGGCGCTTGCGGCTGACCAGGCGACGCAGCGGACCAGAGTCGAGCACCGGCAACAGCACCATCTCCGCGCCCGCCCACAACAGCAGTGGCAACGGGCTCACGGTCAGCGCCGAGGCCAGGGCCACACCACCGAGCATGATCGCCTGGTACTGATTGACGATCAGCTCACGCAGGATGGACCCTGTCGGGAGGTCGTCGTCGGAACGTGCCATCGTGGCGGTTACGACCCCTGCTTCTCGTTCACGCGGGCGCCGACACTCGGCGTGGTGGCCGATTCAGTGGTTTTCACCGGCGAGCTGAGCCCCATCTCCAGCTCGAACTCCTGCAGGATGCCGGCCGCCTTGATCCGACGGGACGTGCGCTCGCGCTCAATGCTCTTGACGTCGATCGAGCCGGTCGCGACCTCCACGGCCGCCTTGGATTCTGCGACTTCCTGCTTGATCTGCTCCAGATATTTGTCGGCCGTCGCGGCCACGCCGTACGACTGGAGTTCGACGATGGCGTCCACGGCCTTTTTCATGACCTGGGCCTTCTGCCGTTCCTTGAGGGCACGCTGCGTGGTCTCGATCTTTTCCTTCAAACGAGCCTTGAGCGATTCCACCGACATCTGGGAACTCTCATGCGCCTTCTGTGCGGTGGACCACTGTTCCTCGGTCGCGGCCAGGTCCATGCGAACCTGCTGGAGCTGGATCGCGTCCTCCTCGGCCACACTGCGTGCCTCGGCGCTGCCCTCGCGCAGGGCGGCCTGAATCGCCGCCGTCAGGTTTTTGTCCTGCCGCCGCAGCGCGTCCCGCTCCTCTTCCAAACGAATGACCGTGGCGCGCGTCGCCACCAGCACCGAGTTGAGGCGCGGCATCGTGATGCGCATCTCCTCGATGGCGTCCTGGAGCATCACTTCCGGATCCTCCGCCTGCGAAATGAAAAACCCAAGCCAGGCACGGAATACACGACCCAATCGAGCGAACATCAGAGGCCTCCCTTATCCTTCACCGGCGCGGTGGAGGTCGTAATCGGATTGGGGGACACAAAATGTCCGACGGCCTCGGCAATGCGGCTCTCCTCGATCCGCTTGCGTGTCTGCCACGTCGACAAGTCGTGTTCCTCCCGTGTCACATCCGCGTGGTTCTGGTCGATGCGCGCACGCAATTCGGCCACCCGCTGATTGATCTCGTCTTCCAGACGACGATTCTCGTCCGCGTGTTGCGTCCGGAGGCCCTCAAGGTGTTTCTGAAGCACCCGTTCGTAGGTGTCGAGCGCCCGATCCCGCTGCACGGCGTCGTCCACGATCTGCTCCACCTTCACCCCGGCGGCGTCAAGCGCCACCATGATGGACTTCTGCTTGACCTCGGCTGGCAGCGCGCGGATGTGCTCGCTCTGCAGCATCTCGGCCACCTTCAACACGGTGTATCCGTGGCTGGGGGTGGCGATCTGCGCCGAGGCATAGATATCGGAGAAATCCGCATCGGACGTCACCGGCGCGGTAAAGGTCGCGTTGCCCTCGGCATCGGGCACCAGGTCTCGTGCCCGTGGCGGCGCGATCGCATCGACCCCGCCGGGCACATCCGGCGTCACCCCATCACGGGGCGCCGTGACGACAAAATATTCGTACCACTTTTTGCTCACGTCAGGCGCTCTCCAGTGTGCGGAGATTGTAACAGGCTCCCCGGCAGTCGGTGGGGTTCGCCCATGGGGCCTATCTTAACGTCGGCGTCTGCGATATCGTATCGGCCGCCATGCGCACACTCATCGCTGTTGTCGTCACCGGAATCCTTGCGGCCTCGGTCACCACACAGGGCCAGTTCAGACGCGGTCTGATGGCGGAGAGCAAGGAAATCAGCCTCACGCCGGTGGTGCCCCCGGCGATCCTTCTCCCTGAAGGCACCGTGGAGTTGCAGGTGCGCAACAGCAGCACCGCACCGGCCAGGGTGGTCGAACAGGTCCGGGACATGTTCACCAACCAGTTGCGTGACAACGACACACGCCTGCGCCTGGTGGATCGGGGCGGCGACATCGTCGTGGTGGCCACGCTCACGGAATGGAGCGAGTCACGGCGCAACAGCCAGAAATACGTCTCTGAGACGCGACAGGTCGGGACAAAACAGGTCGTGGACAAAGACGGCAAGACCAAGACGGAAGCCGTGTACGAGTACGGGCGCAACAGACCGTCTGTCGTGATCAACGGCGTGGCCGCCATGCGGGTCGAAGTGCGCCGCGCGGCCGGCGGCACCCTCGCCGACGAGACTGTGCGCCACACCCTGCAACAGGAGCATCTCGTCGACGCGGGTCCACCGGCGCGCAATGTGGTCGAGGACACGCTGGTTGACACCGCCGTCCGCAAAGCGGCCGGACGCATCTCCCCGGGGCGCGAGCCGGTGCTGGCGTTGCTGGCACGCAGCGACGAGGTCGACAGGCTCAACGCCATGGCGGAAGATCGCCGATGGCAGGAGTGGCTCACGGCCCTTGAAGGACTGCCACCCCATCGTGATCTGAAACGTGACGCCTATCGCCTGCACAACCTCGCGGTGGCGCACGAAGCCCTGGCGTATGAAACGCCGCCCGCTGACGGCCCTGCGTCACACTTGGAGAGCGCCACTGGACTCATCAATCGCGCCGCCAAGCAGCACCCCTCGGAGAAGTACATCGTTGAGGCGCAGACACGCATCCGCAACAGTGCGGGCGCATACGCCACACTCGCCACGTTGTATCAGGCGGCGGCTGTCGCTGCGGCCACCTCCGGGTCGGTGAGACCGACACCCGCGCCCGCGCCTATGACGCCACCGGCCACGCGCACGCCTCCGGGGACGCCGGCGGCGATGACCAACGCCGACGTCATGGACCTGCGCGCAGCAGGGCTCGACGATGACAACCTGATCGCCGCCATCAAGGCGGCCGGCAGCGTGAAGTTTGACCTCTCGCCGGCGGGATTGAAAGCGCTGCTCAATGCCAACGTGTCCAACCGCGTGATTGCCGCCATGCGCGCGCGTTCACAATAGACTCCGGTGTGCCTTCGGGCACAGCGCCGCAGCGGTCCTTCTGAGAGGATGATGACTCAGGAGTACCAGGGAATGATGCAGGTCATCGATCCTCAACGTTACGATGCGTTCGTCCGGTTGATGGCGCTGCCCGACCCGGCCGATCTCCCACACCGCGGACATATCCTTCGCTGCGAAGGCGATCCGGACCGTCGCAGCACGCGGCTGCCAACCATCCTCATGGGATGGCTGCAGCGGCGGCATCTGGACATGGAGGTGGAGGCGCCGGTGGCCGGCGCAACGCGCGGTCAGCAACGTCGCCAGCGCGCGGATTTGCGGCTGTTGCGGCCTACCGGCACATCCGACCGGTAGGCCGCGTCACCGTTATGGGGTCGTGCGCTCTTCGCGCACTTCTTCTTGCGCGTCTTCGCGTCGCTGGTCTTCGTCTTCACGTGTCTCGCCCAAGTGGGTGCGTTCGCCATCACGTTCGATGCCGAGCACATCGCCCGGCTGCGCCCGATCCGTCGGACCGTTGGTCGGAGTGTGATTGGGAATGTTCTGGTTCGTCATGGTGAGGTGACAATACGACACGGCTCGGAAGCAACGCTGTGCTCTCGGGTACAGATGCGCACGTCGCAGACGACGTACCGTCGCTGTATGCACAAACGGTCCCCCTTCGTCGCGGTCATCACCCTCGTCGGCTTCCTCGTCACCGCCGCGCTGGTCATGGCACTTGGGGCGTCGTTATTTGAGCCCCCTG
>ENA-ORBV01003241-ORBV01003241.1-microbial-mat-metagenome-genome-assembly--contig:-NODE-3241-length-32936-cov-9.420433_pt1 | contig 32936 bp, 27 predicted proteins | sample MGYA00237777_ERZ505514 | MGnify/ENA primary metagenome ERZ505514 (study PRJEB26160, sample SAMN06269048) | microbial mat metagenome | isolation source: Oligotrophic lake microbial mat | place... | reverse complement strand
TTTTTTAATGATAGGGCGACCACCGAGATCTACACCTCTCTATTCGTCGGCAGCGTCAGATGTGTATAAGAGACAGCTCCTCGGGCATGTCGGTGATCAGGGCCTCGGTGGTCAGGATCATGCCCGCGATCGACACCGCGTTCTGCACGGCGCTGCGCGTCACCTTCACCGGGTCGATGATGCCCTGCTCGATCATGCTGCCGTACTCGCCGGTCAGCACGTTGTAGCCGAGCGTCAGGTCGCCCGTGTCCTTCTGCATGCGGCGCACGTTCGAGATGATCACGGCGCCGTCCTCGCCTGCGTTGCGGGCCAGGATGCGCAGCGGCTCCTCCAGCGCACGGCGCAGGATCGTCACGCCGATCCGCTCGTCCTCGTGGGCGAACGTCACAGCGTCGAGCGCCGAGATGGCGTTGATCAGGCTCACGCCGCCGCCGGCGACGATGCCCTCCTCAACCGCAGCACGGGTGGCGCTCAGGGCGTCCTCAACCCGATGCTTCTTCTCTTTCAGCTCGGGCTCGGTGGCGGCGCCCACCTTGATCACGGCCACACCGCCGGCCAGCTTGGCCAGCCGCTCCTGCAGCTTCTCACGGTCGAAGTCGCTGGTCGTGCTCTCGGTCTGGGCGCGGATCTGCTCGATCCGAGCTTTGATACCGCCCTCGTCGCCCTTGCCCTCGATGATCGTGGTGTCGTCCTTGGTGGCGACCACCTTGCGGGCGCGGCCAAGATCCTCGATCGTCGCGCTGTCGAGCTTGCGGCCGATCTCCTCGGAGATCACGGTGCCGCCGGTCAGGATCGCGATGTCCTGCAGCATGGCCTTGCGGCGGTCGCCAAAGCCAGGCGCCTTGATCGCCAGGGCGTTGATCGTGCCGCGCAGCTTGTTTACCACCAGCGTGGCCAGCGCCTCGCCGTCAACATCCTCGGCAATAATCACGATGTTCTTCGTGACCTGCAGCACCTTCTCGAGTACCGGCAGAATCTCCTGGATGCTGCTGATCTTCTTGTCGGTGATCAGGATGAAGGGGTCCTCCAGCTCGGACTCCTGGCGCTCCACGTTGCTCACCATGTAGCCGGAGATGTAGCCGCGGTCGAACTGCATGCCCTCGGTGTACTCAGTCTCAAAGGCGACGCCCTTGGACTCCTCGACCGTGATCACGCCATCCTTGCCGACCTTCTCCATCACCTCGGCGATCAGCTCGCCGATCTCGGCGTCGGCGGCCGAGTTGGTCGCCACGTGGGCGATATCGGCGCGGTCGCGCACGGGGGTGGCGGCGGCCTTGATGGTCGCAACCAGCGCCTCGGCGCCCTTGTCGAGCCCGCGCTTCAGCAGCATGGCGTTGGCGCCGGCGGCGACAACCTTCAGACCCTCGGTGACGATCGCCTGGGCCAGCACCGTGGCGGTGGTGGTGCCATCGCCGGCCACGTCGTTGGTCTTGGTGGCGGCCTCCTTGAGGAGCTGGGCGCCCATGTTCTCAAAGGGATCCTTGAGCTCGATCTCCTTGGCCACGGTCACGCCGTCGTGCGTAACGGTGGGGGATCCGAACTTCTTGTCGATGGCGACGTTGCGCCCGCGCGGGCCGAGCGTGGTCTTCACCGCGTCGGCTACCATATCGACGCCGCGCTTGAGGGCTCGGCGAGCCTCTTCGTTAAAGTAGATCTGCTTAGCCATAGGAAGTAGTGTTCCTCACTAAAATGGACGCAGGTTCGCGCGCCCTTACGAAAGCTCGAAAAGGCGCGTTACTCCTGGACGATGCCCAGAATGTCCTTCTCGGAGAGGATGAGGTACTCGATCTCTTCCACCTTGAACTCGGTGCCGCTGTACTTGGCAAACAGCACCTTGTCGCCGGCCTTCACGTTCATCTCGATCAGCTTGCCGTTGTCGTCGTGGCGGCCCGGGCCGGCGGCCAGCACCGTGCCCTCCATCGGGCGCTCCTTGCTGGCGGTGTCGGGCAGGAAGATACCACCCTTGGTCTTTTCCTCGCGCTCTGCCGGCTTGATGACCACACGGTCGCCGAGCGGCTTGATCCGGAAGTCGGACATGATTATCCCTCCATGAACAAACACTGAACCACTCGATTCAGAAGGCGGTTAGCACTCTCTTACTGTGAGTGCTAACCGCCGGTATAGTACCCCAACCCACTGGAATTTGTCAAGCCCATTCTAGCACTCCTGCCATAAGAGTGCCAGGCGACATAAGGGGCCTTAAAACTGCTTCGGGGCCGGGATGTGCCACCACGTACGGGTAACGTAGGCAAGCGCGAGCAAGCCCGTCACAATCAGCAGAAAGCCCAGGTCGCTCCAGCGCGGGCGCCAGCGCCGGTTGGGCAGCACCAGGTGCGCGCTAACCCAGCACAGGATCATTGTGAGCAGCCCATATACGATCAGCGTCGCCCGGTAGATCGGGAGCACCACCGGGCCGTTCTGCCCGTAGTAGACCACGCCCGGCGCCAGCGTCCCCAGCAGCGGCAGGCCGCCAAAGGGGTCGCCAAAGCTAAAGAATGGCACAGCGGCCATGGCCGGGTCGCTTGGGGGCGCGATCGTTGTCACCGAGAGCAGGGCGCTAAACGGGTTCAGGTAGATCAGCTCGGGCGGCAGCTGGCCGGGCGGGTTCGAGAACTGGCCCCAGACCGAGGCCAGCAGCACTGGCACGCCGATCAGCAGCAGCACCAGGGTGTAGGCGGCCGTGGTGGCCCGCGCCGTGCGCCGCCCAAAGCTCGAGCAGAACAGCCCGATCGACCCGAAAAACACCGTCGCAACCACCAGCAGCGCCAGCGCCTTCAGCAGCGCCCGCAGCTCCACCCCACCAAACACCAGCACCACGCTGAACACCGGCACCGCCGCGAAGATCAGCAGAAACAGGTAGCTCAGCGCGGCCACCAGCTTGCCCCACAGGATCTGCGCGGGCCGCAGCGGCGTGGCCATCAGCATGTCGTAGGTCAGCTGCTCGCGCTCCCCGCTGATCGCCCCGCTGGTGAGTGAGGGCGCCAGAAAGACCACCAGCAGCAGCTCCACAAAGCCCAGCCCTTTGAACAGCGACTGGCCCACCTGCGCGCTCAGCAGCGTGCCCCCGAAGCGCGCCTGCTGGAGCATCAGCTGGTATATGCCCACCCCCGCCGCCGCCAGCAGCAGCAGAAACCCCGTGAGAATGACGTACGGCCGCGCCCCGCGCATGCGCGTCCGCACCTCACGCACAATGATCGGATTGATCTGTGGCCGCCTCAAGCGCGCGTTGCGCATACAATTCCTTTCTTTATCCGCAGATTACGCAGATTACCGGCCCATTTTTTGCCACTGCACCCGCGCAACAAAATCTGCGCAATCTGCGTAATCTGCGGATAACGCTGCTGGGCAACCCTTGCTGGACAGAGCTACTCCACCGCCGTCAGCCGCAGGAACAACTCTTCGAGATTCTCCGCCTGGGCGCGGAACTCGCTCACCACGACGCCCTGCCCAATAAGGTGCGCCAGCAGCCGCGCCTGAGCCTCCTCGTCCGCGTCGCCCAGCTCCACCAGCAGCGCCCGCTCGTCGCTCAGGTCGTGGCGCACGCCGCCAAGCTGCGGCAGCTCGCCCTGGGGGGCCACCACCAGCTGCCGCAGCGTCGCCTCGGCCACCTCTAGGCCGCGCAGCACGCGGATGCGCAGCCGCGCGCTGCCCTGAAGCTGGCGCCGCACCTCGTCCACCGGCCCGCTCACCACCATCTTGCCGCTCTCGATGATCCCGATCTCGGTGCAGACCTCGGCCAGCTCGCTCAGAATATGCGAGCTGAGCAGCACCGTCTTGCCCATGTCGCGCAGAGTGCGCAGCAGCTCGCGCAGCTCCACACGGGCGCGTGGGTCCAGCCCGCTGGCCGGCTCGTCCAGCAGCAGCACGGGCGGGTTGTGTACCAGGGCGTGGGCCAGGCAGAGCCGCTGCTGCATGCCGCGTGAGAGGCTCTGCACATAGGCGTCACGCTTGTGCCCCAGATCTACCAGGCTCAGCAGCTCGTCCACCGAGCGCTTGCGGGTGGCGCCGTCCAGGCCGTAGCAGCGCGCAAAAAAGTCCAGATACTCCCAGACCCGCAGGTCGTCGTACACGCCAAAGAAATCGGGCATGTAGCCCACCAGGCGCTGGGCGCCGCCAGGCACAAGCCGCTCGCCCATCAGGCGCACCTCGCCACCGCTCGGCTCCAGCAGCCCAGCTAGCAGCCGCAGCGTCGTGGTCTTGCCGGCGCCATTCGGCCCGATGAAGCCGTAGATACTGCCCTGCTCCACGCTCAGGTTGAGCTGATCGAGCGCGACCATACGCCCGTAGCGCCGCGACAGATCCACGGTCTGGATGGCGTAGGTCATTGCATGGCTCCCTTTAGCTTGGCGTCAATGTAGAGGCAGCCGAAGTTGGCCTGTGGCTGCGGGCTGGTTAGGCGCAGGCGCAGCGCACCGCCGCCGCTAAGAAAGCGCTCGGGTGCGGCCACCGCAACCTGGCGGCCCGTTATCGGCACGCTCTCCCAGCTGCCCGCAGCCCAGTCGTACAGCTCCACCGTGGTGGCGTCCAGCCAAGGGCCGTCCGAGGAGGTGAGCAGTGCAAGCTCGCTTGGGCGAAAGCCGTAGAGGTCACGCGGGAGTGTGAGCTGTAGTAGGGCGGGCTGCGGGCCAAGCGTGATGCCGGTGCCCTGCCCGCCGAAGCAGGCGCTGGCCTGTCCGCCCTCAAAGCGGGGCGCGAGCCAGCCGACCCCGAGCGTTGCCTCGCCTGCGGCCAGCTCCACCCGCGGCGCGCTACTGAGCATCGCGCTGTGCTGCTCGTCGGCCAGCACATCGGCGGGCACAAGCTGCAGGGCTGTGGTGTCGGCCCAGGCCAGCAGCAGCGGCTGGCCACCGCGTAGCGAGGGGCCGTAGTTGTAGAGCGCGTCGAGCAGCCGGATGCGCTGCTGGATCAGGAGCGGCAGCGGCTGCCCACCCTGCTTGCTCTGGGCGTCCATCTCCTCGCCGTACACCAGGTAGCTTACGGGCGCAGCGGAGCCGAAGGCGCCGGGCTGGCCGCTCTGGCGCCGCTTCAGCTCGCCACGCTTCGTCTCGCCGGGGGCGATGCTGCCAAGGCGCGCCACCCGTTCGCCCTGCACCACGGCCACATCCTCCAGCGCGTACGGGCTGGCGTTGCGCACCTCTGCGCTCAGCGTGGCGCCATCAAGCAGCACGCGGGATTCCACGCTGCCAAAGGGCACCACGCTGTCGGAGCTGAGGGCGCGCATAGACCACTGCGCGATCTCGAAGCTGTCGACCCCGGCGCCCGGCGCCACATCTTGCAGGAAGACGCCGCCCACCCCGCCGCCGCCCACTTCCCAGGGCCCTTGCACCGAGATCGGGCGCAGCAGGGGCGCCGCGTCGCCGCTGCCGGTGGCCGCAAAGCTGTAGCTACGCCGCTCGGGCGAGAAGACGCCAACAAAGGCTCGCACACGCGCCTGATTCACGGCCCCATCCACCGGCTCGATCAGCGTCACCTGGTTCAGCACCACATCGCCGCCGCGCTGCGCAAAGCCAAAGCCGTAGGTGAGCCCGGCGAACAGCAGCGTGATCAGCGGCACCACCACCCAGCCGAGTGTCTGCCGGTCGAGCCGCCGCAGCACCAGGTAGGTCACGGGGCCAACGAGGATAATGTAGGTGAGCACCAGGCCAACCAGCAGCCCGAGCGGCGGAAAGTCGAGCGCGGGCAGGCTAGTGAGGCTCGCCGCCAGGTTGCCCTCGGTAAAGCTGTCCAGAGTCATGTTCTCAGGCGCAAAGCCAGCGGGCAGCTCGGCGCTGGTCCGCAGCAGCTCGGCCCAGAGCTGCGGGGCCGTCTCCCAGCCGACAAGCGCAGGGTGGCCAAGCGGAAAAGCCAGCGCCGTAACCGCGCCGCGCCCAAGGCTAAGCTCAAGCGCAGGCAGCTCCTGGCCTGCCAGGGCGGCGAGCGGCACGGGGAAGGGTGCGCGGTTGCCGTCTGGCTGGCGTGGCGCAAGCTGGGCGTAGGGCACCGGGGCGAGACCCGCAGCCGTGGGGCCAAACAGCAACTCGGCGGCCACAGGCAGCTGGGCGCTCACGCTGGCGGGGATCAGCTCGGCGGGAAGGCCGGCAAGGGTGCGCTCCATGCCGTCGCCGCCGCCGATGATTAGCTGGCCGCCGCGCATCACCCACTGGCGCAGCGCGTCGCGCTGACGTGCGCTCAGATCGGCCGTAGCCACATCTTCGAGCAGCAGCGAGCCAAAGCCGCTTAGCCCGAGCGCGTGCTCAGGCAGATCGGCGGGCGCGATTCGCACTGCAACCAGGGGCGTGATGTTGTTGAGCCGCGCCGGGGGGCGGATGGCGCTGCCCTCGGGGGTGACGATGGCGACGATGCGGGCATTGGCGTTCACAGGCTGCAGCGTGATCGGCTGCGAGGCCAGCTCGCTGCCGTCGCTAAACAGGCGCGCGGTGAGGCGGCGTGAGCCCGAGGTGAGGTACACATACAGCGTTACCAACTTGCGCCCGCCGTTTGGCAGATCCACCCGCGTGGCGTACTGGGCGCCCTCGCGCGTGCCCACACGCACCTCCACAAGCTTGTCGGCACCGCTGTTCTCAAGCTCGACAATGATCGGCATCCAGCTGCCGGGGCGGAACGCGCCCTCGTAGGCTGGGCGTGCAACGAGCGTGATCGCGCTGGCAGGGGCGGCCGGCGTGGCGAGAGCCGCCCCACCTGTAAGCGTGAGCAGCAACATGGCCCAGAGGGGCAGCAAGCGGCGCATGGAGTTCAGCACGTCTGGCGCTCTTCCGTCGTAAAGCTTCGGCGGGCGGCGACGACCTGCCGGTGCTCCGAGCAAGCGGGTGCGGTCGGCGCCAGATGATCTGCGTCTACCCAGAGAACGACGAAGCGGCGACGGAAGTTCCGCCGCCGCCGCTTCAATCAGTATAGGGTGCGCAACAGGGCGCAGGAAATGACAGCGTGGTGAGAGCGATGTGACGAGCTAGCTCGCCTGGGGTGGCACGACATGGGGCCGGGGCATAAAGGCACAGCGACGATAACGTCGCGGAGCGGCCGGGGAATAGAGGCGTTAGCAGCTAGCGGCGCGTGCGGCGGCGCTGCGCTGCGTTGTCCTGCTCTACGGGGATGCGCACCGGCGCCGGGGCGGCCTTGCGCGTTGCGGCAACTAGGGCGAGCGCCAGAGCGAAAGCGAGAGCGACCAGAACAACTGTGAACATTGCGACAGTCCTTTCAAAAGAGCTGCCCGCCGGAGCGACCGGACGGCGCCTGTAGGTGTCTTGAGAGCAGTATAACAAAAACACACGACTGTCGCCATACCAAATTGGTGAGACTTTCCTTAGTGTGCCGGGGCCAACAGCCTACGGTCGCCCAATTTGCAATCACGAATCGATAATGTTATACTGTGCGTGGCAAGATCGGCATTGCACAGCCACAGCGCTGTTGCCTGGTCGCTCAAGCTACGCACGAGGTTGCCTGGCGACAGGCCGTTATGGAACACCCACGATGAACCGTCGGTGAGCACGCTTCCTGGTGATCGCGGTGGAGGAAGGCACAGGCCTTCGTTGCCGCGCCAACGCCGGAAACACGGTCTATGCCGGTCGCTTTGGAAAGTGGGTAGCCCCCACTTTTCTTGTTGTAGGCGAGTGAGGTATGAAGAGCGATTTTTACACAGCAATCTCGCAGATCGCCGCCGAGCGGGGTATCCCGAAAGAGGCGATTATCGAGGTGATGGAGAAGGCTCTCATCACCGCCTATAAGCGCACCCTCGGCAACAACCCGCCACCCACCGAGGTGACGGTGCGCCTTGACCCGCAGACCGGCTCGGCACATGTCTACGCCGAGAAGCAAGTAGTCGATGATGTGCTCGATGACCGCTTCGAGATCGACATCTCCGACGCTATCAAAGTGAAGGCCGACGTACAGCTCGGCGAGATGGTAATGGTCGAGAGCACGCCCAACGACTTTGGGCGCATCGCCGCCCAGACGGCGAAGCAAGTGGTGCTCCAGGGTATCAAAGAAGTCGAGCGTGAGCATATCTACGGCGAGTACATGGACCGTGAGGGCGAGCTGATCACCGCCACAGTGCAGCGTATGGCCAAGGGCAACGTGATCCTCGAGATGGGCAAGGCCGAGGCGATCCTACCGCCCAAGGAGCAAGTCGACAACGACCGCTACTACCATGGCCAGCGCCTCAAAGTCTATCTTATGGAGATCCGCAAGGAAGATCGTGGCCCACGCCTGATCGCCTCGCGCACCCACAAAAACCTGATCATGCGGCTCTTCGAGATGGAGGTGCCAGAGATCTTCAATGGCACCGTCGAGATTAAGTCGATCGCCCGTGAGCCGGGCCTGCGCACCAAGGTGGCAGTGTCCGCACGCCAAGAGGGTATCGACCCGGTCGGCTCGTGCGTGGGTATGCGTGGCATCCGCATCCAGAACATCGTCAACGAGCTGAACGGCGAGAAGATCGATGTGGTGCAGTGGTCGTCGGACACCCGAGATTTTATCGCCAACGCGCTCTCGCCCGCTCAGGTGGTGGAGGTGCATCTTAACGACGACGACCACACTGCGCTTGTGATTGTGCCCGACAAGCAGCTCTCGCTCGCCATTGGCAAGGAGGGCCAGAATGTGCGCCTGGCCGCCAAGTTGGCCGGCTGGCGCATCGATATCAAGAGCGCCACCTCCCTGCTGGAGGAGGAGCGCGCCGCCGCCGAGGCGCGTGGCTACGCCGAGGCCGAGCAGCTGCAGACGGAGACAGAGCTGGCATCGGCCAAGCTTGAGAGCCGCAAGGTGCGCGCCGATGGCACGATTGTCTACCAGAATGCGCGCTACGGCCCGCTTGGCGACGATCTGGTCGGCGAGGCAGTGCAGCTGCGTGCCACCGCCCAGAAGATCTATATCTACAGCAGCGACAAGCTGATCGCCTCGTATATTCTGGTCGAGAGCGGCGACACGGGCGAGGCCGACGAGGAGTAGTACACGGGCGCAGGCCGCCGCGCCCTCACCGGAACATGGCTCAGAATCAACGCCAAAAACATATCCCCCAGCGTATCTGTGTGGCCTGCCGACGCAGTGACGCAAAGCGCGGCCTGATCCGGATCGCACGCGACGCCGAGGGCCGCGTGGCGGTGGACCCGACGGGCCGCAGCAATGGCCGTGGGGCCTATCTCTGCCACGACCCGGCCTGCTGGCAGAGCGCCATCAAGCGGCGCGCCCTAGAGCGGGCCCTGCGCCTGGAGCAGCTGCACCAGGACGACCGGGCCGCCTTGCTGGCGTTCGCCGAGGGCCTCGTGGCTGCGCCAAGCGTCGCAGAGCAAAGATGATAGATCAGACTCCGCCTCGGATGATCTACTAGTTTATCGCCTGGATGAAAGTATGCCCGACGTTAGGTCGGCGCCCGACTGCTCGAGAAAGGAAAAAGAACAATGGAAGCGCTGGAATCGATAGATAGTTCTCGTGTTCAACCTTATAGCCTGGGGAATCGCGGCGGTGGCGGTGGCGCCGGGCGTCCCGGTGGCGGCGGTGGCGCTGGCGGTGGCGCTGGTCGCCCCGGCGGTGGTGGGCGCCCTGGCGGCGGTGGCGGTGGCGGTAGTCGCCCCGGCAGCGCCCGTGGCGGTGGCTCCCGTGGCGGAAGGCCAGGCAGTCGGCCCGGTGGCTCGCCCGAGGAGCGCGACGGCGGCATGAGCGGTCGTGGCCGACCCAGCTACGGGCGGGGCGGGCGCGCCGGCCCCGGTGTGGTCGCACGGCCCCGCGGCCTAGTGGAGCTTGCCAGCATCATGACGGTGCGCGAGCTCTCTGAGGCTACCGGCATCGGCGCCTCGGAGATCCTCAAGGCCCTGATGAAAGCTGGCGTGCTCGCCACGATCAATCAGCAGATCGACTACGAGACGGCTGCGGTGATCGTCGCTGACTTCTCGATTGAGACCACCGAGAAGGTGCCCGAGCAGCTCGCCGGAATCATCGACAATGTCAAGGATGTGATCAGCGCCCAGGCCCCCGAGGAGATGCGTGCGCGCCCGCCGGTCGTTACGATTATGGGCCACGTCGACCACGGCAAAACTAAGCTGCTCGACGCGATCCGCTCGGCCCGCGTGGCCGAGGGCGAGGCCGGCGGGATCACACAGCATATCGGCGCCTACCAGATCGAGATCAACCATCGCAAGATCACCTTCCTGGATACGCCCGGCCACGAGGCATTTACTGCGATGCGCGCTCGCGGCGCTCAGGCCACCGACATTGTGGTGCTGGTGGTGGCCGCCGACGACGGCGTGATGCCCCAGACCCAGGAGGCGATCGCCCACGTGAAGGCCGCCGGTGTGCCGATGATCGTGGCGATCAATAAGATCGACCTGCCCACGGCTAATGTTGGCCGGATCCAAGAGCAGCTGGCCGCCTCGGCGGTCTATGTCGAGGCCTTCGGCGGCGATGTGCCCTCGGTGGAGGTGTCTGCCCGCTCGAAGCTCAACATCGACGGCCTGCTGGAGATGATCCTGCTGGTGGCCGACCTGCAAGATCTGAAGGCGAACCCCGAGGCGTCAGCGATTGGCACGATCATTGAGGCCGAGCTCGATAAGAATCGTGGCACGGTGGCGACGGTGCTGATCCAGAATGGCACCCTGCGCCCCGAGGATAATGTGCTCGTGGGCGGTGTGGCCGGCAAGATCAAGTCCATGTTTAGCGATAGCGGCAAGCGCCTGCGCTTCGCCGATCCGTCCATGCCGGTGGAGATCCTCGGCCTGGAGGGGGTGCCTCAGGCTGGCGACATCCTTCAGGTGATGGACGACCTCGCCGTAGCGCGCGAGATCGCGCTGCAGCGCCAGCGCCAGACGCGCATGGAGACGGTGACCACGGTGCGCGGCACCACGCTGGAGGAGCTGTTCACCAAGGTGCAGCAGGGCCAGGTGAAGGATCTGAACGTGATCCTCAAGGTCGATGTGCAGGGCTCGATTGGCGCGATTGAGCACCAGTTTGCTCAGCTCAGCGCCTCGCAGAGCGAGGTGCAGATCAAGGTGATCCACAAGGGCACGGGCGCTATCACCGAGGGCGATGTAAACCTGGCGGTCGCCTCGCAGGCGATCATCATCGGCTTCAACGCTCGCCCCGACCCGGCGGCCCGCCGCGCTGCCGAGCAGCAGGGCATCGACATTCGCTTCTACAACATCATCTACCAGCTCACCGACGACATCAAGAAGGCGATGGTCGGCATGCTTGCGCCCACCTTCAAAGAGGTGGTGGAGGGCTACGGCGATGTGCGCAACATCTTCCGCCTGCCCTCGCGTGAGGTGGTGGCCGGGCTCTACATCACCGACGGCAAGGTGACACGCACCGGCCTGAGTGTGCGCGTGCTGCGCAGCGGCGCCGTGCTCCACGATGGCAAGATCGGCAGCCTTAAGCGCTTCAAAGACGATGTGCGTGAGGTGACGGCTGGTTACGAGTGTGGCTTGGTCGTGGATAACTTCACCGATGTCCAGGTGGGCGACAACATGGAGTTCTACCGCCAGGAGCGGGTTGAGAGCACCTTCTAGGGAGCGTAGAGCGTAGAGCGTAGAACGGTGTCCAGGGCGGCTAGCGCCGCGTTCTACGCTTTGCCATTGAAGCTTATGGGTAAACAACGGTTACAACAGGTCGCCGACGAGATCCAGCGCGTGATCGGCGAGGTGATCCAGTACGAGCTGAAAGACCCGCGCGTGGGCTTCGCCACGGTGACTGGCGTAGACGTGAGCGCGGACATTCAGCGAGCCACGGTGCGGATCTCGATTATGGGCGAGCCCGAGCAGCAGACCGAGACGATGGAGGGCCTCCAGCGGGCGCGCGGCTTCATCCGCAAGCGCGTGGCCGAGGAGATGAGCCATATGCGCTTCACCCCCGAGCTGCGCTTCATCCACGACACCTCGCTCGACTACAGCCTGCGCATTCAGGAAGTGCTGCGCGAGGTTGAGCAGGAACGCCTGGAGAATCCGCCGAAGCTCGACGAGGAGGATGGGTGACACGGTGACACGGTGACAGGGTGACACGGTGACACCTATCGGTGCCGTGAGGTGTCCCCCTATCACCCAGTCATTCTGTCACCCTGTCAAGTATGGACGGCCCCGATACCTACTTCAAAAAGCGCCTTGAGTACAGCGTGCGCGGCCAGCAGTTCAGCTTCGACGTAGGCCATACGCTCTTCTCCTCGTTCCAGGTGGATGAGGGCACCGACCTGCTGCTGCGCACGCTGGAGCCTGCGACACCCCCCACCAAGATCCTCGACCTCGGCTGTGGCTGCGGAGTGATCGGCATCACGCTCGCCCGTTACTACCCCGACGCCAGCGTGACGATGGCCGACAAGGATCTGCTGGCTATTCGGTACGCCCACCACAACGCCGCGCTCAATCAGGCTGGCAACACCAGCATCCTCGGCAGCGTTGGCCTAGAAAGCGTGCCGCCTGGCCCGTACGACCTGATCGTCTCCAACATCCCCGCGAAGATCGGTGATCTGGCGATCGAGCATGAGTTTGTGCTCGGCCCGCTGGCGCAGCTGCGGCCCGGCGGCGAGTATTGGTTCGTCGTGGTAAGCGGCCTCAACCACCTGATCCCGCGCCTCGGGCCGCGCCATAACCTCAGGCTCAAAGAGATCAAGAAGCGTGCGGGATATACGGTTTATCGTATCCTTGTGTGAGCACGGTGAAGCTCGGATAGAGACCCTATGATCTACACAGATGTCCAAAGCGCCGCGCCGGCCTTCCGCGAGCGGATCGACGCCGCAAAGCGCATCCTGGTGCTGACCCATGTGAACCCCGACGGCGACGCGATCGGCTCGCTGCTAGGGGCCGCGCACGCGCTGCATGCGCTGGGCAAGGAGCTGATCTGCCTGCTCGCGTCGCCTGCCCCGAGCTACTGCCTGGGCTTGCCCGGCGCCGAGTGGCTACAAGTCTATCGGCGCGGCGACCCGCTGCCCGAGGCGGATCTGACCTGGATGCTCGATACGGCCACGCCGGAGCGGGTGGGTGCGATCTCCGAGGCGCATCTCGCCACGCTGCTCGCGCGCCCGCTGATGATCACCGACCATCACGTGACCAACGCGGGCGGCGGGCAGGTGAACCTGATCGACCCCGGCGCCGCCTCGAACGCCGACCTGCTGTTCCGGCTGCTTCGGGCAATGGGGCTGCCGATCAGCCCGGCTGGCGCCACCTGCATGTATCTCGGCACCGTCACCGACACCCAGAGCTTTCAGACGAGCAGCACGACGGCGCAGACGCTTCAGACAGCAGCGGCTATGATCGAGGCCGGCGCCGATCTGCGTGCGGTGGTGAACGCGGTCTACTTCAGCATCCCCGAGAGCACCATGCGCCTTACCTCGCTGGCCCTGAGCGAGCTGCGGCGCGAGGGTGGCCTGATCTGGGCCAGCGCGAGCCAGGCGCAGCAGCGGGCCGCCCACGCCAGCGATGAGGCCACCGACGACACGATCACGCGCATGCAGCGCGTGGCGGGGATGCGGATCTGTGTGCTGTTCAAGGAGCGCCACGACGGCACCGTGAAGATCAGCCTGCGCTGCGTGCCAGGGCTGAATGTGGCCGCGATTGCACAGACATGGGGCGGCGGAGGCCACACCCAGGCGGCCGGCGCCACGCTCCCGATGGATCTCAAGGCGGCTGAGGCTGCGGTGCTGCCGCTGCTGCGCGCGGCGCTCGCCAGCGACACACCCGCATGAACGGCTTCCTGAACATCAAGAAGCCTGCCGGCCTCACCTCGCACGATGTGGTGGCGCGCGTGCGCCGGCTTGTGGGCAAGGGTGTGAAAGTGGGCCACGCCGGCACGCTCGACCCAGCGGCCACGGGTGTGCTCCCGCTCGCTCTTGGCCATGCCACGCGCCTGATCGAGTACCTGGTGGCCGACACGCACAAAGGCTACGTGGGCCTTGTGCGGCTGGGCGTGCGCACCGCCACCGACGACGCCGAGGGCGAGCCGATCGCGTCGGCGCCCGTGCCAACGCTGGAGGACGCGCAGATCGAGGCGGCCGTGGCAGGGCTGCGTGGCAACATTTTGCAGGTGCCGCCGATCTACTCGGCGCTGCACCACGATGGCAAGCGGCTCTACGAGCTGGCCCGCGCAGGGCAGACGGTGGAACTGGCGCCGCGCCCTGTGATCATCTACAGCCTGAGCTGGGAACGGGCGGGCGACGACACGCTGCGCATCACGGTGGAGTGCGGCAAGGGCACGTATATCCGCAGCCTAGCCCGCGACATCGGCGCGGCGCTCGGCTGTGGCGCCCACCTCGCCGCGCTTGAGCGCACGCTTGTGGGCGCGTTTCGGATCGAGGATGCAGCGACACTTGATGAGCTGCTGGCCGAGCCTGCTCGTCTGCCCACGCTTCTGCTGCCCCCTGAGTTGGCCGTCGCTGAGTGGCCCGCCGCGCAGCTCGATGAGACAGGCGCGCAGCGGGTGCGCAACGGCATGGCCTTGCAGCTGCCCGAGCTTGTAGGCGAGCGGGCACGCGCCCACGGCCCTGACGGCGCACTGCTGGCGCTGCTGCGGCGCGAGGGCGAGCATTGGCGGCCCGAGAAAGTCTTCGCGGGCCGCCCATGACCAGCCGACTTTACTACGAGGACGCCTACCTCACCAGCTTCGAGGCGAGCGTTGTGGCGCACGGCGAGGTTGGCGGTCGGCCCGCTGTGGCGCTTGACCGCAGCGCCTTCTACCCAGAAGGTGGCGGGCAGCCAGCCGACCACGGGGCGCTCGACGCGGTTGCGATCAGCGACGTGCAGGTAGTGGATGCGCTTGTCTGGCATATTTTGGGGCGCAGCGAGCAGCTTGGCGCGCTGCCCGTGGGTGGGACGGTGCGCGTGGTGAGACGGCACAGCTGGAGGCGGCGCTCGACGCCATGCTGGAGGCGGCGCGCGCGCAGGCCAAGAATGAATAAACCGTCATTTTAGCATGCCTAATGCTTCAGGGTCGGTTTAGGCCGTCACAGCGCTATAAAAAACCCTTCGTTAGAGTTGCAAAAGCTTGCTTTACATTGCTTACAGTTGCGGTAGTATTAAGAACTATCACACCGGTTCTGCTTACAGCGTTTGACCCCGTTCCGACTGCCGCAGACACAGCGATCCCGCATCCTACTATTGTCTGCTAGCTTATGCTGACCGCGCCGCAGAGCTTGCGGGCGTGCTTTTCTGCGTCCCGGAGCTCGCTGCTTTACGCTATGCAGCCTGCACAAGGAGGTGATGCTGCCCAAGCCGAGCAATAGCTGAACGGCCCGTTTCGCCGGTCATACGTGACTATAGGTTTCCGCAGGATGCAAGAGGAGTACGCACATGCGCCCTAGCTACCGTCCTTTCAAGCTTGTCACACTGCTGGCCACGCTTGTCCTGGTTACAGCTGCGACTGCCCCGGCCTTGGCTCAGACCACCCCAACCGGCTTTACGGCTCAAGCCCTCACCCCTGACGAGACGCTCGCTGGCACCGCCAAGGACAATACTCCCGCTGAGACCGAGCAGGAGACGGGCACCACCAACGGCAGCGGGCGCGACGATCTTGTAAGTGTTGTGGTCAAGCTGCGGAGCGACTCGCTGGCCGCCTACAAAGGCGATATCGCTGGGCTTCCAGCCACGAGCCCGGTTGTTACCGGCGCCCCTACGCTTGATGTGAATAGCGCCGCGAGCCAGCTCTACCTGAGCCACCTTGAAGGCGAGCTCGACGCCTTGGAGATGGTGGCGGTAGACAAGCTGAGCGGTGCAACGATCACGCACCGCTACGACGTGGTGATTGGCGGCATGGCGATGACGCTGCCAGCCAGCCAGGTGAGCGCTCTGAGCGCCCTACCGAATGTTGAGGCCGTGTATTTCGACCGCGTGATGCAGCTGGAGACCGACCGCTCGGTCAGCTTCATTGGTGCGCCCGTTACGTATAACAAGCTTGGCGGCGCCGAGTTTGCGGGCGAAGGCGTGATCGTAGGTGTGCTGGACAGCGGCGTCTGGCCGGAGCATGCCTCGTTCAGCGATCCCGACCCAAAGGGCAAGCCCTACGCGGCCCCGCCCGCCTCCGACAACCCCGGCGGCGGTTTCGCCTGTGAGTTCGGCAGCGCCATCTCTGGCGACGCGGCCTTCAGCTGCAACAACAAGCTGATCGGCGCCTACCGGTTCATGGACACGTACGAGACCTTCGGGCCGGCCCTGCTGCCGGGCGAGTTCCTTTCCTCACGCGATGACGACGGCCACGGCACGCACACCGCCACCACGGCAGCGGGCAACGCTGGGGTAGAGGCCTCGATCTTCGGCGTGAGTCGCGGCACCGTCTCGGGCGTGGCCCCGCGCGCCCACGTGATCGCCTACAAGGTCTGTGGCGACGCTGGCTGCTACAGCAGCGACTCGGCGGCCGCCATCCAGCAGGCGATCCTGGACGGCGTGGACGTGGTAAATTTCTCGATCAGCGGCGGCAACAGCCCCTACAGCGACATCGCCTCGCTGGCCTTCTACGACGCCTACAACGCGGGCATCCTGGTGTCGGCCTCGGCCGGCAACTCCGGCCCCGGCGCCGACACCGTCAGCCATCGTGAGCCCTGGACGATCACGGTGGGCGCTAGCACAGCCGATCGCGCCTTCACGAACACCATCATGCTCTACGGCAACGGCGGGGCAAGCCTCAGTGTCAGCGGCACCTCGATCACCGGCGCGCTAACCACCCCGGCCCCTGTGACGGTCCCCGCCGACGTGTTTTGCGCCGGCCCCTTCGCAGCCGGCACCTTCACAGGGCAGGTTGTGGTCTGCCAGCGCGGCGGCCCGAACGGGCGCGTCGCCAAAGGTCTCGCCATCTCGGCGGCAGGCGCCGTGGGCATGATCCTCTACAACCAGGCCCCCAACGTCACCGACCAGCAGACGGACCGCCACTACCTGCCGGCGAGCCAGATCCAGTTCGCCGACGGCCAGGCGGTGATCGCCTTCGTGGCCGCAAACCCCGGCACCACAGCGACGATCTCGTCTGCCGCCAAAACCGCCCAGCAGGGCGACGTGATGGCCTCGTTCAGCTCGCGCGGCGGCCCCGGCCAAAACCTGGGCATCAGCAAGCCCGACATCACTGCACCGGGCGTGCAGATCCTGGCCGGCCACACCCCGCTGAGCGTCGCGACTGACACTGGCCCGCAGGGCGACCTGTTCCAGGCCATCGCCGGCACGTCGATGTCGAGCCCGCATGTCGCGGGTGCTGCGGCCCTGATCAAGGATCTCTACCCCAACTTCACCCCCGGCCAGGTGAAATCGGCCCTGATGACCACGGCCAGCACCAGCAAGCTCTACAAAGAGGATGGGGTGACGCCGTTTACACCCTTCGACGCCGGCACGGGCCGCGTAAACCTGCGCAAAGCCTGGGACCCCGGCCTCACCTTCTCGGACACGGGCGCCAACTACCTGGCGCTGGCGGACGAGCTCTGGAAGGCGAACTACCCCAGCCTCTACGTGCCGACCATGCCCGGCCTGATCAAGGTGTCGCGCACGGCCAAGGAGGTGAGCGGCTCCAACTCCTTCTACCGCAGCAGCATCAGCTACCAGGCAGGCCAGCCGAAGGACTTCAAGGTGATCGTGCCGAAGGAGTTCTTTGTGCCGGGCAACGGCGAGTACACGTTCGACATCACGGTTGATGCGCGCGATGTGCCGCTGGATGCGGTGCGCCACGCCACGATCGTGCTCACCGAGATCAACGGCTGCGTGGTGCGCATCCCCGTGACGATCGTGCGCAAGCAGCCCGCCATCGCGCTCACCAAGAGCTGCGACCCAGCCTCGTTCCCGAAGGGTAGCGCGACGACCTGCACGATCACCGTAACGAACAACAGCTTCGACGCGGCCCCCGTAACGCTCAGCGACACGCTCCCCAGCCAGCTCAAGCTGGTGCCCGGCAGCGTGACGGGCGGCGGCACGGCCAATGGGAACAACGTCAGCTTTAGCGGCACGCTGGCCCCGATCGAGCCTGCGGACGTGACGGCGGCCCAGGGCACGACGATCGGCTACCTCGGGCTGGCGAGCTTTAACGTCGGGCCGATTGCCGGCGTGGGCGACGAGACGATCACCAACTTCAACACCGCGCCCTTCGTCTACGCAGGCAAGACCTACACGCGTGTGGGTATGGTGAGCAACGGCTACCTGGTGGTGGGTGGCGGTACGGCAGCTGATGTTGACTTCGTCAACACCGATCTGCCCGACCCCAACCGCCCGAACAACCTACTGGCGCCGTTCTGGAGCGACCTGAACCCGGCCTTCGGCGGCCAGATGCGTGCGGCCACCCTCTCTGCCGGCAGTAATAGCTGGCTCGTCTACGAGTGGACGGCTGTCCGCAACTATGGCAGCGCCCAGACCAACACCTTCCAGACCTGGATCCCCTACGCCTCCAACTCCGGCACGTTCAGCGGCCTGCCGGCCACCCAGATTTGGTTCACCTACGGCACAACCTCGAATGGCGATGGCGGGTTCCTGACGATTGGCGCCGAGAACGAGTTCGGCAATCGTGGCCAGGCCGTCTACTACAACGGCACGGGCACCAAGCCCACGGGAGTCGTCATCGGCTTCATCGCCGGCACGCCAGGCGAGACGCGCACGATCACCTTCCAGGCGGAGGGCGTGCGCGTAGGCCGGTGGACCAACTACGTTGAGCTGAGCAGCCCGAACTTCTTCGGCACCAATATCGCCCGGTTCAGTGGCCGGGTAACGCGGTAGCCTCTGGCGGACACGGTGGGCGTCGCCTGCCGTGGGATGTGGGGGTGTGGCATGTTGTGTCACACCCCCACATGATTGATTAGGTATCCATGCCGGGTGGCGGGGCCGGCTGCGGCTGGTCGCCTGGCTTTTGCTCGCAGAGGAAGGGGCCGCGTCGCCCGCCGCCGTGGTAGCTGTAGTCCTGGCCACCTACGCCAAGCCGGATGAGGTAGCCGTCCACCTGCACCTGTCTGTAGGCCATGCCGGGCTCGGGGCAGCCCAGGCCGGCGTCGGGCCAGATCACCGAGCGGGCCTCCAGCAGCTGGATTGCGCTGGGGTCGATGGCGAGTCTGGCGGCGAGATCGGCAACGGCAATGGGCACAAGCTTATCAAAGCCCGGTGGAGTCGCGGCTGCCGGTGTCGGCGCTGAATCCGGCACGAGCGGGGTGGCCTGAAAGACCGGTGTTGCTGGTGCCGCAGCCTGGCCGGCACTTGTGGCAGCGGTTGGCGTAGCCGATTGTGACGGCACAGGGGTAGGATCGTCGGTGGGGCTCACGCGCTCCTCCTGGGATGGGGTGGCGGGCTCGGGGCTAGCGGTAGCGGCCACGGTGGGGCTGAGGCTGCGGGCAGAGCCAGCCGTGGCCGACGGCAGCAGGCCGACAGGCGCAGTTGCGGCGCCACAGCCTGCTAGCGCCAGAGCGAGCAGTAGCCCGGCGGCAATGATTCGGATAGCCATAGCGCTCCTGTTCTGGCGGCAGCCGCCTCGGCACACGTGTAGTGGTGAGACGCCGCGAGCGGCCCCGGAGTTCCATTGTTTATGCCAGGCACAAGCCAGGCGCAGTTTGCGGCCACTAACCAGGCATGCTATAATCGCGCCAAATGTTTGCCCGGCAGCAGGTAAACTGCATATGCGCTCATCAAGAGGGGCTGAGGGACAGGCCCGACGAAGCCCGGCAACCACCGGAGTAATGCAAAAGTCAAAATGCAAAATGCAAAATAAGCACGTCATTGCCCGACGTTTTGCATTTTAAATTTTGCATTTTGCATTGCCGAAGGGACGGTGCCAATTCCTGCGGCGGCCTTGCACCCGCCGAGCGATGAGAGGGACGAAGGAACGCCTCTCGCTATGCGAGCGGCTTTTTTTGTGACATGAACGAAGAACCACGAACAGTCTGGTGGGAGCCCGGCACGGTCTGCCTGATCGACCAGCGGCGCCTCCCGCATGAGCAGATCACGGTGCGCTGCACCGACCTGGAGGCCGTAGCCTACGCCATCAAGGCGATGCAGGTGCGCGGCGCGCCCGCCATCGGTTGCACCGCCGCCTATGGTATGGCCCTCGTCGCCCAGCAGGACGCCCGCCCCGGCACGAGCTATCAGGAGGCGCTTGCCCTGCTGGAGCGGCTTGCCCATGCGAAGGGCGTGCTCGACGTTCAGCGCCCCACCGCCGTGAACCTTGCCTGGGCCACGGGCCGCGTGCTCGCAGTGGCCCGAAGCTTCGTGGAGCTGCTCGCCCTGCCCGCCACCGAGTGGCCCAGCAGCGAGGAGATCGCCCGGCGTGTGCTGGAGGAGGCCCACGCGATCTTCGCCGAGGATCTGGCGATGTGCTACGCCATCGGCGAGCACGGCGCGCCCCTGATCCCGCCGCGCGGCCACGTGCTCACCCACTGCAACGCGGGCGGCCTGGCCACGGCGGGCTACGGCACGGCGCTGGCGCCCATCCGCACCGCCCACAGCCAGGGCCGCGCCGTGCATGTGTACGTGGACGAGACACGCCCCTTCCTGCAAGGCGCGCGCCTTACGGCCTGGGAGCTGCTGCAGGCCGGCATCCCCCAGACGCTGATCACCGACAGCATGGCCGGCTTTATGATGCGCCGCGGCGATGTGGACTGTGTGATCGTGGGCGCGGACCGAGTCGTGGCCAACGGCGATGTGGCCAACAAGATCGGCACCTATAGCCTGGCTGTGCTGGCCCGCGCCCATAGCCTGCCCTTCTACGTGGCCGCGCCCTCCTCGACCGTGGACCTGAGCCTCGCCCACGGCGATCTGATCCCAATCGAGGAGCGCCCCGCCGCCGAGGTGACGCATCTGGGCGGGCAGCGGATCGCGCCCGAGGGCGTGGCCGCCGCACACCCGGCCTTCGACATCACGCCGCACAGCCTGATCACCGCAATTATCACCGAGCGCGGCGTGATCTATCCGCCCTTTGCTGAGGGACTGCGGAGGCTACAGGGCACGGGGCACGGGGCCCAGCCGACCGAGCGCTAACCCTGTAGCCTGTACGCTGTACCCTGTACCCTGCTATGACACTTACCTTTACACCCGATTGCCTGCCAATGCCACGCGGCGGGGCACCCTCTGAGGGGCCACATGGCGCCCTCGCCCGCGCGGTCGGGCCACGTGGCGTCGTCGCCCTGGCCCAGCGCGGCCCACGCGAGTCGCCCCTGGCGATGAGCGCCGCAGGCTTCCCCGGCCTCACGTTCGACGGCGAGCATGAGCGCGCCACAATCGGCCGAGAGGCCACCGAGCGCCTGCTTGACCGGATCGGCATGGCCTACCTGCGCGCTGAGCGGGCCGTCGGCGCCCCGCCCCACGAGCAGCTCGCCGCCCTGGTGGAGCAGCTGCGCCAGGCCGAGCAGAGCAGGCCGCGCGTGATCAAGGTAGAGCTGATGGGCCCGGTGAGCCTGGCACTGCTGGTGAGCGATGAGCACGAGCGTCCTTTAGCCTACGATCCGGCGCTACGCGAGACGCTGGTGCAGCATGTGACGCTGCGCGCAGCCTGGGTGCGCGACCTGATCGGGTCGGCCGGGGCCACCGCCCTGATCTGCCTGGACGAGCCGCTGCTCGACGCGCTCAGCTCGCCGTTCTGCCCGCTCGATGAGGATGAGGGCCACGACATGCTGGCGCGCGCCCTGGCCGAGCTGCGCGGGCCGCGCGGGGTGTGCGCGGCAGGCAAGCCGGCCTGGGACACGCTGCTGACGCTGCCGGTGGACGTGATCTTTTTTGACGCCTACGAGCAGAGCGCCGGGCTCGTGCAGGCGGCCACTCTGGTGGCGAGCTTCCTTAGCGGCGGCGGCGCGCTTGGCTGGGGCATTGTGCCAACCGACACCGCCGCCATGGCCCAGGAGCGCGCCGAAACCCTGGCGCGGCGCTTCGCCACCACAGTGGAGTATCTGGCAGCGGCAGGGGGCCTAGCCCCCGAGCAGATCAGCGGCAGCGCCTTGATCAGCACCAGCGGCGGGCTTGGCCAGCTGCCGGCCGCGCAGGCCGCGCAGGCCGCCACGCTGTGCGCCGAGGTCTCTGGCGCAGCCAGAGCGATGTTTGGACTCAGCAACTAGAGGAGTACGTATCGTGCGGATCGTCGTGACGGGATCACTTGCCTTCGACTACATCATGGACTTCCCCGGCAACTTTAAAGACCATATGCTGATGGAGAAGGCCCACGTGCTTTCCGTGAGCTTCCTGGTGGACAGCATGCGCAAGATGCGCGGCGGGGTGGCCGGAAATATCGCCTACAATCTGGCGTTGCTCGGCGAGCGCCCCCTGCTCGTGGGCGCCGCCGGCCGGGACTTCGGCGAGTACGGCGCCCTGCTTGGCGCCGATGGTGTGGACACCAGCGGCGTGACGATCATCGAGCACGAGTTTACCTCCTCTTGCTTCATCAACACCGACATGGCGAACAATCAGATCGTCGCCTTCTACGCCGGTGCGATGGGCCACGACCATCACTACTCGCTGGCGGAGCGCGGCGTGGGCGGCGACGACCTGGTGCTGATCTCGCCCACCAGCCCCGAGGCGATCGAGCGCTTTGCGCTGGAGTGCCAGGAGCAGGGCGTAGGCTATATTTTTGATCCCGGCAAGCAGGTGCCGCGCCTGGAGGCCGAGCATCTGCGGATCGGCCTGCGCGGCGCCCGCGTGCTGGTAGGCAACGACTATGAGTTCGGCATGATGGCTAGAAAGCTGGCGATCAGCGAGGCAGAGCTGATCGCCAGCACGCCGCTTACGATGGTGACACGTGGCGGCGAGGGCTCGCAGCTCTACAGGGATGGCCGCCTGGTGGCCGAGGTGCCGATCGCCCCCGTGAGCGAGGTGAAAGATCCCACGGGGGCCGGCGATGCCTACCTGGCCGGCCTGGCACTCGGCATCGCCCACGACTTGCCGCTTGAAGTGACGGGCCGCGTGGCTACGCTCGCCGCCGCCTACGCGATCGAGCAGCGCGGTTGCCAGGAGCATCGCTACAGCCGCGCCGCGTTCGCCGCACGCTACCGCGAGGCCTTCGGGGCCGAGCTGCCCGTCGAGGCGCTTGGCATGCTTGATGTGGCGTAGGGGGAATGCAAAATGCAAAATGCAAAATGGACAACACGACAGTAGGAAGTAGCTGATGTATGGCAAGCTGGGGTGTGCTGGGGACGGGCAGGATTGCGCGTAAGTTTGTGGGGGCTGTGGCGGGCTCGGCGAGCGAGCGCGTGGTGGCGATCGCGAGCCGCGATGGGCAGCGCGCCGCCGCGGCCGCACGCGAGCTGGGTGTGGCACGGGGCTACGGCAGCTACGAGGCGCTGCTGGCCGACCCCGACGTGGGCCTGATCTACGTGGCGCTACCGAACGCCCTGCACGCCCCATGGGTGACGGCGGCCCTGACGGCGGGCAAGCATGTGCTCTGCGAGAAGCCGCTGGCCATGAGCAGGGCAGAGGCCGAGGGCATGTTCGCCACGGCCCGCGCCCACGGCGCCTGGCTGATGGAGGGGTTTATGTACCGCTTCCACCCCCAGACGCGCACAGTGGAGCGGCTGCTCGCCGAAGGCGCCATCGGCACGGTGCAGCTGGTGCGTATCGCCTTCGGGATCACGATCAGCGACCCGGCGAACATCAGGCTCAGCGCCGAGCTTGGCGGCGGGGCCCTGGGCGATGTGGGCTGCTACTGCGTGAGCATGGCGCGGCTTGTGGCCGGGGTGGCGCCCAGCAGGGTGAGCGCAACGGCGCGCTTCACAGACGGCGGTGTAGACGAGCTGCTGGCGGGCACGCTGGAGTACCCGTCTGGGGCGGTGGCCCAGATCAGCTGTGGGCTGCGCATGGCGCGCCACCAGCGCACCCAGATTGTGGGCGATGAGGGCAGCATCGAGCTAGACGAGAGCTTCTCGATCCCGCCCGACCAGGCGCTCACGATCCGCCTGCTGCGAGGGGGGAGCCGCCCCGTGGAGGAGCGGATCGCCATCCCGCCAACGGACCACTTTCGGCTCGAGGCCGAGGGCTTCGCCGCGCTCACAGCGGCGGGCCACGGTACAGGCGGCCTTCCCGAGGTGGGCCTTGGGGAGAGCCTGGATAACGCCGCCACCAGCGAGGCGCTGATGGAGAGCGCCCGCACGGGGCGGCCGGTAGAACTGGCTGAGTAAAGACGCCCCGCCGGGGCGTCTCAACAAGGAGCAAAGATCTCTCATGACTAACTACGACGTCAAGGACATGACCCTCGCCGAGCAGGGCCGCAAGCGTATGGACTGGGCCGAGCAGGAGATGCCGGTGCTGCGGCTGATTATGGAGCGCTTCGCGAAGGAGCGCCCGCTGGCCGGCGTGAAGGTGAGTGCCTGCCTACACGTAACCAGCGAGACCGGCAACCTGATGCGGGCGCTTAACGCCGCCGGGGCCGACGTGGTGCTCTGCGCCTCGAACCCGCTGAGCACCCAGGATGATGTTGCCGCCGCGCTGGTAGCCTTCGAGGAGATCCCGGTCTACGCGATCAAGGGCGAGAGCAACGAGCAATATTTCAAGCATCTGACGGCCGCGCTGGACCACAACCCGCAGATCACCATGGACGATGGCGCCGACCTGGTGAGCGGCATTCTCAAGGATCGGCCCGATCTGATCAAGACCATGCTTGGCTCCACCGAGGAGACGACCACGGGCGTGATTCGGCTCAAGGCCATGGCCGCCGACGGCGTGCTGCCTTTCCCGGTGATCTCGGTGAACGACAGCGACACCAAGCATATGTTCGACAACCGCTACGGCACGGGCCAGAGCACCCTGGACGGCATTATCCGCGCGACGAACATCCTGTTTGCCGGCAAGACTTTTGTGGTAGCCGGCTACGGCTGGTGCTCACGTGGGATCGCCGAGCGCGCACGCGGCATGGGCGCGAATGTGATTGTGACCGAGATCGACCCGATCAAGGCGCTCGAGGCCGCGATGGACGGCTTCCGCGTGATGCCGATGGAGCGGGCCGCGCCCCTGGCCGACTTTATCGTGACGGCCACCGGCAACAAGCATGTGCTCGACAGCAGCGCCTTCGCGGTGATGAAGGACGGCGCTGTGATCGCCAACAGCGGCCACTTCAACGTGGAGATCAACATCCCGGCGCTGGAGGCGATCACCGCCGAGAAGCGGCAGCCGCGCGCCTTCGTAGATCAGTACATCCTCAAGGATGGCCGCAAGATCAACCTGCTGGGCGAGGGCCGCCTGATCAACCTCGCCAGCGCCGAGGGCCACCCCAGCGCCGTGATGGATATGAGCTTCGCCAACCAGGCGCTCGCCGGCGAGTACCTGCTGAAGAACAAGGGCAAGCTGGCGGTTGGCGTCCACGCGCTGCCCAAGGAGCTCGACCGAGAGATCGCAGCCCTGAAGCTGCACGCGATGGGCATGCAGATCGACACGCTCACCGCTGAGCAGACCAGCTACCAGAACTCCTGGCAGGAAGGTACGTAGGGGAGGGAACAGCGGACAGGGAACAGGGGACAGGGGCGCGAAAGGCAGGGGCGCCCTTTGTCTCTTGTTCCTTGTCCCTCTGCCCTACCCTGTACCCTGTACCCTGTACCCTGTACCCTATAAGGATTGAGTTATGTCAAATACGTTCACCAGCTCGCCCCGCTTCTACTTCACGAGCGAGAGCGTGAGCAGCGGGCACCCAGACAAGATGTGCGATCAGATCAGCGACGCGATCCTAGACGCGTTTCTGAGCCACGACCCGCGCGCGCGCGTGGCCTGCGAGACGGCGACAACCACCGGTCTGATCGTGGTGCTCGGCGAGATCACCTACGAGAAGGGCTACATCCCGATCGAGGAGATTGTGCGGCGCACCGTGAAGGAGATCGGCTACACCAGCGCCGAGTTCGGCTTCGACGCCGACACCTGCGGCGTGCTTGTGGCCGTCCACGGCCAGTCGCCCGACATCGCTATGGGTGTGGACAGGGCCCTGGAGACGCGCACCGGCGAGATGACCGAGGCCGAGGTGGAGAACATCGGCGCCGGCGACCAGGGCATGATGTTCGGCTTCGCCTGCACCGAGACGCCGGAGCTGATGCCCGCAAGTATTGCCCTGGCGCACCGCCTGATCCGTCGCCTCGAGAAGCTGCGCAACGATGGTACGCTGACGTACCTGCGCCCCGACGCCAAAACCCAGGTGACGGTGGAGTACAGCTATGGCAAGCCCGTGCGCGTGGACACGGTGCTGATCTCGACCCAACATGCCCCCGACGTAAGCCAGGAGCAGATCCGCGAGGATATGATCGAGGATGTGATCGTCGCTGAGATCCCGCCGGAGTGGCTCGACGCGCAGACCAAGTATTTCGTGAACCCCACCGGTCGCTTTGTGGTGGGCGGCCCGATGGGCGACACCGGCCTGACCGGGCGCAAGATCATCGTGGACACCTACGGCGGCGTGGCCCGCCACGGCGGCGGCGCCTTCTCCGGCAAGGACCCAAGCAAGGTTGATCGTAGCGCCGCCTACGCAACGCGCTGGGTCGCCAAGAACATCGTGGCGGCTGGCCTGGCGGAGCGCTGCGAGCTGCAGGTGAGCTACGCTATCGGCGTGGCGAAGCCGCTGTCGCTGAGCGTAGAGACGTTTGGGACTGGCCTTGTCGCGGATGAGATGATCATCAAGGCGGTGAACGAGGTGTTCGACCTGCGGCCCGGCGCGATCATCCGCGACCTGGAGCTGCGCCGCCCGATCTACAAGCAGACGGCGCGCGGCGGCCACTTTGGGCGCACCGACATCGACCTGCCCTGGGAGCGCCTGGACCGCGTGGAGGCGCTGCGCAAGGCGGCGGGGCTGTAGGCTGCGAGGGGACAGGGGACAGGGGACAGGGGACAGGGCGCCCCGACGGGTTTTATTAGTTATGAGGGCGGGGCTGCGCAAGCGCAGCTCCGCTTTTCTGTTGTGAACTTTGAGTCTGGTTTGACACGCTCCCGTTGAGGGGCGTACCTGAGCGACGGGCATCCTGGCACAACAAATGCTACAACAGTGCCTAGCTCACTCTGGCAGGTGCCAGGTGAACGTGGCATGAGTTAGAAGAGGTCGTATGCGGAAACTGTCTTTTCCACTGCTCGGGCTGGCCATGGCGTTGGCGCTCGTAGCTCTCGGTCGGCCTGCGTTTGCTGCGCCGGCGTTCCAGACCACCGAGTTTACGGCGGAGCTAAAGGGGACCGAAGAAGTGCCCGATCCGGGCGATGCGGATGGCACGGGCATGGCAATGCTCACGCTTGATACAGCGAACAACACGATTGCGTTCACCCTGAACGTGGAGAACATCACGCTACCTGCTGCCGCCGCACACATCCACGAGGGCGCTAGCGGTGTGGCCGGGCCGGTCGTGGTGCCGCTGACGGCGCCTGATGCAGCTGGCACAGCCACTGGCACCGCTACGGTCGACGCGGCGCTGATGCAGCGGATTATGGCCAATCCTGCCGGCTTCTATGTGAACGTCCACACCTCGGATTTCCCCGGCGGCGCGGTGCGCGGCCAGCTGGCGATGGTGGGCGGTGCGGCGGCGCCAGCCGCACCGGCCCCGGCTGGTGACAGTGCGCCCGCAACATTGCCGGCTACCGGCGCAAGCAGCGACCCGATCCTCCCGCTGGCCGGGCTCGCCCTGCTGGCGCTGCTGGTGGGGGTTGGCCTGCGCCTGAGCGGGCCTCGGCGGGCTGGCACGCGCTAAGCTTTCGTGAGCTGTGCTGAGCGCTGTTGGGCACGACAAGATCGACGCTGCCGGGCTGATTTTTCAGCCCGGCAGTCTTTTTTATTGGCGCAGTTGTAGTGCGGCAGGAGCGGCAGGGCGGTTATAATTACTGTGGCAACCCCAGCGATAGTCTGCCACTGTTATGCAGCGACGCCCAACACTTCCGGCTGCGCGGCCCCGCCTGGCCTACGTTCCTGGCCTGGATGGCCTGCGCGCGCTGGCCGTGGGCGCCGTGCTGCTGTACCACCACGACTCACGGCTGCTGCCGGGCGGCTTCCTTGGCGTGGAGCTGTTCTTTGTGCTGAGCGGCTACCTGATCACGGCGCTGCTCTGCTTTGAGTGGCGCGCCTTCGGCCAGATCAAGCTGCGCGCCTTCTGGCTACGTCGCGCCCGCCGCCTGCTGCCGGCCCTGCTGCTGCTCGTGCTCGCTTGCCTGGCTGTGAGCGCACTTTTCCTGCCCGAGCAGCTGGCCCAACTGCGCGGCGATGCCCTGGCCGCGCTGCTGTACCTTGCAAACTGGCGCCTGATTCTGGAGCAGCGACCCTACTTTGCGAGCTTCGGGCCACCGTCGCTGCTGCTGCACCTCTGGAGCCTCGCCATCGAGGAGCAGTTCTACCTGCTCTGGCCCGTGCTGCTTGCGCTCGCGCTGCCGCGCCTGCGCACACGCGGCGTGCTGGCGGTGGCTGGCGTCGGCGCCCTGATCTCAGCAGCCTTGATGGCGCTGCGCTACACCCCGGATGGCGAGCTTACGCGGATCTATTACGGCACCGACACGCGAGCCGCCGGGCTGCTGGTGGGCGCGGCCCTGGCCTGCGCCTGGCCACCGCGTACGCTGCGCGCCCTGGCCGGGCGCCGTGCCGAGCCCTGGCGCGACATTCTGGGACTTGCCGCCATCGTCGCCCTGGCTATAACCTTCCGCAGCGTCCACGAGTTCACGCCGTGGCTCTACCGGGGCGGCTTCCTGCTGGTGGATCTGATCGCGGCAGCCGCGATCATCGCGGTGGCCCGCCCTGGCGCCCGCGTCTGCCGTGCGCTGCTCGGCGTGGCCCCGCTGCGCTGGGTGGGCGAGCGCTCGTACAGCATTTACCTCTGGCATTGGCCGGTGTTCGTGTTGCTGAGCCCCGGCCCCGCGCTGCTCGTGGCGGGCGCCCCGCTGCTGGCTGCTCGCGTCGCCATCACGCTCGCCCTGGCGGAGCTCTCGTACCGCCTAGTGGAGCTGCCAGTGCGGCGCGGTGGCCTGGGGCGGGCGTGGAGCACGCTGCGCACCGCCGATGGCATCCACCGTACGGGGCTGGCGCTGCGCTGGCTCACGCCTGCGGGCGTTGTGGCTGCGCTGCTGATCTGGCTCGGCACAGCTGCGGCGGGCGCGCCCACGCCCGCCGAGCCAGAGTGGGCCGCCGCCCTGCCCACGCCCGTAGCCACTGGCGCGCCGACGAGCGGCCAGCTGATCGCCCTGCCCACCGTTGCGGCGCTCACGCCCACGCCCGCCCCGCCGCCGCTGCCGGTCACGCCGATCACAGGGGCGCCGCTGCCCATCCTGCGCGTCGCTGCTGCTCACGAGCCCCTGGCGCCGCCGGTTGGGCCGCCAGCCCCGGCGCACACACGCAACCCACAGGAGCGCCCAGCGCCCACGTATGCACCGCCGCCGGTTGTAAGCGGGCGCGTGCTCGCCGTGGGCGACTCGATCATGCTCGGGGCGGGGCGGGCGCTCGGCGCCGCCATGCCGGATCTGGAGCTGGACGCCGCTGTGAGCCGACAGCTCAGCGCCACCATCACGCTGCTGCGCGCCCGCCGCGACGCTGGCACGCTCGCCGATGTGGTCGTTGTACACCTCGGCAACAACAACTACATTGGCCCCGAGCGCGTGGCCGAGCTGCTCGACGTGCTGGCGGGCGTGCCGCGCGTGGTTGTGGTGAACACCGCCGTGCCGCGCACCTGGGCGGCCCCGAACAACGCCACCATCGCGGAGGCTGTGGCGCGCGCCCCGAACGCCGTGCTCGTGGACTGGCAGGCGGCGAGTGCGGGGCGCTACGAGCTATTCTGGCGCGACGGCGTCCACCTGCGCCCGGACGGCGCGCAGATCTACGCCGCGCTGATCGCGGGGCAGGCGCAGCCTAACCCATAGCCGATAGCCGATAGCCGATAGCGCTACGCCTCGTGCCCGCAGAAGCGCAGCGCGGTGAGCGCCAGGGTGCGCGTGCAGGCGCGTATGTCGGCGATGGGCACGTACTCGTCGGGGCGATGCGAGACGCGCACGTCGCCGGGGCCGAAGAGCACCGTGGGGATGCCGCCCACGTTCACCAGCAGGCGCATGTCGGCGCCGTAGGGCATGCCTTCCAGGAGCGCTGGGGCGCCCGTGACAGCGCCGTAGCTCGCGGCCACCGCGCTCACGATCGGGTGGTCGCTTGGGGTGGCGGCGGGGTCGAAGGTGCCGCCCCACCACTCCAGCAGCGGCGGGTGCGCGCACAGCCAGGGGTCGGCGGCGACGGCGCGAGCCACCGCAGCCTCCAATTCCTGGCGGGCGACCATGGGCTGCTCGCCGATCGCGATGCCGAAGCGACCCTCGGCCACCAGGCTCTCGGCCTCGGACGAGGCCCAGGTGCCGGCGCGCACGGTGCCGATGCAGATCGGGTAGGGCGTGCGGTAGCGGGCGAACAGCGGGTGGCGATGGCGCTCGTTGCGCGCGCGCTCCAGCTCCAGGATGGCCTGGTGTAGCGGCGCGAACTTCTCGATCGCGCTGACGCCCTCCTCGCGCACGCAGCCGTGGGCCGCGAGCCCATACACAGTGAGGCGGAAGTTGTGCGCGCCGGCCTGGAGCGGCGCCACGCGCAGCTCGGTGGGCTCGATCACCACAGCGGCGTCGGCGGTGTGGCCGGCCACAAGTGCGGCCAGCGTGCCAAGGCCGCCATCCTCCTCACCCATCACCGTCTGCACCTGGAGGCGACCGCGCAGGCGCACCCCGGCATCGTGGATAGCTTTGGCGGCGAAGATCGCGCAGCAGACGCCGGCCTTCATGTCGACCGCGCCGCGCCCGTAGACTCTGCCGTCGGCGATGGTGGCCTGCCAGGGCGGGAACTGCCAGTTTGCGGGGTCGCCGGCGGGCACCACATCCAGGTGGCCGTTGAAGATCAGGCTGCGGCCGCCGCGATCCGCGCCGATAGCGCCAACCACGCCGATGGCGCGCTGGCGGGGCACCTCCCAGCTACAGGCGGGGTGGGTGTAGAGCGCGGGCAGATCGATCTCCCAGCTCTGCACGTCGAGCCCGCAGCGGCGCATGATCGTGGCGGCGACCTCCTGGGCCTCCACTTCCTCGGGCGTGCCGTCGAGGCTGCGAACGGCCACAAGCTCGGCCAGGGCGGCGAGCAGGCCGGGCTCATCGATTGCGGCGAGCACCTGCTGCTCTAGCTCATTCATCGGGGGGGATCCTGGTTCTTGCGCGGGGGGCGCTGGGCGGAGCGGCGACGGCGGACGGGACCCGTGCCACGCTGGACCATCGTCTGCCATGCGCTGTCGGTATCGGCAGGGTGTGTAAGCTGCTGGTCGCTCACGCGGTTGGCCTGGGAGTCGTTGAGCGAGGCGAGCTCGCGGTCGCGCTGCTCATCGGCGGGGCTCACCTGGGCGTAGTCGTTCCAGAGGCGCCAGATCATAGCGATCAGGCCGAGCAGCAGTAGGGCGGCGACCCCGAACAGCAGGTAGATGCTCATAGGTGGCCCTCATGGCCGTGCGGCTGAAGCCGCCGGCTCGCATACAGCAAAGCCCGCATGCGCGGGCTTGCTCAATACCAGCGGCTCGCTTTAGCGAAGGCTAGACAGCGCGCCGGCGGCCCATGATCAGGCGGGTGATGGCGACAACGATGACCGCGCCAATAACGGCGGCGATCAGCGAAGTAAGGTTGAAGCCGCCGGTCATGTCAACGCCAAGGAAGATCGAAATCAACCTCCCCCTTGGGACAGCCCTATTGTAGATCAGATTGGGGCGAATCGCAGACGGACAACGCGGCGCTAGCGCCACGCCACCGCATCGACCGCGAGGCCATCAAAGTTTTGCGCCCCCCAGGTTGCAAGGAACGGCTCCCAGCGCACCTCGTACTCGTACGGCCGCTGCCAGTTGCTGCTCGTCGGCCCCAGCACATCGCGGATAACGACGCCGTCCTGGTTGAAGCCAATCACGACTACCGCGTGGTCGTTGCCGAGCACCGTGGGCAACTCCTGGCCCTCTGGCGTGCGCCACAGCGCCGGCCGCCATGGCTTGAAGTCCACCGTCGTCTTCATCCAGATCAGCGCACCGCGCCGCAGCGCCGCCTCGACCCCCGCCCGGTCGTGAACCGGCTCGGCGCGCAGGCCATAATGCTCGAACACCCGCCGAAAAGCGCTTCCAGTCGTGCGGGCAAGGAAGTTCGTGGTGTAGTCGCCTGAAAAGCTGGTGGTGATGTCGCCGCCGTGGATCACGAAGCCATCAGGGGTCTCCTCGATGAACGGCTCTACCCGGTCGTCGCTGCCGAGCAGCTGCACCAGCTCATCGACGGATACTGTGTAACCAAAGGTGGCGAAGATCACCCAGGCCGCATCGAACTCACACGAGTACTGGTACGCCTGCTGCGCTTTGGTCGCAGCGGGGACGTAGGCATCGTAGAGGCGCCCGTTTACCTCCACCGGCCCCGGCGTGGCGCTTGGCGCGGGGCGTGCCGTGGCAGCGGGGCGCGTGGGAATAGTGGGACCTGGTCCTGACGGGGCAGGCGACGGCGTTGCTGCCGCAGCCGGGGGCCGCACGGCGGGGAGTGGCGTGCGGGGGGCTGGCGCAACGACCGCCAGCGCTGTGATTGGCGGCGGCGGCTCTGGCCGGAGCAGCGCCCGCAGCTGGCCACGCAGCGCGGGGTAGAGCGCGCTGCCGCCAACAAGCAGCAGCCCGATCAGGATCAGGGCGATGAGTCGCCTCAACTCAAGCTCCTAGATTGCGTGGGTGCGCGAGTCGCCTGCACCACATTTACCGGCCAGGCGAGGGTTGCAGTATACTACGCTGAGTGTCAGCGCAGTCAATCACGGGTGCATCTATATTAGGGCTACGTCATGGCCAGAACCCGGCGGTTGAAACCTCGGCGGCCGGGCCTGCGGCCGCGCATCGGCCTGCGCCGACGCGTCCGGAGCTATGAGGGCTACGTCATGGGCGGGGCTTTTGCCAGAACCCGGCGGTTGAAACCGCGGCGGCCGGGCCTGCGGCCGCGCGTCGGCCTGCGCCGACGCGTTCAGACCCGCCCGCGCAGGCGGGCGCCCGGCGCAAAGCGCTCCCACGGCGCGCGTGTACGCGCCCGCCTGCGAACAATGACGTACACTACCGCTATATGATACACAAAATACTGTTTCGGCCCGCCCTCATGCTAACC